>Ga0181522_10000398_pt1 | contig 33536 bp, 24 predicted proteins | sample PEATcosm2014_Bin_27_FD_121103 | JGI IMG/M metagenome (GOLD analysis project Ga0181522, IMG submission 121103) | Peatland microbial communities from MTU Mesocosm Facility, Houghton, MI, USA - PEATcosm2014_Bin05_10_metaG | ecosystem: Environmental > Terrestrial > Soil > Wetlands > Peat | place...
CGGCGGTGTTGGAGTCAATCACCGTGCTTACGTCAGTCGCCTCGGTCTGCAGCAATGGCGTGGTACTGATGACCTCGACCGACGTCGAAACCTTGCCCATCGTCATTTGAACGTCCACTCGCGCCGTCTGGTTGAGCACCAGCGTGAAAGGCGCGTGTTCGACGGTTTGGAAACCCAGGGACGTCACCTTGAGCCGATAGGTGCCAACCGACAGACGCAAGAGGTTGTAGGCGCCGTCGCCGTTGGTCACTGCCGTCCAGACTGTTCCCCGATCCACATCGGTCGCCATAACCGTTGCGGTTTTGATGGGTGCGCCGCTCGGATCGGTAACGGTGCCTACGATGTTGGCGGTCACCTCCTGGCTCCAGAGCAGTGAGGACGAGGCATCCAGCAAGGTCAGGGCCGCGAAGAGCGCGAGTGCAAAGGTGAGCGATTTTTTTGTTCTCATCACAGAACCCTCCAGGTAGACACTTTGTTATCCCAACAATCTAATGCATACATGCTATATAGCAGTATGTTTTCCGCCGTCAAGAAAAAAATGAATGGCGAGCAAGAAAAAATTTGAGTGCTATATAGAAAAAAATGGATTCGTCCGTCCTCCCAAGCCTACAGAAAAGTGGATAAGCTCCCAGTTTTCCTCCGACAAAGCGGATTTCCACAGGGCAGTCCCGCAATTCTGCGATGAACTTGCCTTCACCTCAGTAAAATTTTGAGTTTTCCCTATTCGTCACAGCTATATAGCTTTGGTTGCGATTTTTAAACCGCCGTCGCTCCCACCCGAACAATCCGGCTTTACTTTCTTGCATTTGTCAGCTATATAGCAGATGAGAGGTGCGGTTTCTCTATCTCTGGAACTCGCGTTGCGATTAGGATGACTCCTATGTCTGACCGCCGTCGAAATGGTTTGCCTGCCTACCAGAAGATTCAGCGCGCGATCCGCCAGCGTATCGAGGCGAAGCAACTAAAACCCGGCGATGCAGTCAGTTCCGAACGCGAGTTGGCGAGAATCCACAACGTGAGTCTGATGACGGCGCGCCACGCCCTCGCAACTCTAGAACGGGAGGGAGTCGTCGAACGCCGCCGGGGCGCCGGTACCTTCGTGGCGCCGCCGCGCATTCAGTTCAACAAACTCATGAGCTATACGGAGCAGATGGCCAGCCGCGGACTGACTCCCAGCTCGAAAGTCACTAGCGCGAAAATTGTGGAAGACGAGCCGGAAATCGCCGCCCGGCTCGGCCAGAGCGCGACGAGCCGCATGGTCAAGATCGAACGGGTGCGATTGACCACCGACGAACCATTTGCAATGGAGACCTGCTACCTTCCGGCGGCCGAGTTTGCTGACCTTGTCAATGCACCTCTGGGGCGCGTCTCGCTCTTCGCCTTGCTCGAACACGATTATGGCATTGAACTGGCATATGCGGATGAGGAGGTGGACGCGACCGTTGCCGAGGGCCGCATGGCGCTCTTATTGAATCTGCGGGCGGGTGCCCCTTTGCTGCGCATTCGGCAGGTTATTTATTCGTCGAAAAACCAACCGGTAATCTACGTCATCGGCGTTTACCGTTCGGAACGCCACTCGCTGTTTATCCGCCGGCTGCGTTGACGATATGGCTTGCCGGTCCGGGAGCTGACGGCAAAACAGGAGGCAGGCTGGGGAAGTCCTCGAACCCTCTTCGGCTTGCTCAGCGGCAGCGAGACTTCCGTCTTCGGGGACATCATAGAGCTTAGGGAGCCGGTTCTCACGCTTCGAGACCGACTTTCGGTCGCCGCGTGACCGCCCTGAGGCCAATCTGCTAGTAATTAGCGCTTGGTGTTTGCACAACCAAACCCTGCATATGACGATGACGCGCCGTTCTTTTGTCTTACTTTCGGTTTGTGCCGGGACAGAACAGATGCTCGGTCAGGGCGTTTCCACGCGAGAAGTGAAACCCCAGGCTGCTCCCGCGCCCTCGGGACGGCCCTTCGATGCGCATTTCACCGACATCGCCGAGGTGGCGGGGCTGCACGCGCCGACCATTTACGGAGGGATCGATCACAAGAAGTACATCCTCGAGGCGAACGGTTGCGGCTGCGCCTTCATTGACTACGACAACGATGGGTGGATGGATATTTTTCTGCTCTGCGGGACGCGTCTTGAGGGAGCTCCGCCGGAAGCAACCAATCGGCTCTACAAGAACAACCGCGATGGAACCTTTACCGATGTTACCGACAAGGCGGGACTGCGGGCTGCGGGATGGGCGAACGGCGTCTGCATTGCCGATTATGACAACGATGGTTTCGACGACATTTTCTGTACTTACTTCGGTCAGAACCGTCTCTATCGCAACAATGGCGATGGCACCTTCACCGATGTGACGAAACAGGCGGGGTTGTCGGAGGATTCCCCGGCGCGATGGGGAGCAGGGTGCGCCTTCGTAGACTACAACCGCGACGGTCATCTCGATCTTTTTGTGTCCAACTACATACGGTTTTCTATCGAGCGTGCACCCGTGCCCGGCGAGAGTTCGACTTGCAGTTGGAAGGGCGTCCCGGTGAACTGCGGGCCGCGCGGACTGCCCACGGGAAGACACTCTCTTTATCGCAACAATGGCGATGGCACGTTTACTGACGTCACCAAGCAATCGGGCATCGCCAGCGCTACCGAGAGCTACGGCATGACCGTCGTGACGGCGGATTTCGACGAGGATGGATGGCCCGACATTTTCGTCGCGTGCGACTCCACGCCGAGCCTGCTTTTCATGAACAATCACGACGGAACTTTCCGTGAAGAGGGAGTTTTACGCGGAGTTGCGTTGAGCGACGACGGAATGGAACAGGCCGGAATGGGCGTCGGCATTGGCGATTACAATCTTGATGGCCACCTCGACCTCTTCAAGACGCACTTTATCGGCGACACCAGCGGCTTGTACCGGAACGACGGCAAAGCGAACTTCGACGATGTTAGTCGCCTGGCAAAGGTCGCCGTGGAAACGCGCTTTACCAGCTGGGGCGCAGGGATCGTCGACCTCGACAACGACGGTTATCCTGACATTCTCTTCGTGACCGGAAGCGTCTATCCCGAGGTGGAACGGAAGTTGCCCCAGTATCCATACAAGACGCCGCGGGTTTTGTTTCGGAATCTTGGCAATTCCGCATTCGAAGAAATGAGCGCTTCAGTTGGCGAAGGCATCACCACGCCACACGGCAGCCGCGGCTGTGCCTTTGGAGATTTCGACAACGACGGCGATCTGGACGCGCTGATTATCAATTTGAACGAACCGCCGTCGCTGCTGCGCAACGACCTCGACCCCAGGCAGCACTGGATTAAGGTGAAGCTTGAGGGCGTGAAATCGAATCGCAGTGCGGTCGGCGCTCGCGTGCTCGTCCATTACGGCGGAAAGACGCAGGCGCAGGCCGTAGTCAGCCAGTCCAGCTATTACTCCTGCAACGATCCTCGCTTGCACTTTGGCCTGGGCGCGACGAAGTTGGTCGACATCGATATCTATTGGCCGAACGGGCTGCACGAAAGCTTTAAAAAGGTTGACGCCGACCAACTTGTAACGTTTCGCGAGGGCGTCGGTCGCGTGGCCAACAAGGGCTGGGCCAAGAGTTAAGGGCACGGGCGGCGTTCTCGCAACCCTTCTTGGGCAACGAATGATTGCTTAAGCCGATGGCGGCTTATATGTCGCGTTAGCTTTCGATTCGAAGATAAAGGCGATAATCCTCGCTCATAATGCTGGCGAACGGCCGGCAGGTCAGCGTGCCGTGATCGGTTCGAGTCGACCAGTCTTCCGAAGACTCCGCCGCTCGCGAAACCGCGAGCAATTGCTTCTGAGTGATACTCGAGGGAATCTCGCCTGCGGCAAACAAATGCAACCGGACCATGCATCAGGGCGACGTTGTTCGGATTTTGCTGATCGACAGCTTCCAGTCTCGAACTCCAACCCCAGCCGGTCGCCGTCTTTCGAGGTACGCTGCAGGGCCAGAATCTTGCCGGGAACAACTTCATTTTCAATCTTGCGGCCATTTACCGATACGCTCGTCTTCGGCTCGATCCATGCGGGAATACGCACGTACACCGCAAAGGTTTCGGGATGAGCTAAGGCGAAATCGAACTGGCTGGTATGCCCTTCACCTGGACGATCGTTCGTTCCGGAAAATCGACCGTCCGTATAGAAGAGATCAAGCAAAACGTTCCAATCGACGGCGAGAGAAGAAGCTGCAGCAGTCGAAGGTTTGTCTTCACCGCCGCCTTGCCTGCAGAGAGGCGAGGATGCTCCACACCTCGCCGAAGCGGATTTCGGGCCAACGCCGCTGAGCGTCGCGTCCGGGCACTTTTCGATTGAAAGCCAGATTCGTTGCTCCCAAGGCTATCCGTATTCTCACCGATTCTTGCATTGCCAACCTGAAGAGAGTGATCCGAAGCACACTTCTCGGATTGATATACCTGAAAGTCTTTCGCTCCTTCGTTAACGGGCGTGTCTGTTTCGAGCGAAAGCCAGCAATCGTCTTCTCAAAGATGATTTTTCGTTTTCTTTTTCCTCTTCTTGCTGAGGTCTTCCAACAGATACTTAAGGGAGGCGCATTCCTGAATCACAGCTTCAAGCTTTGGAATTGTGGTGCGCAATTCGCTTTCTTCGACAATGCCGTCGGCGAGGGTTTCCGCGACGCTCTCCAGCGCTTCGCCGACTTCCCTGATCAAGCGGGACACGGCAACGAGTTCCTGCTCCAGGGTAATGTTCGGCAAGGGGAGTTTAAACGCGACCCGGCCAGCTTGGCTCTCAAGAAGATCCAGCGCTTCATAGTTACTGAGCAGAACGCAGATTCGCGGAAGGAAATGAGCGGGTATTCGACGCTCGCCCCTTAGCCAATACATGAGAGAGCGATAGTTAGTTCCGAGTTGTTGGGCGAGCAGGCGAACGTCGTACTCGGCTTTGGTCTCCACAACTCTGCTCAGAATGGAAGAGATGTCGTCGGCAGGCAAAATTGGTCCCTACCCTCATACCTGGTCCTGTTCAAAATCGTTTCGTTCAAAAGCACGTTCATTTTGAACAGTGAAGTTGACCATTTTATCTGAATTGAACGGGCGCGAGGTGGGCGATTAGATTGATTCAGGGCCAGGAGCAGATTCCGCTTCAGGAACGACACAAAGGAGGCGCATCGTCGACGACGGAAGTTCGGAACTATATGAAAACATTGTGAAAACGATTGACAAAGCAACCGGTGGGAATTAGCTTTCTGGATTCCACCACATTGGCACTTTTTTTGTCAGGCTGCTTGCTTTAGGTAAGTAGGAGGCCCAATGCCCAAGAAGTGGTACAACTATATCGTTTCGGTGGACGACGCGGCGGACGCCGAATCGAACTCGCGGAATACCGCGTCGAACACGAAAAACGCACCTTCTACCGCCAGGAGCGCGGCGCAGAGCGTGGCTGACATCGCCTCCACCGTAGCCGCGGAGCCAAAATTTACCACTCCGATCTCCGATCCGACCTCGTTCGAGGAGATTTACAGGGCGGCGGAAATCCCGCCGGCTCCGCAGGGCTATTCCATCCTCAAGATATCCCACATGCTGGAGAATGAACACCTTCGCAATTTGCCTTCCGACGTAAAGAAGTCCTCGGTTTTAGCGGCGCTTGACGCCGCGGGCGTGGACATCAAGGACGTCATCCAGGATGCGATACGGCGCGACCGTGCTCTGGATGGGTACGAGCGCGTGCAGCAGCGCGCTGCCGAAGAACTGGAAGGACGCAAGAATAAAGAGAACAGTGAGATTCAAGCGCAGATTGATAAGTATGTGACCGAGCAGAGAGCGAGGATCCAGAGCAATAATGAAGAGGTATCGCGGGAAAAAGAGCGCTTTACTGGTTGGCGGTTGAAGAAACAGCAGGAAGAAAAGAAGATCGCCGAGGCGGTCGGCTATTTTGTAACCGAAAATCCTATTACGACGGGCGATGTGAATGCGCCGGCGCCCCCATCGAAGACAGCGCAGCGTTCCTGAAGAGGAGGAGTCTATGTGGCAACGATTGACGAGGGTGGTGCGGTCGTTCGTCGGTTTCTTCATCTCGGCATCGGAAGATCCTGAGCTGATTCTCCAGCAGAATATCCGCGACATGAACGACCAGGTGCCGCGGATGAATGAGAGCATCGCGATGGTCAAGGCGAACGTGACGCTCCTGGAAAAAGAAGAGGCCAAATATAGGGAAGCGGTGGGCAGCCTCACCGCCAGGGTGAAATCCGCAATTCAGGCCAATCGCGACGACATCGCCGCCAGCTATGCCACCCAACTGGAGCAGACCAGGGGCGCTCTGGCCAGAAATCAGGGGCAACTCACGACCGCTCGCGCCGCCTTCGATAAAGCGATGGCGGTAAAGCAGGCGTTCATGCGCGAAAAAGAGCGGAAGACGCAAGAGGCCCTGGGCGCGATCGCCGATTACCGCCGCTCCCAGTGGCAGAAGAAGGTCGCCGATGCCATGGAGCAGTTCGAAGTCGCGGGCATCAGCCAGACGCATGACGAAATGATTCGCAAGATTGAAGAGACGACCGCCGTCAACGAGGCTCGCATGGATATGGCCATGAGCAACGTGGACCAACAGAAGATTAAGATTGACGACGATGCCGAGAAACTTCAGGCCAGCGAACTGGTAAAACAATTCAAGATTGAGATGGGTCTCGCCTCGCCCCAAGCGGCGGCGCCGGGTGGCTCGGAAAAAACCATTGCCGCGAAGGAACCTCAACGGTCGTAGAGGGCAATAGAAGCTTCAAAAGAGCGGGAGGAAAATCATATGGCGGTCAAGATTGAGCGAGGTGGATGGGTTCTTATCTTCTTAATCGGGGTGGCGCTGGTGGGCTACAGCCTGAATCGATACGGAGTTATAGATTTCAGCAAGGTGATGGGTGGCAAAAGTACTTCCGCGAGCGGAGAGACAGTCGATGCGAGCAAGCCCCTGCTGATACCGGCTTCTTCGAGCAGCAACGATGCCGAAGTCCGCGTCAGAGTTAACGTGTGGGTCGGCTGCGTCGGCGGCCTGGTGGCCAACGGCGGACTCGACACCCAGCCGGATTCGATCTACGGCAAGAAGGGACTTAAGGTTTCGTTCAAGATCATCGACGACTGGACGGAGGGCTCTGCCGCTTTGGCTACGGACAATGTTGACGTGATGCTGACCACGGCCGACGTCTACGCCAAGGATTACGCGCAGTTCAAAGAGAAGGGATTCGGGTCCCATGCATTTCTGATGGTCGACTGGTCACGCGGGGCCGATGGCGTCATTGGAAAGCAGGGAATTAACAGCATCGAGGACCTGGCTGGTAAGAAGGTCGCTTTTGCTCCTTACACTCCGTCGCACTTCTTGTTGTGGAATGGGCTCAAGACGTCCGGGCTGAGCACGGCCCAGCGGAATGAAATCTTCAATGAGGCGATCCACACCAAAGATGGCATCGAGCCGGCGACCCTTTTTGCCCAGGAAAAAGTTGACGCAGCCGTGGCCTGGGACCCCGACATGAGCGACGCGGTCGCCAAGCGGCCCGGATCCAAGAAGATCTACGATACAAGGATCGCAAATCGTCTCATCGCCGACATTCTGGTGGTAAGCGACAGCTTTTCCGCGAAGCATCCGCAGACCCTGCTAAGGTTTGCCCAAGGCTGGCTCGAGGGCGTTGAATTCATCAAGACACAGCCGGAGCGTGCTTACAACCTAATTGGAACAGTCAAGGATTTCAACATCCCATCCGACCTCGCGAAAACCATGCTCGGCGGAGTAAAGCTCGCGGATTACGCCGACAACCGTTCCTTCATGGGCACCGCCGGCTCGAATTCCGATTATGCCAATATCCTCGGTATGGCCCAGGACATGTACCGGGAATCGATGATCATTAAACACACTTTCAATCCGGAAGAGAGCCTCGATCGCCGTTACGTTGAGAAGTTGGCCGATAGCTTCTCCATCGCCTCCAGCGAAGCGCCCATCGAATATAAGGAGCCCGCAAAGGGAGCAACACCGATCGCGACGCAGCATCGATCCATCTACTTCGATCCCAATTCTTCCGCCATGAGCCTCGATTCGCGCGCCATCGTCGACGAACTGGCCGGCACGATGCGTGCTTATGAGAACACGATTGTCGATATCGATGGCAACACCGACTCCACTGGCAGTCGTGCCTATAACATTCAGCTCTCCCACGCTCGCGCGGATGAGGTCAAGAAGTATCTGATCCAGAAGTATGGCTTTCCGGCGCAGCGACTACGGACCGCGGGCAATGGTCCGGATAGACCGATTGACAGCAATGACACGCCCGAAGGACGCGAGAAAAACCGGCGCACCGACATTAAGGTCTACGCCAACCCCTCGAGCTAGGTTTTCGAGCTAACGATAGGACACGATGAGCGATTGGTTCACCATGCGGAAGGATGTACCGCCGTGGGTCCGATGGGCAGCCCCGTTTATCACCTGGGGCGCCATCATCTTGTTCTGGATTTTACTGCCTTACTGGGAAGGCCCGCATTTTTCCTTGCTGCCCACGCCCCTCGGAGTACTTCGATCCTTCAGATTGTTGTGGACAGAGTACGATCTGCTCGGAAACGTATTTATGAGCTGGTGGCGCATCGCCCAGGCATTCTTCTGGTGCGCGGTGGTTGCCATCCCGCTTGGCATTCTCATGTCCAGCTACCGCTGGCTTTTCGAGCTCATCAATCCCGTAGCTGCGCCCATGCGCGCCATGCCGCTCACCGCTTTTCTTCCCGCGTTCATCGCTCTGTTTGGGATCGACGAAACCGAGAAAATCGCGTTCCTGTGGTTCGGAATGTTTTTCTACTTGTTGGCGGTGGTCGTCGAAGAGGTCAACCGGGTAGACAATGCTCTCTTGGAAACGGCGTACACACTCGGAGCCAATCAGAGGCAAGCTTTGTGGCTCGTGTTTCGAGCGTCATTGCCGGCTATTTTCTCTTCGTTCCGCATCCTGTATGACATCGGTTGGACCTACGTGATACTGGCGGAGATGTTGAATGCGCGTAAGGGCGTTGGCTACATGGTGGAGGCTGCTCGGAAAGTGCTGGACTTCGATCGCGTGTATGCGGGAATCATCGCGATCGGCATCGCCGCATTTCTGTTTCGTTTTCTGCTGACGTTTCTGGAAGGCCGTCTCTTTCCCTGGCGCAAAGCGAGTTCCACGCTGGCCGGAGGCGGGGCGGCTGTTCCGAGTGCCACGGCACACCTGAAGGCGGCCAAGCATCGAGCCTGAGATGGAGCCGAAAAAGTCTAAGATCACCGTCAGCAAAGTCAGCCGGTCGTTCGTCGGCGCGGACGGTTCGCGAACTGACGCCCTCGAGAACATCAATTTCGAGATTGAAGATGCTTATTCCCGTGAAGGGCGCGATATTGGTGAATTCCGCGTTCTGCTGGGCCCCTCCGGATGCGGCAAGTCAACTCTGCTGCGCTTGATCGCTGGATTGGATCAGGCCGATACGGGCGAGATCCTGGTGAATGAAAAGCCGATTCACGGTCCGGGAAAGGACCGCGGCATGGTATTTCAGAAGTACACTTCGTTTCCCTGGCTAACCGTCGCTGGTAACATAGCATATGGTTTGAAGATCAATGGCGTCCCGGAAAAGCAGCGTAGGGAGACGGTGGCGCAATTGGTGCAAGATATTGGACTCAGCGGCTTTGAAAACGCCTATCCGGAGACGCTCTCCGGAGGTATGCAGCAACGGGTTGCGATCGCGCGCACCCTGGCGCTTCGCCCTTCGGTTGTCCTGATGGACGAGCCGTTCGGGGCGCTCGACGCAGAAACCCGCAGCGAAATGCAACAGCTGCTGTTGAAGGTTTGGGACGAAACCGCCAGCACGATCTTGTTTGTCACGCACGACGTGGACGAGGCGGTTTACCTGGCGGACAGGATTTTTGTTATGAGTGCGCATCCGGGGACAATTATCGAGGACGTTCAGGTACCTTTCGATCGCCCCCGCGACTTGGGCCTGAAAGAACGAAATGAGTTTCATGAGTTGGCGAACTACGTTCTCGGCCGTCTGCGTAAAGCTCCTGGCAGCGGACAGGTGCGGGTGAGTGTCTAAATGGCTCCCGCTGATTTCCAGGGCGCTCCGGAAGACGATCAGCTCGGTGCTGCCGCGTCGCAAGACAAAATCAACTTCGTAAAAGAGGCGTTCCACCTGCAGTACAACTGGATCGCCATGGTCAGTGCAGGCGCGTTTGCACTGGTAAGTGGAAGCTTTCTGCCGATTATTTTGGCCGGTGGCCTCGAACTGATGTATCTTGCGATCGTGCCGCAAAACTGGCGCTTTCAACGACTGGTGCGTTCCTGGAAATTCTCCGAACAGCAGCAAAAACAGCAACAGCAACTTGGTGACCTGCTCCGAATGCTGCCTGCCGATCTGCAGAGCCGGTATATTCATGCGGCTCAAGTGTGCGGCTCAATCAGAACCAACTTCGCGCAGTTCTCGTCGACCTCGCAGATCTTTTTGCAGCAAATCGACGCGCGCCTGCAAGGCCTGCTGAACGGCTACGCGCGGCTTTTGTCGAGTGCGTCTCAGCAACAGCAGTATTTGAGAACCGCCGAGCAGGATGGAATCAAACACGAGATAGCCTCTTTGCAGAAGAGTTTGAGCAGCGACCCGCCGAAAGTGCAGGAGATCAACCGGAAACGAATCGAGATTCTCACCAAGCGCTTGGAGAAATTCGATAAGATTTCGGAGAATCGAAAAGTGGTCGACGCCCAGTGCTCCGCGGTCGAGGATGTGCTGATGCTGGTGCGGGATCAATCGGTGACCATGCGCGATCCACAGCAGGTCAGCGAGAGGTTGGATAGCCTGGTCAAGGACGTCGAGCAGACCGAACAGACGGTGCAGCAGGTGGAGGCCATTTTCAGCGGGATGTCGCCGGACCTGGACGGATTGATGGCGATGGACGATTCGTCCGCGTCTTCGGGCGCTAACCGGGTACGGATGTCGAACTGATGTCGAACGAATGATGCCCTCAAATATAGCGACGACCACAACAACGATAGGGAAATATCTCGATGCACTTCCCCCGTGGGCTCGCGAACTCTCCGAAAAGTACTACTCGCGTTCGTTTGCTCTTTTTGTGTTGTACGGAAATGTGCGCGACCTGGTGCCGCTTCGCAGTCAGGAAACCACCAACTTCGTTCCGCTGGATGAGTTTCTCTCCGGTGCGCTGTTTGGCCAGCGCGATATCGTTCTGCATTACGACCGTGGCGGACTGAACTTCGGATCGGCCGACAGCCAGTCCGACTTTCGCCGTGCGCTCGAAGGCTATGACAGTTTTCACGGCACCGCCTATTCGCAAGGCGGGTTGCCGCGCAATCCGGACGCGGTCTTGAACCTGCTCGACAACTATCTGCGGCTGCGCATCGCCGATGGGAAGAAGATCGGGCTGGTGATTGATTTCGCCGAGACCATCGCTCCCGCGGGCGATGTCTCGAGCATGTCTGCGGATGATCGCAATGCGTTGGTGATTCTCAAACGCTGGGCGCGCAATTCGGCTTTCCTGAATGCGGATGTCACCATTTGTCTCATTTCGGAGAATCAGATCGAGCTGAACCCGAGCATCGTTCAGCATCCGGGTGTTTCTTCGATCGGGATTCCATTACCGGACTATGCCGATCGTCTGGAGTTTATCCGCTCGCAATTAGAAAAACAGGAGCTACCCGCCGGTTCCGAAGTGAACGATGAGTCCTTGGCCAAACTGGGCGCTGGTTTGAAACGAGTTCAGTTGCAGAGTCTGATATCCCACGCGGTGCAGAATCGGCAACCGCTCACGCTGAAGTTTCTCTCGGACCGTAAGAAGGATTTGATTGAAGCCGAGTCCGGCGGTCTGCTGGAGTTTGTGCAGAGTCGGTTCGACCTCTCATTTGTCGCGGGCAATGACCAGGCTAAGCGGAAGCTGCAGGATGCCGCCCAAGCGATCCACGCCGGTAACACCGATGTCCTGCCCATGGGCTACGTAATCTGCGGGCCGGTGGGGACGGGCAAGACTTTCATCACCACCTGCTTCGCCGGCGAAGTTGGAATTCCGGCGGTGACGCTAAAGAACTTTCGCAGCATGTGGCAAGGCGTCACGGAAGGCAATTTGGAAAGAGTCTTGACGCTACTGAAAGCAATGAGTCCGATCGCGGTCATCGTAGACGAAGCTGATGCTCAGCTCGGAGACCGATCCGGTTCCGGCGATAGCGGCGTTGGAAATCGAGTGTTCGCCCAGATCGCGCAGTTTATGGGGAATACAGAACTGCGCGGCAAAGTAATCTGGTTTCTCCTGACTTGCCGTCCCGATCTGTTACCGGTGGACCTGAAGCGCCAGGGTCGTGCCGAAGAACACATTGCTCTGTTTTATCCGGATACGCAAGAAGAGCGCCTCGCGCTCTTGCGCGCCATGCAGCGCAAGGTCGGCATGAAGCCTTTCCCGGAGGATGTGGAAACATTCTTCCTGGCGCGGGCGGGCAGCCTGTCGGGGGCGGATATCGAGGCGGTCCTGGTGCGCAGCCACATGAGGAGCAGCCTGCAGAACAAGGCCGTCGTCGATACGGAAGACTTGAAGGCTGCCCTCGAGGATTTCATCCCACCCTACTACCCGACCGAGATCGATCTGCAGAATCTTGTGGCAGTGTTGGAGTGTACGAGCAAAAGCCTGCTCCCGAAGAAATACCGAGATATGGATCGCGGTGATTTGATCCGTCAGAGTAATGAACTGATGGCACTGTCACGAAAGACCTCGGACTAGTGCCGTCACTTCGCGCGTGGATCTGTTTAAATGACAATTCCATCCATGCGCATGGTTCGCTTCTTCGGAGTAAACACGGGAATCGCCTTGGGCTCGATTGCCGGGGCATTGTTCCGCCAGAAGGTACGGAAGTCGCGCTTCTCTCCGGTGCGATAGAAGTGCAGCAAGTAGGCCTGGTCGCAGGCTGTGTAGTCACAGAACCACTGTTCAATCTCCGTAATCCCGATCTGATGAAACATGCCAAGTCCGTAACCGGCCGCATCTCGTTCGTAAGCGATGATTGCGGGAAATAGGTCTTCGCTCACCGGAGGCTGATATTGCTGACCAAGCTCAAACGATGCGGGATCGACATTCCACTGCACCGTGTGGCCAAAGAGATGCCCCAGTAGAAATAAACGCTGTTCCGGAGTGACTGCATGGTCGATATCGATTTCCAAGCCGTCCAGGTCACCGGTCAGCGGATCAGGAATATCTCGGGTTACGATACGGAGTCCGTAAAAGCTCTCCAGATGCTTCTGAACCCGCGCGGAATATTCGTCGAACGGAATCTCCATACGTCCATTCTATGCACTGTGGCCAGCAAGTCACTCGCCGTTCTTTTCGAACCCCCAACCCAACCGACAAAAGATGATGTCTTGTACGGCGTACGCGTATTTTGGCAGTTCCGAATCGCCGCTCACCCATCCGGCATTCTCGCAGAAGCCATTCGCAAGCGAGGATTATTTCATCAAGGTTCCTTTGCATATCCCCGCGAAATTGTTCAATCCGGGAAAAACACTGGAAGATTTGACGATGTTAGATTGCGGGGCGAGGAGACTGAAAACCCGACCGAGCAGAGACAATCGCAAGAATCTTAAGTTTTGCGACAAGAGGCAGGGCTTTCGCCAGTTTTGTTGTCAACAAGACATAGATGCGAAACGCATTCTTTTGCGACATGATTTGCACACGCGAATCAGAAGTTGAATGGGCCTTCGAGTGGTATGGCAACGATTTCACGGCGGCCGGTTGCGTGGCGTCGCAGCCTCGAAATACTCGGTTACCAAGCCGCCGGTTTGGTGAACGAACCGTGGACATCGGCTAATGCCACCGGGAATTGCGCCGCCCTCAGGACGCCTGCGCGAATCTGCTTGATGAAGTCGATGTGCGGCAAAGGGCGCGGCTCGCTTTCGGATGCGGGTTCAGTATGCCGACCCGCTTGTTAAGTGGCTGGCTCGATATAACGACCGCCACATCGAACCGCCCCATATGTGCATCGTGCAATAAGTGAGTGGCAAGGTTCACGTCTGAACCTTTTTCTTCTGACTTGATAACCTTCGCGTATGTTTGCGGCTGGCCTGGGGGGCACAACAAGCGCCATTGTCACTTCGTGGGTCAGAAAGTGACCAAGATGAACGGAAACCTTCAGAAGCGTCCCCGGCGCCCGCAAGTAAAGCTGCTGCCTTACGGGTTGGTCGGGGTGATTGGGCCAGGCGGATACCGGAGCCGTGAAATACTTGATTTGCGCGATGGTGTTTTTGGGTAGTAGAAGCTGGCAAAGTGCTTCCAGATTGAGCCAGCGATAAGGAGTTTTCCGAAGCCCCATAGTAGAGATTGAAGCCGTCTATGGAGATGTTCGTTGTCGAGGAAATCTTCCAAAAAATGCAGAAGACGCCTTTTTCGAGGCGGCTCCGCGCCCGGCAACCGAAGCGACCGGGGGGATATCGACTTTTGACTCTCTAGGCTCTTTGGCTTGCTCCGTCAATCCATGCAATTAGTTTCGGGTTGACAAGGCAAGCGTCAGCGAACATAATCTGCGGCAAGTTTTGGGCAGCCCTGCCTCCTTCCCTGCTGCCCCGGTTTGTACCGGCTTGAGCAGTCTGGGCCCCGTCTCGAACCTGACGTTCCATCCTCTCGAGGAGAAATCTGCCATGAAGCTCGGCATCGTCCGCGCAGCAGTTGGATTCCTGCCGTTGGTTCTTTCACTTACTCCGGCGGCCTTCGCCCAGTCCTCCGCTCAAACTGCATCTGCGCTGCCCCGTCTGGTTCGCTTCGGCGGCACGGTGAAGGATCTCAATGGCAATCCTCTGACCGGTGTGGTCGGCATCACCTTCGCTCTCTACTCCGAACAGACCGGCGGGGCTCCACTGTGGCTCGAGACGCAGAACGTAACCGCCGACAGCAACGGCCACTACACGGTTCTGCTCGGCTCGACCAAGCCCGACGGACTGCCCGCTGAGTTGTTCACATCTGAGCAGGCGCACTGGGTGGGAGTGCAAATCTCGGGCCAGGCTGAGCAGTCGCGCGTGCTGCTGGTCAGCGCTCCGTATGCATTGAAAGCGGGCGATGCGGAAACCATCGGCGGACTTCCGCCCTCGGCCTTCGTGCTGGCCGCGCCGCCGGCCATCGGCTCGGCTACGGCAAGCAGTTCCGCCGCGAGCGCGGCTGCGGAAAGCGTTTCGCCGGCAACTACCAGCGACGTGACCACCACCGGCGGCACGGTGAACACGATCCCGCTGTTCTCCACGGCGACGAATATTCAGAACTCGATCCTGACACAGACGACAGCCACAGCGGTGAATGTTGGCGGCATACTCAATCTGCCCGCCACAGCGGCGGCTACCAAGACGGCGGGCGCCGACTCACGGCCGCTCGACCTCGTTGCTTCTTCTTTCAGCAGCACAACCAGCACGGCAGTGAATCAGGTGTTCCGGTGGCAGGCCGAGCCGGCGGCGAATGACACGGTGAATCCGTCGGGCACGCTGAACCTGCTCTACGGACCAGGCGCGACCGCGCCGAGCGAGACCGGAGTGAAGTTGAGCAGCAAGGGCATCTTCACTTTCGCGACCGGGCAGACGTTTCCGGGCACGGGGACCATCACGGGCATCAACACGGCAGCGGGCAGCGGGCTGGACGGCGGAGGCACGACGGGCACGCTGAGTCTGAGTGTGCCCTCGGCGGGCATCACGAATGCGATGCTGGCGCATCCGTCGTTGACGCTGACTCCTGGCGGCGGCATGAGCGGCGGGGGTGCGGTAGCGCTGGGCGGCACCACCACGCTGGGACTGAAGACCTGTGCAGCAGATCAAGTGCTGGAATTTATCAGCGGGGCTTGGGTTTGCACCAACGCGGCAACCGGGACGGTGACCAGTGTGGGCACCGGGCTGGGCCTAACCGGTGGGCCGATCACCACCAGCGGCACGCTCGCGATTAACACTACGGTGGTGCCGCAACTGAAGGCGAACAACATCTTCACGGGCACCCAGAGCATTAACGGCAGCCTGGGCATCAATACCACGGCACCGACGCAGAGCCTGGATGTGACTTCGGGAAACGCCATCGTGCGCGGGCCGGCGAATTTCAAGACGACGGGGAATACGGCATATCTCTACGTCGGCGACACGAGCCATCCGATCGAGGCCATCTGGAACACGGGGCTGGCGATCGGCGCCTGGAAAGTTCCCCGGGCTCTCTTCATCCAGGACGCGACCGGCAGCGTGGGCATCGGCACGACGGCTCCAGAGGCTACGTTGAACGTGGTGTCCAACACCGGTCTTGCTGGCGACTTCAGTTCGTTGAACGTGGGATCGACCGGGCTCGCGGCCTACGGCGCCATAGGAAGCGCTTCAGTTGCCGGAGGTGTGGGCCTGGTTGGCGTTGGCGGAGCCAATAACGCTGCTGGTGCCACCGGCGGGGTGGGTGGCTCTTTCACCGGTGGCGACAACAATAACGAGAGCACTGGAACGGGCGGCGTCGGCATCACCAGTACGGGTGGTACTGGCACCACTGCTGGTGGTATTGGTTTCACGGCCACCGGCGGGGGAGGCATCACATCCGGTGCGGCTGGGCTCGTTGCCACTGGGGGCTCGCCCTTTGGCGGTTTTGACGCTGGAAATGGAGGCGATGGAATAGACGCATTCGCGGGCGGTTGGGGAGGTTCTGAAGGTGTTGGCGGGATCGGTGTGTCAGCAGTCGGAGGTTACGGAGCCAACGGGGGGGGCGATGGCGTGAACGCTGTAGCTGGCTCCGGCTGCCCCTTCTGCGAGAATTATGCAGGATATTTTAGCGGCGACGTGGAAATCACCGGCACGCTCAACGGAAGCGCCCCGGCCGTCAAAGTAGACGATCCGCTCGATCCCGCCGATAAATATCTGGTCCACGCCTCGGTGGAATCCTCGGAGATGAAAAACATCTACGACGGCAACGTCACCACGGATGGCGAGGGCCGGGCGACGGTGCAACTGCCAGAGTGGTTTGAGGTACTCAACACCGACTTCCGTTACCAGTTGACCGTGATCGGGCAGTTCGCCCAAGCCATCGTCGGACGCAAGATCGAGAACAACCGGTTCGAAATCAGGACGAGTGCGCCCAAAGTCGAGGTTTCCTGGCAGGTGACCGGGGTGCGGCAGGATGCCTACGCAAAAGCGCATCCGCTGGTGGTCGAGCAGGAGAAGGATGCCCGGCTGCACGGCTTCTATATCCATCCCGAGTTGTACGGCGCGCCGCCGGAGAAGCAGATTGAATGGGCACGGCATCCGCAAACGATGAAGAAGATACAGGAAATGCGGGCCAAGCAGCTAGCGACGATCCGGGCTGGGGTGAGCGACTTAAACCGGAGGAAATAGAAGGCTCGCTTTTTTTGCCCCTAGAACCGAGCGTATGGAGTACGCATCCAGTAATAGCCGAATGTCCAGTTAGAGGAAATTTCCACTTTAAAAGAAGGTTTGGTAGGCCCGAATGGACTCGAACCATCGACCTCATCCGTGTCAAGGATGCGCTCTAACCAGACTGAGCTACGGGCCTACAAGGATGGCGTTTCAATTCTAACGGTCGGCAGGCGATTAGGGCAACGGAGGTCGGCGACTTGCGATTCTCGGGTGGTGGGGCGACGCAGAAGCGCACCTAGTAATGCCGAACTCTCAGTTGACCAGCCCCGGCTTTCTCATCGCCTCCATCGCCAGATTCTGAGCGACCAATCTGTCCTTGTTTATCGCATGCGTATAGAGGCCGAGAGTTGTTCCGACATCGGCACGCCGCAGCTTTGATTGGACCGCCTGGAGCTGCATGAAGGCTTTGAATCGCATCTGTACAGACCTGGCCAGGTTCAACGACGCGAGACCATCTTCCAATCTTTTGAATGAAAGCCCGAAGGGGAAGAAATGTGCGGCCCTGGAAGTCCCGGTTAAAGAGGCGTGAAGCCCGAAGTGCCCTCGGTTCGATGCTGCTCGAAGTGCCTTATTGGGAGCCGCTCAGAAAGACCGGTTTCACCATAGTTTCAATCTTGGCGGCCATCTCCTCCGCGGGGATGCGATCGGAGGTCTGAAACCAGCGGCGCGCGGCTCCGAAGACCGCCCAGGCCGCCGTGGTCGCCAGTAGCGCCGCATCGACACCGGCCGCCATCTCATGATGGGCGAGGCCCTCCTTGAACATGCCCTCTACGACCGGGATGATGGAACCTTCAAGTGGTATCCGAGCTCCCTTAACGGGGCAGTTTGTGATTTCAGTGAAATAGTCGCAGACGCCAAGTGCGATGGCTCGCAGTGCTCCATCGCAGTTGGCAAAGGACAGGCCACGGCGCTCTATCAGATTGCGGAAGCGAGACTCGGTCATGGCCTGCAGCAGCGCGTTCTTGTCCGGGTAGTGCAGGTAAAAGGTGGCTCGGTTCAGCGTCGCTTCGTCAGCAATCTCCTGGACGGAAATATCTTCGAACTCTTTTTTAGCCAACAACTTGCCTAACGAATCCATGAGCATGCGGCGGCTCCGCAGGATGCGGGGATCGGTAGTTTCGTTCTCGGATTGGACGGCCTGGGTCATTGCGCTTCGGGATACCCTCTTCCTACACATTCGATGCTAATGCTGCATATGTCGATTTCTTATGAATCGACATGTGTCAATTAAACATCATATGTCGTATAGGAGGTTTTATCTATGCCGATGCTTCTTCACATCGATTCTAGCCCACTTTACGGGCGATCCGTCTCGCGCCAGCTTACCGCGGCGTTTGTTGATCAATGGAAGTCTTCCCACCGGGATGGAACGGTCGTTTATCGTGACCTTAATGCAACGCCAATCCCGCCTATCAATGACGAATGGGTGGGAGCCGTGTATACCCCGGAGGCAGCGCGCACCGCGCAGCAGGAGGAATCCCTTTTGCTCTCCGATACTCTGATCGCCGAATTGGAGCAGGCTGATGAGTACGTCGTTGGCGTGCCGATGCATAACTTTAGCGTGCCCTCGGTGCTGAAGCTCTGGATCGACCAAATCTCGCGTGTCGGCAAGACCTTCTCGTATGCGGGCGGAATAGCGAAGGGCCTGATCCTTGGGAAGAAGGCGACGTTCATCATTGCTACAGGCGGCATCTACGACGCCCAGACGCAGATGGCGTCGTTCGATTTTGTAGAGCCATATTTGCGGGCGCTGTTTGGCTTTCTCGGCCTGAGGGATGTGACCTTTATTACCGCAGGTGGAACCACGGCGTTAAACCACGGGCAGGATCGCGACGCGTTTCTCGCCCCGCACCTTCAGGCCGTGCAGACGCACGCACAGACCTTTCAGGGAGGCCACGCATGAAGATTGCCTCGATCATTGCGCGCTATTTGCTGGGGATAATGTTTACGGTTTTTGGGCTGAACGGTTTTCTTGGCTTTATCCATCAGCCGCCACCGGCGAATCCGTTGGCGATCCAGTTCCTGGTTGCTGTCAGCGGATCGCACTTTGCTGCGTTTTTTTTCGCGGTGCAGGTCCTTGGTGGGCTGCTGTTGCTCTCCGGCTTCTTTGTGCCACTCGCGCTCACAATGCTCGCGGCGGAGCTCTACAACATCCTCGCGTTCCACATAACGCTCGCCCCGAGCACTGCTGCTCCCGCGCTGGTAGCGGGCGTGCTGTGGGTGTTGGTCTTCCTCCAGTACCGCGAAAACTTCAAGGGTATCTTCAGCGCGAATCCCGCGACGCAGGCATAAATAGCTTTGCAGGATGCAGGTGCCCAGGCTCCCGCGTCGTCACGACACGGGACTCGGAATTGGACGAACGAAGGATGTCGTGTTCGTAACAGTATTCAGCAGGGCACGAAGTCGTAAGGCGAAGCAAGACGTTGATCGCGATCTCTGCCGCAACCATCTGGAAATTTGAGGACCGGTGGTTCGCCGCGGAAGTGATCTTGCATTCAGGACAGGTTCCTCGATCGCCTGCATCAGCTCTCGGGCGTCGTGCACCGTTGGATCAGCGCCGTTTCCGCCGATGCCGGCATGCTTCTGCTCAATGGTTTTGATACCAACAGGAATAACAGTTATCAGCTATTACTTCAGGGCGCCGACGACTTGCCCCCCGTGCTGCTCGGAGAAGGAAGCGGCGCAGGGCTTTCTCCCGACGGCAAATGGGCCGTCGCCGTGGACGTGCCGCATCCCGATACGCTCTTCATTATCCCCACCAGCGTGGGGGACCCGCGCACTCTGCATGCACCGCCGGGCCGCCAATATGCGGGGGCGGCTTTCTTTCCCGAGGGCAAACGCCTGTTGATTTCGACGAAAGCACCGGGGCAGGCGACAGAAACCGCCGTGCAGGATCTCGACAGTGGAGCGGTGCATACCTTCGGAAAAACGGGCCGCCACCTGCCCGAGAGCGGGTTCCGGCTCTTCCCTGGACCATCTCCAGACGGCCGGCTCTGCATCGAAACCGACGGCACGAATCATTACTGGCTGCAGCCGATTGATGGAGGCGAAGCCAAGGAGATTACAGGCGTCAATCCGGGCGAGCGAATCATCGGCTGGCATGGCGACTCCAACAATCTATTCCTTGCTGACCCCGCCGGCGCCGACACCGAGGTTGATAACCTGAATCTGGCTGCGCGTTCCCGTACGCCGTGGTTTCGCTTTTCTCCGGTGGAAAAAACCGGAACTCGCAGCAAAGATATCCTCTTCACGCCCGACGGTTCCCGCTTTGCATACGTGGTCCGCAGAATCAACTCCAACCTTTTCGTGGCCGACGGGCTTCGTTGACTGCCGTGGCAAAGGGAAGGTCGTCAGGCAATCTTGTCTGCCGGTTATTCTATCTGGGTGCTCTCCGATTTCAAGGACCTCGTGGCTTTGTTGGCAATTGGACGAAAGCCGTTTTGCTGCGCCTTTTTTTGGACCTCCGTAAGCAGCCTTAGCCCGGCTCTAACGTTGCCCGATGTTTTCTCCACGTTGCCCAGAGCAAGCTGCGCTTCCAGCAGAAATCCAACATAACCAAATTTCTTTGCGCTCGCAATTGTCTCCTCAAGAATACGAACCGAGTCCTCAGATCTGCCGGCGGCGGCGTCTACCTTTGCTTCCACAATCGTTGCCCTTAGCCGAACCGAGAAATCCTGACACTTGGCCAGCCGATCGTGAACCCCGGAAATGGTCCGCTCCGCATCTGCTACCTTTCGTTGTGAAAGGAAAACGCGTGCCAGCAAAATGTCGGCGAGAATTTCATCATCCCGCAGCCCCTCTTTGCGGAATTCTTCTCTAACCTGAGTGAGCGAGCTCTCGGCCTCGTGAGCACGCTCTTCCTCAATCAATAGAAGAGCCAATGCCATCTCGGTTTCGGCGATATTTGCTTTTTCTCCGATCTCGGTTCGCAACGTGATCGATTCGTTGTACTTCTCACGAGCTGCCGTCGAGTCGCCTTCCGCCGAAAAGACGTCCCCCAGGCTGAACAGCGCATAAGCAACCCCACTCTGGTCGCCTATCTGTTTCGACAGATCCTCGGCCTGCGCGTACATCCTGCGAGCTCCCTTCAAGTCACCTTGCCAGCGCAGGACCTCCCCGAGATTGTAGAGCGCCGTGCTGGTCCTCTCCTGGTCGCCGATATCCCGCGACGCCGCTAGTCCCTCTTCGAGCATCTTCTTACCCTGTTTGAGGTCGCCCTGCTGAAGGGTGCGTGCGGCGATACTTCCGAGGACGGCAGCCGCGCTGTGCTTATCGCCTACCTGCCGAAACATGAGCAGCGCTTCATTCGACATCTTGATGGAACCGGACAGGTCTCCCTGTTCACCAAGGGCATTGCCAAGATCATTGAGGGTCGTCGCGGCGCCGCGCACGTCTCCGCTTTGGCGTTGGGTGGCCAAGGCGCGGTTGTAGGCTTTGACCGCTTCCGGAAAGTTTCCCTGGTCAAAATAAATAATCCCGGCAATCGTGAGCGCTTTTGCCACTTCGGCCCGGTCGCCCGCCGATTCTGAAATGCGTGCCGCTTCTTGTACACGGCGGAGCGCGTCATCAAGTTTGCCTTGTTTTTCGAAGGAACGTGCTTCCTGAGTCAGGGCACGTGCGAGGAGCAGCGTGGCGCCGAGATCTCGGGCCCGGCTGGCGGCAGCTTCGGCGGCAGCCAGTTGTTCCTTGTAGGCTCCTTTGATATCGAAGACATCGGCCTGCTGCAGGGCGATGCGCGGGTCGTCCCGGCCGGGAGCCGCAAGCCTTTGCAATGCTGCCAGCGTGGCAAGAGCCTCATCGACGCTGCGCGCCTGTCTCTGAGCGGCCGCCAGGTGGAGGCCGTATTCGATGTTATCGGGAAAGAATTCGAAGAGCGTGCGGTAAATTTCAACTGCCTTGTCCCACTTGCGGTTGAGTTCCCAATCCCTGCCTTCGATCCAGAGGCGTTCTTCGTGCGAAAGGCCGGAAGAAAAATCGCGAGCCTTCTTCGATTCCTGTTGCGCTTTTTGGTCATAACCCATCGCCGCCCATGCATCGGCGAGCGCAGAGTGCCCTAGCGAGTAGTTGGGATCGGATGCCACCGCCCGCTCCAACAGATTGCGCGCTGAAAGTATATCCATCACCCGAAGCTTCGCCAGTCCTTCCGAATACAGGCGCACCGCCTCGGGATTCGATGGCAAGGAGGCTCGTACCAGGGCCGCTTCATTCGAAGTGACTTCGCCTGCCCCGAGCTTCTGCCGCAGGTCGGCGCCGGCACGGGTGGCAAGATTATCAAGGTCGGCCTCGCTTCCTTTTTCGGAAACAGTCGCGGCGATCTCGCCGGTCTTCGTGTCCTCTAACCAAAGATCAATTCGAACTTGCGCTCCGGCCGCCCCGCCCTGGTCGAGATAGGAGCCGAGCACTACATAGTCGCTTCCCAAATACTTCCTAAGATGTCCGAGGGTGTCCGGCGCCAAAGTCTGCATGCCAGTCAATTTGAGGTCGGAGCTGGCGCGGGCGATATTCTCCCCCGGAAAGGTGCGCAGTTTTCCTCCCGCCGCCAATTCCGCAGTCAACATTTCAGGCAGGGCCGTCGAGACCCACACCGTGTCCGACCGTCCCGAAAGATTCCGGAAAGGCAGCACCGCAATCGATGGCCGAACCGCGATTGTCGCTGCGGCCTTGTCTGTGGCGGGAGGAGCGCGGTGACGAATTCGAGGAATGAGTACTGAGGCCACAACGATCACTACGGCCAGCGCGAGCAAGCCCAGAACCTTACCGGGCTGAAAGCGCCGGGCTTTTCGGTGCTCGGTCTCCCCGCGCAGTGCTTCGGCGACTTCGTCTCCGCTTTGAAAACGATCTTTGGGCTCGCGCTCAAGACACTTCAGGATTACTGACTCCCAATGCCGGTCCAAGTCCGGAACGAAGGTCCGTGGTGGGGCGGCATCTTCTTTAATACGGCGAACTGCCATCGAGAGCGGTGTACTACCCTCGAACGCCCGGATTCCAGTGACCATCTCGTACAGAACCAAGCCAAGCGAATACACGTCGGAGGCGGGCGAAAGATCCTGGCCTTCGATCTGCTCGGGAGACATATAAGCGGGAGTGCCCAGAACTTCCCCGGTGCCCGTAACCGCAGTTGTGTCGCTGATAGCGTTATTCGAATTGAGCGCCAGGCCGAAATCGGTGATGACCGCGCGGACTCCTTTCGTACCTTCGACGAGCACCACGTTCGCGGGTTTAAAATCCCGGTGTAGAACACCGGCGGCGTGAGCGGCTCCGAGCCCTGCCGCCATTTGCACGGCGATTGGCCCGGCATCGGCTACTTCGAGACGCGGCTGGTCGCGCAGAAAGTCGGCCAGGGTTTTGCCTTCGAGCAGTTCCATCGCGACGAACACGACCGGACCACGGCCAATAACGCCTGCCCCGGTCGCAGGCTGCCGAAACAGATCGAAGATTCGGCAAACATTGGGATGGGTAACCTTGCGGGCGAGGTGAACCTCGCGCTTGAATCGATCGAGCGCCCTACCATCGCTGAGTAGTTCGCTTCGAATCGACTTGAGAGCCACTCGCTCGCGCAACTCGATATCTTCCGCTTCGTAGACCTCGCCCATCCCGCCGCGCGCCAGGAAGCGGATGATCCGAAAGCGCCCGGCGACCAGATCGTCGGCAAGGAAAGATTGGCTCTGGGTAGGCGAACTGAACGGAGCGATTCCAGGAACCGCCGCACGCGAAAGAAAACCGCCCGACTCGACATGGTGGGCGAGCAAGCGCTCAACCTCGCGTCGCACCGCGAAATCCTGCGCCGCGGCGGCGATAAACGAGACGCGTTCGGTGGGAGACTTTTCGAGCGCGGTCTCAAATAGCGCTTTGACGTTCTCCCATTGCTGCGGCGTCAATTCCATGGCGCTCTTTCAAGTCGGCATAAAGCCAGGCTTTCGCAACACTCCAGTCCCGCTTGACTGTCTTGGGGGAGACTCCAAGCACTTCAGCCGCCTCTTCGACGCTCAGGCCGCCAAAGAAACGTAACTCCACGACACGGGTCTGACGGGGATCAATCTTCTCCAGGCGATTCAGCGAATCATCCACCGCCAGCAGTTCGTCCGCCTGCTGTTCAGAAAAGACAAAGGCTTCGTCGAGAGATACTTTTTTTTGTTCGCCACCGCGCTTCTCCCGCGCGTGGCTCCGGGCGTGATCGATCAGGATACGACGCATCAACTGCGCCGCCACCCCAAAAAAATGAGCCCGGCTTTGCCAGTTGACGGACCGCTGTTCGATCAGTTTCAAATACGCTTCATGCACCAGAGCCGTCGCCTGCAGCGTGTGGTCGACTCGCTCCCGCCGCATGTAACTGCCAGCCAGCTTCCGCAATTCGTCGTACACCACTGGGATGAGATTTGAGGCGGCGCCTTCATCTCCGCGGGTTAGCGCCGACAACAATAGCGTCACTTCCTGATTTTCGCTCATAGCGGCACGATCGAGGGACGACGGAGGAGGTATTTTACCCCTCACCGGTTCGGTAAGGCAGGAAACTTACCGTGATCCACTGTGATCCACCCGGTCTAGCTCCACCGGAACCAGTTCAGCTCGGCTGAATCGCCCCAGTTGAGCTCCGAAATTTCGTGACAATTTGCATTCGCCATCCGCGCAACACGCAGATGACACCGTACTTAGGATGCTTTCAAGAGAAATAAAGGCGGGTCTTCGCTGGCCCGGTGGTTGAGCACCGAATCGGAAATGACCCCACTTTCCATGGCTTGTCGCGTTACTGGGTGAAGGCTGATTAGGACATCAACATCAAGGAGAGGAAAATGAAATACTCCAATCTCGCAATCTCTAATCTTAGAAGCTCTAACCCCAGAACCTCTAATCTCGCAACAAAGTGGGCTTTGTTCTTCTTCTGTGTTTCGACGGCGCTGTTCGCGACTGCGCAAACCAAATTCACCAGCTTGTTGAGCTTCGATGGGAACAATGGCGCGGATCCCCATCACGTCTATCTGGTTCAGGGCATCGACGGGAACCTGTATGGGACGACGTACTCGAGCACCGGCACCGATGGAACGGTCTTCAAAGTTACCACCGAAGGCACGCTCACCACTCTCCACACTTTTTGCGAAGGAGGTTCGTGCCTGGACGGTGCTCTGCCCGAAGCCGGGCTGGTGCTGGCCAGCAATGGAAACTTTTACGGGACGACCATGAATGGTGGTGCCAGTAACGACGGTACCGTGTTCGAAATCACTTCCGCGGGCACCCTCACCACGCTGCACAGCTTCGACTTGACCGATGGCGCTTTTCCCGAGTACGCGCTGATCCAAGCCAGCAATGGAAATTTCTACGGCACTACCTCGAGTGGCGGGGCCAGCGATATCGGTACGATCTTCGAAATCACCCCCACAGGCGCACTGACTTCGCTGCACAGTTTCGACGGCACCGACGGCGTCTATCCCGACTCCAGCCTGGTGCAGGGCACGAGCGGAAACTTGTACGGGACAACTTACGAAGGTGGGGGCGCCAGCGGCACGGTTTTTGAAATGACGCCGGCAGGCGCACTCACCACGCTGCAAACCTTCGACTCGGCAGACGGTGGCGGGAACACGGGCACGCTGATTCAGGCGAGCAACGGGAACTTCTATGGGACCACCATCGGCGGTAGCACCGGAGGCGGTACGATCTATGAAGTCACTCCTGCCGGCAAGCTCACTCTGCTCTACACCTTCTGCTCGAAAACGGATTGCAAGGATGGCGCAACCCCGTACGCGGGACTGATTCAGGGCTCTGACGGCAACCTCTACGGAACAACGTTCGCGGGAGGAGCCAACACCACCTCCTGTAACGGGGGGTGCGGCACGATCTTCAAAATCACCACCGCAGGCGAGCTCACCACCCTCTACAACTTCTGTTCTCAATCGAACTGCGCTGACGGCAGTGCGCCCCAGGGAGGCCTGGTTCAACACACCAACGGCGCCTTCTACGGGACGACCTTCTATGGCGGGGCCGACGGCATCGGCGCGATCTTCAGCCTGTCCGTGGGACTGAGTCCGTTCGTGAGGACGCTGCCGACTTCGGCTGAAGTGGGAGCGGCTGTCCTTATCCTGGGAACGAATCTGACGGGCGCGACCAAAGTCAGCTTCAACGGCGTAGCGGCAAAGTTCACGGTTGTCTCCAGCACAGAAATCAAAGCTGCCGTACCAGCCGGCGCGACCACCGGCACTGTGACCGTGGTCACACCCAGCGGCACGCTGAAAACCGTCGTGATCTTCGGCGTGATACCGCAGATCACGAGCTTCGCGCCGGCGAGCGGCCCGGTCGGAACCGACGTGACCATCACCGGAGTCAGCCTGACGCAAACCACCGCCGTCACCTTTGATGGCGTCGCGGCTACTGACTTCACCGTGGACTCCGACACAAAAGTGACCGCAACGGTACCGACGGATGCAAAGACAGGAAAGATCGAAGTTAAAACTGCTGGAGGAACCGCCACGAGCGCCGCCAGTTTCACCGTGACGGAATGAGGGTGGTGGCGCGTTTCGGAGCATGCAAAGGGGAGCCGCCCTTCGCGGGGCGGCTTTTTCACTGCGGAGATCCGACGCCCCCCGGATCGATGAAGGTTTTCATTTCTCCACGATCACTTCTCCATTCCAATTATTATGCCGAACCGTTTTGGGCTCCTTGACCTCGCTCTCACTGCGCTGAAAGTGGGCTGAACCCGGGGTTCGGCATATCGACCTAGAGGTTGTGGGGTGCCAGATTCTTGATGTCTGCCCGTTTCGCTGCTGCCTTCTGAACGCGGTTCAATTCGGTGGCGTTGACTTTCGTTAGTTCTTTTCGTTTGGCGGTTGCTTCTTGGCCGGAGGCGGCGAAGTCTTCGGTTTTGCCGCCGGCGCCGGATGCGGTGCAGGCCGCTGAGCCTGCTCTCTGGCGGGCTTGGGTTCCGGCTTCGGCGCTGGCTTCGGTGCGGGCGCCGGAGTCGCAGGTTTTGCGGTTTGCGGTTTCGGGGTCGGTTTTGATGGGGGAGGCGGCGAATTTTTCGGTTTGGCCTCTGGTGCTGGTCGGGCCTGCGGTTGCTTCGCAGCCGGCCGTGCCTCCGGTTGTTGAGGAGCCGGTCGTGTCTGTTGTTGCGGAAGAGCCTTGGTCGGCTGCTGAGGAGTTGGTCTTGTTTGTGGCGGCTGCGGAGCGGGCCTCGTTTGTTGCGGCTGTTTAGGCTGTTCGAGAGGTTTCGTCTGCGGCTGCACGCGATTCGGTTGCGCCGGTCGCGCGGCCGCAACCGGGCGAGCAGGAATCACCGGGGCAATTGGTTTGCCTTGGGGAATAGGCTGGGTGGCGGCAAGAACGGCGGGCCGGCCCTTATTGACCGAGGCAAACTGCTGGCGGTTTTGTGCCGCCACCTGACGCGCCTGTAATTGCGTGTTCATCGGAGGAATGCGCTGCTCGCGCGTTGCGGCAACTTCTGTCGGCAGAGGCGTGCGCGTGATACCTCCGGGTCCGTTATAGCTGGAGCGGTTATTGGTAATGTTGACGGTGGTATTGTTGACGATGACGGTATTCGTTATCGTGCGGTTATAAACCTGAACGTTCGTGATGGTCACATTGTTGACGGAGCGGTTGTAGTTGAAACGATCTCCATTCCAGTATCCGCCCTGGTAACCGACTCCTACATAACCGAATCCATAGTTGATGCCGCCGTAGTAGCCGATATGCCGGCCCCAGAAGCCGTAGTTGTAGCGGTATCTGCCGCCGATGAAGCCCCAGTATCCTGGCGTCCACAGGAAGCCTGTTTGAGGTGGTTGCGCCCAGGCACCGGGCACCCAGTAGTAGCCCTGAGGAGCGTAGCTCCAATAACCCGGCGTCCATAGATAGCCGTCGCCCGGGCAATCAGGTTGCGAATATTCCGGTAGTGGTGGCGGCGGTTGGGTGGCCTCGATCACCGGCTGGCCGTAGCTCGTGTCCTCTTCGCTGGCGTCGTAATCGTTATTGGAATAGTCCTGGTTCGGTGCCGCCTGTTGATCGTTTTGGGCCGGAGCAGGCTGCTGGTAATTCTGCTGCGGCGCCAGGTTAGCAGCGGCGGCCGGATCCGGTGCCTGATCTGTTTGCGCCGGTGGTTGACTCTGGTTGCTCGCGTCCGGGGTGCCGGTTTTCTGGCAACTTACAAGTCCAAACATCGCTGCGATGCATATCAGCACTGAAAAGGAAGATAGTCTCTCGATTGCGCCCATAAGGATTGCTCTCCGCGAGATAAGAATACAGGAGTAACGACTACGCAAGACGAAAACATTAGTTGCAGTGTGACCGGAACGCGGTGGATTGTCCAGAGTCGTGTTCAATACTCCTCGACACTCCTTATCTTGCCCGCGAAAGCAACTTCTCATGAGTGTTGATAAATCGGTCGACCTTCGCCGTCTGGGGCTCGGGTTCCAGGCGGAAGCCGCATAATGTCCATCACGACGAGAGAATCTTCCGGCGTACCGTTGGATTTGGGAGCCAGTTTGTCTCGATCATTCGAAGACGTGCTGCAAGGCCTCCAGGTTTGTGGGTCTGTAAGCGGAGAGCGCTGGCGTGCCGGTGGGCCGAATGGGACTTCGGTGCTCTGTAACTGCTTTACCAAGCGATCGTTGAAAGACTACCCCAGCTCGATGACGACCCGCAACATCTGCGTATCGTCGGATATCGTCGGAATCCGCGGGTGCAAGCCGCGACGGATCCGCGAGCCCGCTTCTTGAACCATTCTTCCTCATCGCGCCTCCCGAGCAGCCATGGTGCTGGTGCTCATAATCTCGGAAGTTTGCCCGGGGAAATCTATGCACGAAAGCGAATGGCTGCAAACGGCGACCGGAGAAGGATCGCAGCCAGTCGGGAAGTAAAGAGAGGCCCAGATCTTGAGCGGGCCTCGGGTTGTCATCATTGATGCACGGCAGCGATTCAGGTGCGATCGACTTGCTTAGCTTCTTGCGGGTAGATTTTCTTGTACAGATCCTCCATCAATCGTTTGTCTTCTGCGACAAGTTGTGGGCTTCTTTTTCCCCCGCCGCTTTGGATTTCGAACAGTCTTTGTATCAACTGCGTAAGGTCTTCCATACCCCCTCCAATGGCTGGTGGCAAACACCATAGGCGAAAGCCGGGGGCAAAACTGCTCAAAATTGCTCATTTCTTTGCTGAAGCGTTCTCTGAGTCGATTGAGGCTTCAGACTTCCCCCATTTCTTCAGTTTCCTTCGCCTGGCCAGTTGTGATTCTCGCGGGAGACTTTCTCTTTCTGACTGAGCCGTGCACACGGGCTGATGCAGATTCCGGTCGAAATCTGGGAGAGGAACGACTCGTCGGCGCGTCCCCCCTCCGCTTGATACAAGCGCGCTCGTTATCCGGGAGGGTTCGAAAGCCATGCACGGGAAGACCCGCGATGGTTGCTGTTGCCAGTTTCGTCCACAACGTCCCACCCCGATGCTGCTGGCGGTGGTGTGGATAAAATGAAACGTCAGCCGACAAATGGAAATCGAATTTCTGCTATCCCAAAAGCGAGACTTGGGCTTCCACAATTTGCCATGCAAAAGGAGAGATTATGACTCGCGAAGAGAGAATGATGTCAGGGACCATCCTCATCACCGTTCCCACGATCCAGTACGGCGGATACTTTCTGCTGATTTCTCTCATGAACAAGAGCAGTGGTTACATGGAGAACCCGCTCCGTCAGAATTTCTTTCGCGCCGGACATGCCCACGCCGGGGTCATCGTGATTCTTTCGCTCGTTTGCCAAATACTCGCAGATGCGGCAGTTCTTCCCATCCCTTTGCTTTGGTTCGTTCGAATCGGAGTGCCGCTCTCGGCGATCCTCATTTCGGCGGGGTTCTTCTTCTCGGTGCTGCCGCCGACCTCCACCGAAGCGAGTGAAGCGGTCTCTCTGATCTACGTGGGGGCACTGATCCTCGCGGTCGGGGTCGTCACGCTGGGTGTTGGGCTTCTGCGGTCTCGACCGAGCTAGAGTCACCTGTGGTGACCAAAAAAGGAACGCCCACGTGAATCAAAACGGAGAATAGAGGGCGCGGCTCCACCCCAGCACCGAGGAAAGCTTCGCATGGTTGTACAATGCCGTGTCAGCGAAGCGGAAGTCGGCGAAAAAACCCGCCTGCCGGTCATGCATCAACTGGCATCAACTGGCGGATAGTTCCACCGAACGCCGCAGAAATAGAGTAAGCTCGAAGCAGGCTCGCTTCGCGGGCTTGGGGTGACGCGAATGGCAGAAGTTCGACTGCAAGAAGGCGAATCGTTGGAAAACGCGCTCCGACGTTTCAAGCGAAAGGTCATGACAGAAGACATTATTAAGGATGTGAAGCGCCACTCCTTTTACCTGAAGCCGGGCGAGAGACGCCGAGTCAAACAGGCGTTGGCGCAAAAGCGTGCCCGAAAGAAGATTCGTAAAGAGTCGGATCAAGTTGCGCCACGGAGGTCCGCTGCTGTCAAGTAGCGACCTTCCGTTTCGTGGGGCGATAATCTACACGTGTGCGGACGATACCGCCTGTCGCGGCGGAAGCAGATCATCGAGGAGCACTTCGACACTGCCGACTGGCAAGACGACTGGAGTCCTCGGTACAACGTCGCTCCCACGCAAGCTGTTCCGGTGATCCGCCAGCATCCGCAGGAACCCGTCCGCCAACTTTCGATCATGCGCTGGGGGTTCATTCCCTCATGGGCCAAAGATGCCTCTCGGTCGGCAGGCATGATCAACGCGAGATCAGAAACAGCAAGTGCCAAGCCTGCCTTCCGTGATTCGTTGAAATCTCGGAGGTGCCTGATCCCCACCGATGGATTTTACGAATGGAAGCGCACGACAACCAATAAACAACCGTATTGCTTCCTGGTCAACGACGGCGGGTTGTTCGCATTCGCAGGATTATGGGATCGCTGGCAAGACCGCAGCGGCGGCTGGATAAGAACCTGCTCGATTCTGACCACGACTCCTAATGCGGTGACGGCATCGGTGCATGACCGCATGCCGGTCATCCTTGATCCGGATAGCTACGACATCTGGCTCGATCCGGGGATGAAGGATGTGACCGTGGCGTGCGAACTCCTGAAGCCCTGCGATGCTCGGCTCATGCGGTGCTATCCCGTGAGCACAAGAATCAACTACGTGGCGAATGATGACGAGGAATGCTCGAAGCCGGTTCAAGTTGCCGAGGTTCAGAATCGCCTCTTTTCCTAGTCAGGATCGCGCAGTTTCCCCGGCAGCTATGCACCTGCTGGCTTGGCAAGGTAACGCACTTTCCTGCCGACCTTCTTGAGCCAGGGTTGGTGCAGTCTCGTTCGACCGCAATACCGCTTCGGTGTTGACGGTGCTGGTTGCGGCGAAAATAGCGCCGCTCGCCGGATTGGACCCAGGAAGTGCCTGATTTGCCCGTTGCTTTCCGGCAGCTTTGTTTGTGGGATCGGAGGCCGGACGCTAGTCGTGAAGAACGATGGTGAGAAGTGAACTGTGGACCCGTAATCCATCACCAGCGTGATAATCAATGAACCCCAATTTCCTGAACCTGTTCATGAAAAAGCTGACCCGCGAGCGAGTTGTCCCAATCATCTCTGCGAGGGTCTCTTGACTCACCTTGGGGATTAGAGTCTCGGGCTTTCCATCCTTGCCGAAATGAGCTAGCAATAACAATATCCGCGCCAGTCTTTTTTCGCTGGAATTGAAGAGCTGGTCAACCAAGTCCTCTTCGTGCCGGATGTTCCGTGTCAGCAAATAGGCCACGAACATATCAGAAAAAGCGTGTTCGCGGTGAAGCACTTCCATCATGTACGCCTTGTCGATTTGCATCACAGAGCAATCAGTCATGGCGGTTGCGGAGAACAAGCGGAGAGTCTGCCCCGCAAGGCAACCTTCTCCGAAAAAATCGCCCTGGTTCATGATGCCCGTCGTGGCTTCCTTACCGCTCCTTGACACAACGCTGAGTCTCACTTTTCCTTTCTGTATATAAAAAACAGCATCAGACGGGTCGCCCTGAGCAAAGATCCGCTGCTTCTTGGAGAAAGCTGTTATCTTTCTGCCGCCGTCGATGGTCGAAAGGAATCTCTTCGTGTCGAATTTGCTGAGTTTCTTGGCTGCTACCACGGGCGTCATGAATTAGCCTCCCCCTTCTGAAGGGTTCCGAAACCGCGGAAGGTAACTTTCTAGAATGAACGATGAATACGGCAGAAGGCGAGAGCAATATCACAATCGTGCGGGCGACGGTGCTCCGCACTCGACAAGATAATAATTTCACCCCCGGTGTCGAAAGTCAACGCCACCGCCTTGCTGACAGCTGCTTTCCGCCGCGTCACTTCCTCATCAGCAAATCTGCGGACCTGCCTCGGACGCCTTCGCTTTCTATAACGATGGTGGCAAATCCAGGAATCGCATCGAAGAATCAGGAAACGCATTTCGCGGCGACCGAGTTGTCACCGTTTTCTGGTCAACGCCTTCCGCCTGCTCCTGCTGCGCGCCGCGCCTTCGCATCTTGCTTCAACAGTTCGGCGATGGTGGCTTTGAACGGATCCAGTTTGCTGGCGCGTTGCCGACGAGCTGCGCTACGTGCCGGTGTGGCCGGATACTGAGAGGTGGTTCGGCGTCCCAACTGGAGATGCCGAGCAATCTTGCGCAACGACCAACGCTCGGACCAGTGCAGGCGATGAATCGCGTTGATTTGTTCCGCGGTCAGGATGACTCTGCTTGAACCGTATAAAGCCAGCCGCTTCCGCAAGCGAGAGGGATGTTCTTGTCAAGATTTATCGACCTCCGCCGGCGAAAGACCAAGCGATTGCAGAATCAGGACTTGCGCGGAAGCTAAGTTGTTCTTGTCAAGATCGCATACCTTGGGTCCCAAGAGCCAAGCCTCTGATGCTGAATGCTTTAGATCCAAGACTAAGTTGTTGTTGTCAAGAAGACGCCGCCGCAGAGTGCGGCGCCGACGTTGGCACTCCGGCTTACCGCAGACGACTTGCTGGGGACGGAAAACAGAAGGCGCAAAGGAATTTTGGCAGCAAGGACAACGGCGGGACTGGCTCAAGCCGACTCCTCAGAGGCTCATTGGGATGAATCAATGAGGAGAATCGAAACCTCGACTGTTACGCAGGACTGCGGGGAAAAACCAATTTAATTCAGAAACTGCTGTAGAGTTCCTGCCGCCTCCCCGTCGGCCGGGGTTCTCTCGGATCAATGGCTCAGGC
>Ga0181522_10000399_pt1 | contig 33535 bp, 24 predicted proteins | sample PEATcosm2014_Bin_27_FD_121103 | JGI IMG/M metagenome (GOLD analysis project Ga0181522, IMG submission 121103) | Peatland microbial communities from MTU Mesocosm Facility, Houghton, MI, USA - PEATcosm2014_Bin05_10_metaG | ecosystem: Environmental > Terrestrial > Soil > Wetlands > Peat | place...
ACGCGGTTGGGTGTGGGTAGCCGGTCGACGCGTAGCCACTCTTCGGGCTGGTCGAGTAGGTCGCGCTCTGCGTGTTGGAGGGAGGGTGTTTGGGCGTGGCTGGTGTTCATGGCCTGGGCGAGGCGGTTGATGCGGTCGGGGTCTTGGCCGTCGGTGCCGAGGTCGTCGCGGTTGACGTACCAGTGGGTGCGTCCTCGGGAGCGGGAGGCCTCGACGTAGGCGGGCTCCTTGCTGGTCTGCCAGGCGCCGGTGACGACGAGGGTGTGCTGGACGGTGGCGCCTTGGGCGCGGTGGATGTGTTGGGCGTAGGCGAGCCTGACCTTCCCCAGATCCTCGTCTTGCAGGACGCGGGTGCGGCCGGTGAGGTCGAAGCGGACTGTGACCTGTCCGGTGTCGGTGATGTTCAGGACTTCGCCTTGGCTTCCGTTCTCGATCCTGGTCTGGCCTGGTGTGTAGTGCTGGGAGGTGAGGGTGATCCGGTCCTTGCTGCTGATGCCGTAGTGGGTGCCGGGGATGTGGACCTCGAGGTCGCCGAGTTCGCCTCGCTCACGGCGCAGGTGCTGGGCGCGGGCGTTCAGGCGGTTGATCTCCTGGTTTGAGGCGTCAGAGATCAACGCCACCTCCTGCACCCGGTGCTCCTGGGTAAGGAGCGCCCAGGCTTGTGCTGCGCGCTCGACGGCCTGGTCGCGGGTGTCGGCCATGTGCAGTTGCCCGCGGGCGTGGTAGTGGGCCATCGCTTTCTCGGCACGCCCGGCACGCAGGTCCGCCCATGCCTGCTGTTCTGCTGGGTCCAGGGTGCGCCTGACGTCAGAGAGCTCCGCGTAGGGGACGCTCTGGGTGAGGTGATCGAACATCCCACCGGCACCGATCGATGGCAATTGCGCGCCGTCTCCGATAAGGACGAGCTTCGCCCCGCCGTGCTCGACGACGGCCGTGAGCTTGTCCAGGCGCTTGGTGTCGCACATCCCGGCCTCGTCCAGATACACCGTCGTCTCCTCACCCAGCAGGAGCCGGCCGTGCTGGGCTTTGGCGACGAGGGAGTCCAGCGTCATCGTCTGCCCGGCCAGCGCCGGGCTGTCCCGCCCTAGCCGCTGCGCTGTCGAGCCGGACACAGCGATCCCGATCGTGTCCCGGCCGGCTAGCTGCTCGGCGCGGGCGGCAGCGTCGATCACGACGCCCTTCCCGGTCCCGGCCGGCCCGATCAACAACCCGCTCCGGGACGCTCCTGTGATCGCCTCAAGCGCCTGCTGCTGCTCGGGGCTGAGCGCGCTGCCGATCCGCTCGGCCACTTCCCCGGCCGCGACCTCACGCGCAACAGCACCAACGTCCCTGCCCACCTCCTGCGCGAGGCTGCTGATGCGACGCTGGATTGCCTGCTCTTGGGCCCTGACCGTGAGGGTCGTAAACCGCCCACCCTCCAACGGCAGCACACGCCGGTCGCTGACCATCGTCCGGGCGAAGGTGATCGCGTCCTCTGGGGCGAGCTCGCCGACCGACTGCTCCAGCACGACCGCGCGCAGCTCCCCCGGCGTGAACGTCGCAGCCCGCTCGGTCAACCGCTCCTCAACCCGCTCGGCCAACCCCACCCCACGCCCCTCCATCGACCCCTCAACGGGGACCCCGACGTGCTCTGGCTGGCCACGTGCTGTCTCTTGCCACGCGCGGTCAAGGTCGCCCTTATGCACGAGCGTCTTAGCGCGACGGTTCTCCCGCTTGAGCGCCCGTAGCTCCCCACGCTCGGGGGCCCGCCCGTACTTCGCGCGAAACCGCTCGGCCGCCTGCGCGACCTCCCGGGTACGCGCAGAGAACGCCTCAAGCAACCCACGGTCATACCCAGCGACCTCGAAATACCGGCCACCCCTCCCCATGCCCGACCGGATCTCAAACCCGCGGGCGGCCAGCTCCTCCGCAAGCGCCGAGCGGTAGAACGCGCCCGCCTCCCTCGCCGCCCTGAACACCGGCCTTGAAGCAACCGCGACCAGCCCCCCGTCCTCACGAACAGCGCTCGTGATCACCACATGCGAGTGCAGCTGCGGGTCGGGCATCTCCCCCGGCACCACCCCCCGCGCAGTCGTATGCCGATACTCCGCCGCCAACAAGTCCCGGGCCGTCTCCTCATACACCAGGCGGCCCTGGCGCCGGCGCACAGTCGGCACCTCATCCCGCACGAACCCCACCGCGCGAGCGACCGCCTCCGTATGCGCAGCCTCCAAAACAGCCCGGGTCTGCTCATCACCCAGCGCCCACGCGACCGACACCGACTTCGGCGCACTGAAGGTGATGTCGATCCCTCCCCCACGCTCCCCGTTCCCACCCGCCGCCCGCAGCCACCGGCCCGTCCTTGGATGCCTGCCCTCCATCAACGCGACGAAATCCTGCCCATCCACCCGCTGCCCCTCGATCCCAAGGCGGGCCAGGGAGTCCGGCGAGGCGAGCCAGCGACCCGGAGCCTGCGTCGGCTCACCCTCCGGAGTCAAGTAGTACGCGCCCGGCTCAGGCACAACCGTCTTTGACTCCAGATAGCGAGCGTACCCCCCACCCTTCGACGCACCAATGCTTTCAGCGGTCATCACGCCCCCTACAGACCCCCACCGTCTCGAAGCGGCCAACGAACGTGGGACCATTTGGGAACCAAACGCACCCCGGTGCATCTAGTCCGTCCGTCCTCGCCGTTGTGCCGTTGGCCGCGCGAGCCTGCGAGCGCCAGCGAGTCGGCTCAGCATGCAGCCGGAGGCTGCAAGGCCAGGGGCACGGCGGTAAGGGCGGTAGGAGCGTCGCCTGTTGGGCTGGCGCGGTCACAGCGGGCAAAGCCCGCGTGCGCTATCTGATCGTCGGTTCCTGGGAGGAGGTGGAGGGCACCCCCCACCCCGGCGCGGTGCTGGGGCGCCCATGGGCTGGGCGCGAGCCCGCCGCAGTGGAACCGTCGACGCGCCGGGCTTGACGCGCCAAGAGCCGGTCTGCTGGCCTTGGGGTGAGCCCGTCGCGGGCTGCAACAGCAGGCCCGTCGTGTGCGCCTCGCTTCGCAAGAGGACGCCTCTGCCCCTGGCCGCGTGCCCAGGCACTACGGGCGTCTGCGGAAGCGAGTGGGTCGCTACGCTTCGGTGTCGAAAACGTGGACGCGGCCGCTTGCGCTGGGGCGGCTGATCATCGGGCCGTGCCTGAAGATTTCGCGGGCGATCATGTCCATGTCGAGGTAGGGCAGCAACTCGTCGGGGATCTGCTGTACGCCGGCGAATCCGCACTCGCTGATGAAGTCTTCGGCGTAGGCGTTCTCGCTGTCCCACTCGCCACGGTAGGCGTCATCGAAACCGCTGGCCACCTCATCGTTCAGGGTCGGCTCGCAGGCTTCGACGTAGGCGATGAACACCTCGCCGTGCTTCTCGATCGCTTCGCCAACCACGGCCAGCGTCTTGAAGTCGGGCCATTCACCGAGGGCCGCGCTCAGTGAACCGAATCCGTCGTAGTCCATGACGGCGTGCTCCTCCGCCATCCCGCCAGACTTCCAGACCGGCGAGGTGCGGATCACGTGCACGCGGGCGGACTCAAGCTCATCGAGGTCTGTCGCTTGGACCCATCTGCCGTGCAGCTCGCCAGCGTTGTAAGCGGCGAGACATCCGATCCAAACCTTCGGGGTGTCCTCGCGTGCGCTCGTACCAGCCTTGTGCTGCTCGGCGCTCTCTGTGTCGGTAATAGCCGTGCGTCTCATGGGGTGTGGTCTCCTGTGAAGGTCGATGAGCGTTCAGGGCAAGCGCCGCCGCCCGCGCGGCCCGGGCGCGCGGGCGGCAGGCGTCGCTGTCGTGGATGGGTCAGGCCGCCTGCGGCAGGTCGGTCGGCTCGCCAGTCTCGGCGGGCTTTCTGGCCTGGGCCAGTTCGCGCTTGTAGTCGCGGGCGGCCTTCTCGATCGCGCGCCTGAGCTGGACGTGCGAGCCGGGCAGCACGTCCTTGGTCAGCCGCTCGAATGCTTTACGGGCGGTGTCCTTGTGCGTGCGAGGCAGCTGGGAGTGCTGCTGTTGGCTGGCGGGGAGCACGAGCTGGTGGGCGTAGTGCTGGGCGGCGAACACGACCAGCGCGCGGCCGTAGAGCTCGCTGGCGGTCTTGGCGCCCTCAAGGAACTTCCACAGCCATGCCTCGGCGTGGTCGGGCTCGTGGTAGGTGACTTTCGTCTTGCCCCACCCTCCGTTCTTGAGCTTCGGACGGACCGTCGTGCGGTGCTCCTCGACCACTAGGCGGATGCCACTCGCGGCGAGGCTGCGCACGATTTTGTCGTCAGCGAGCACGCCGTAGGCGAAGAACCGGGCGACGTCCATGTTCGCCGGGTCCACGCTCGCGAGGTCCTTGAGCAGCTTCGCGCCGAGATCGAGGTTCACCCCGTGCGCCTGCGCCTTGATCGTGCGCAGCCGTCCGCGGTTCTCTGCCTCGGCCTGCTTCTCTGGCGTGGGCTTCTCGCCACGCGACGCGTGTTTGCGTGCGGCGGCAGCGTCCTTCTGGATCGATTGGAGATCCTGCAGCGTCCTTGCGATCACCTGCTTGACAAGCTCTCTGTAGAGCGGCCGGTCAACGATGATCGGTGCGGAGTCCTCCAGCTCGATCAGCACTCCGGCGGCCCGGGCCTGGTCGACCTCCAGGTCTGTGAACCTGAACGTCGGCGGCCCGTAGGCGTGACGGTTGACAGCCTTGTGGACCTTCTCGGCCTCGGCGACTTGCGCCTGGGCCTTCTTGCCCAGACGCAGCTGCTCGATCTCTTCAGGCGAAACCGCGTCGAGGCGAACGCTGAACAGGCCCGGTGCGCTGACCCTCCCGAGAAACCAGCCGGGGCTGTGAACGAAGTTGTAGGCGTTGCGATCGTCCTGCTGGGCGAGCTCCAGCGCAGCCTCGCACAACCTCGGGCTGACACTCTGGACGGTGAGCAGCATCGCCACCATCCCGACTGGGAGCAGACCCGAGTCGATCATGGCGTGCGCGGTCTCGGGGAGATCGAGGATCTTCACCCTCGCTCCGACGAGCTGGCGTGACCATCCGAGCGCTTCCGCAGCACCATCGAGGGTGTACCCCTCATCCAGCATCGCCTTGACCGCGCGGGCCTCCTCGACCGGCGTCAATTGCTTGCGCAGGATGTTCTCCGCAGCACTGTCAGCGCTGGTGCCCTCGGCCTCGCGCGGCGTCACTGCCACTTCGGTCAGGCCAGCGTCGCGCGCTGCGAGGAACCGGTGGTCACCCGCTACCAGCTGGTAGCGGTCGCCGACGCGGCGCACGGGAAGCGGGACGATCATGCCGCGCAGCGCGATCGAACGCGAAAGGCGCTTGACGTGGTCTTGGTCGATTTCCCTGACGTTCTTGCCAAGGTCGATCAGGTCGACTGAGACATGCGGCTGTGCTGCGACTGTGACACTCATGGTGAAACCTCCAATGAGGTGGTCCCGCCCGGTGCGGGGCCGATCCGCCCATCCGCCGCACGCCGAAGGCGTGCGAAAATCAGCGGATGGGTCGGCCCGCGCCAGCGGCCAGCAAGCCGCCTGTCACAGTTCGACCTCTAGCGGGTCGATGCCAAGGCCCTCTCTCGCGATCAGCGCAAGTACGTCGATGTGCATCCAGGGGGTCGGGCGTTTGGTGGTCGAGTCGGGCCTGAGCCCGATCCGACGCGCAAGCCAACTGGTTTCACCAGCGACCCGGCCGTCACGCTGGTCCTTCTTGACGCGGCCGCAGCGCATCGCGATCTCGGACATGCTCTCGCCAGCAGTGACGCGCTGCAGGACTGTCTCGCGGAGTAGACGGTTGAGGACGATGCTCGTCTCTCGCACGAGACGTAGCTCTTTACGCACGTCGGATGTGTGACACCTCTCCGGGTGTGTGGCGGCGAGTACCGCGGCGGTGATCGCACAGGCTGGTTCATAGCTTTCGCAGCGCCCGATGACCTCGCGCAGCGTGACCGGCTGCTCGGGGCCTGAGTGCTGGTCGGGCGGCGAGGCGACCCACCTCAGCTGCAGCCGGTCCCCGTGATCGAGTGTCCTGAGCTGGTAGCGCCGGCCGATCTGATCGGTGAGCGTCTGCGTCACATCGACATCGTCAGAGTCGGCGTCTGGCGCTGGTAGTAGGTCGGCGGCGGCCAGCCGACGGGAGCGCCCCTTGTGTGGGTCGGCCAGGTAGTGCTGGCAGACGAGCCGGGCGTTCTCGACGGACTCTTCAGGTGAAAGGACGGCCAGGACCTGCTGGTCTGTGCGTGTGAGAGTGTCGCGGTCGACGAGCACGCGACGTGGCGTGCGCGTCAACAGGACGATCTCGCGGGCGGTGCCGTCCTTGGTGTGGTAGCGAGCGAACAGGCTGCTTCTCACCTGAACGCTCGCTGGCGATGGCGCGGGCAGGGTTGCAGTGGTGGTCATGGCGTGTTGCCTTTCGGGTCTGGGCCCGCCGGGTGCGGGCCGGTCCGCGTCCGCCCGCACGCGCAGCGTGCGATCATCGGCGGGCGCCGGCCCGACACCGACCGGGGGCCTCATGGGACCCTCCGCAGCACGCTGCTGGCGGCGGGCACCGCGTCAAGGTCGCTGGCCAGCGCCACGTAGTCGGCGACGAGCGCGAGCAACGCTTGGTAGCCGTCCTGCTGGAGGTCCTGGTCGATCAGGTAGCGGCGGCCGTTCCCGCTGGCGGGGTGGTCGAGCAGCCGCACGCGGCCTGCCACGCGCTGGCCGTAGATCACACGCTCCCCAGTGCTGATCGAGTAGTCAGCGACCTTCGTCAAGGGCCCTACGTCCGATCCTGGTTTCGGGCCGGGCGTGTGGCGGGCGCTGCGCCAGCGGGCGCTTGACCCGTGTCCTGCAATCTCGTCATCGGCGGGCGCGGTCCCGTACACGGGTGCCGGTGTGTTCTCGTGTTCAGCGAACGTGGTGGGCCGTCGGCCTCGGGAGAGCTGGCGAAGCCGCTGTATCTCCTGGCTTGCCTGAACCTTGGTGTGCGGCGTCACGAACGTGGTGCCGGTCTTCAGCGCAAGGGACTTCAGGTAGGAGAGCTGCTTACTGGTGGGTTGCTGTGCCTGGCTCATTCGGGGGCTCCTTTGGTCGGGGTTTGAGCACGCCCGTGGCCAGAGCAGCCCGGCGAGGGCTGTCAAGCCCTGTCCCGGCAGGGATCGCCGCAAGGCGACGCGAAGCGCAGGGCTTGACAGCCCGCAAAGCCGGGATGCTGGCCTGAGCGGGTGCGCACAACCCCCGACCGGGGCCACACGCCAGGCAACGGTCCAAACCCCCATCCGACCGTCCTGTCCGTTCTGTCGGCCCTACCCGCCTGGCGGGTAATCCTGGAGGCCGCGGGTGCCACCGGCTGCCCGGTAGAGAGCGCGCCAGTCATGCGCCATCTCTCGCTGGAGCCGAGCAAGAGGAATTCGCCGGGCGCAGGCCATCCTGGCCGCCCAGCTCTCAAGGCGATCCTTCATCAGCGCGTTATAGGGGCCTGTCCGTGGCTCGGGCCAAAGGTTGCGCGGGTCGCGCGGAGCACCGCCGATCGACAACGGGATCAGATGATCCTCCTCGTAGGCACCCAGCCGGCCCGTCAACCCGTAGGCACGCATCTGTGAGCGCTTCAGCGGCTCTGTGTAGCTCTCGGGCGGTCTTACCGAGCGGCTGTAGTGGGCCGCGCAGATCGCTGTGAGTGAGGTGTCCGCTCTGAGCGCGCCTGGCGTGCAGCGCGGGTCGGGCAACCCTGAACGCTCCTTGCAGCTCCCAGTCACCTGGGGCGCTGGCCCTGGTGTGCTCTGCGGTTGCGGGTAGCTGCAACCGCACAGCCACAGCGCTGCTACAGCTACCGGGACACGCGTGCGCACCGACCTGCAAGGACGCTCGTTTGATGGGGCCGCTCTCATCGACGTGGTGGGGTCGAGAGCCCGAATGTGCGGGCCAGACGGGCACGCAGAGCGGTGAAGTCCTTTGCGCGGGTGCCCGTACCCCAGAGGTGGGCTGCGAAGTCAAAGATGCTGCCGCCCTTGCGACAACTGGCGCCGAAGCAGAAGAACGTCCCGTCTGGGTAGAGGTGAAGGCTCGGTTCCTTCTCCTCGTGGAAGGGACAGAGCACCTTTCCAGTCCGGTCGGGCTCACGACCGCTGAGAACGCGCACGTACTCGGGTGCTGGTATCGCCAGCAGCCGACGGTCAAGCTCCGTTCGAGCGCGAGGCCGGACCGTTGAGCGCCCGCCGCTGGCCGGGCGTCTGGGTTCTGGGTCGGCGGGCAGGCCCGCCAGCAGCTCGCTCAGCTCATAGCGGGCTGCGTGCTGGCACGCCAGCAATGTGACGGGGCGCGGAGGGGTGTGCTTGTGGTTTAGCGTTGCGGGCGGCCGCAGCACCCGTGAGACATCACAACAGCCGCGCTCGCCAGCGAGCGCGGCTGCCAGCCGTCGGTTTGCGTGCTCGACCTGTGCCGGCGCGGCCGGACAGGTCAACTGCCAGTAGAGGTGCAGGTGCCCGGCAGACCCCGAAGTGACGATCATCGAGGGTGGCCAGGTGAAGCCGACGAGCCGCTGATGGGTGCTCAGGTCGTCTGACTCGATGTGAAGCAGCCGGGCGCGGCTGATCGAGCTCTTATCGCCGCGAGGGCCATCGCGCAACGCGACACCGATGTACACGTCTGCCGTGCGCGCGAACGCTTCGATCAGGCGCACAGCCCGCGCCATCGATCTGGCAGGGACAAACCGCTGGCACATCCGCCCCCGGATCGGCCGGTAGCGCAGCTCAAGCAGCTGGCCCGTCTGGGCGCCGTCTGTCAGGACCTGGAGATAGCGCTCCAGGTCAACGTCATGGTTCCTGCTCATCAGATGCCTCCGCTGGAGATCTGGGGGGTCTGCGCGTCCCCGCCGGGGAGCGCAGACCCCGCGAGGGCTAGAACGGGATGTCCTCCGTGGGGGCGCCGACCGGTGCGAAGTCCGCCTCGCTCTCAGACGCTGAGTCGCTGCGGCTGTTCAGGAACTGCACGGAGTCGGCGATGATCTGGACCCCCTCGCGTTTACTGCCGTCCGTGGCCTCCCACTCCCTCCAGTCAAGGCGCCCGTCGACCGCTACCGGACGGCCCTTGCGCAGGTACTCGGCGGCCGCCTCGGCCTGCCCGCCCCACACGACGACAGTGAAGTAGTTGGGCTTGTCCTGCCACTCGCCGGTGGAGCCGTCCTTGCGGCGTGTGTTGGATGCGACTCGCAGCTCGCAAAGTGACGTCCCGCTGGGCAGGCTGCGCAGCTCAGGGTCGACGGTGAGGTTGCCGGTGATGATGACTCGGTTGATGTTCATTTTCGTTCCCTTCGTGGTGGTTGGTGGTGCTAGTGACGCCGCCCAAAAAGACGCCGACCGGACGCGCGGAGCCGAAGCCCGACAGGGCGCAGGGGAGCCCCCGTTAGGGGGCCGAAGCGCTAGTCCGGCGGTGTCCAAACTGGGCAAGACACGACGCGCCGACAACCAGCGCAGGCAACGAAAACACTCAGACGCGTGATCGCTTCTCAGCTGAACGTGTCCCATCGTTGACCGTCGGCTGGGTGGCACTTTGTCGGTGTTCTCCCTGCGTCCTCGGGGCTGCCTGCGGTTCGGCGGCGTTTGATGGGTAGTGACCCCGTGGCGCCGCCGAGCGGCCAACGAGCTGTCCTCGCGCACGCGCGTTAACGGGGACCGCATCGGCTTGCGAAGGTCGCTGGCCGGTTCGGGCTGCTGGCGGTCAGGCGCTGAAGATGACCGACACGGGAGCTTTCGCGGTAGCGCAACCAGCCCCACGGTCGACCGCTCGAAGCTGGGCGGCGACGCGGTGAGAGTCCACAGCATCGGGCAGCGCCCCGCGACGAGGATGCTCGCCTGCTGTGTGGGGCTGCTCGCCCTCTTTGCGCTCATCAGCGGTGTGGCTGGGTGGTGCTGGACGCAGGCTGCGTGCCTTGTCTCGCTGCGCGCTCCGATGGCGCTGCCAGCCGGTGACGCTGCGCTTGCGATGTGGCGGCTGCTTCTTCACGGCGGCTGGAGCACCCCGGAGCGTGCGTTTCCCAGGGCGGGCGAGCGGGCGTTGGCGCCGGGAGCACCGGCCTACGCGCTCGTGGCCGTCTGCTCGCTGGGGTTCGCGGGCTGGACGACGTGGGCTGTGTACCGGCGGCTGCGGTCCTTGCGAGCTGGCTCGCCGTTGGGCAAGGAGCAACGCACGATCGGGCGGCGTGCGGTGGATCGCGGCTGGGTACGCCAACGCACCTGGGCGCTGCCCTCTGACCTTCGACGGCTCTGGGTGCCTGAGCCCACGGCCGGCCGTCCTTACCTGGGCGTGATAGGCCGGGTGCCGGCGCACATGCTGGCGGCCGAGCTTGAGGTGCAGCCGATGGTCGTCGCGCCACCGCGTTCGGGGAAGTCCAGCGGGTTCGTTGTGCCGTGGCTGTTGGATCATCGTGGTCCGGCGCTCGTTCTCTCCACCAAGCGCGACATCTACGACGCCACCGTTGCGCTGCGGGGTGGCCTTGGCCGCGTGTGGGTCTATGACCCCTTCGGGGACCGTGGCAGCAGTGGGTTCTCGCCGTTGGTCCCGGCGCGTAGCTGGCCGGGCGCGATCCGAGCAGGTGAAGCGCTCGCGTCGGCTGCTCACCCCGACAGCAGCAACGCCGCGAACGAGTTTTGGGACAAGGAGGCCGCCTCGATGCTCGCGCCGCTACTGCATGCCGCCGCTATCGGCGGGCAGAGCATGAGCGGACTCATCAGGTGGCTAGATGCCCGGGATTTCGGGGAGGCCATCGCCAGTTTGAGGACCGTCGGCGCGTCAGCCGCAGCGGATCAGCTTGAGGGCGTCAGCCGACGCGATGAGCGCAACCGCGAGACGACCGTCATGTCGGCGTTGAACCTGCTGCGGGCCTATCGCTACCCGCAGGTCGCGGCGTGCGCGGCCGGCGACCTCACGCCCGAGCGGTTCCTTGACGGCCATGCGAACACGATCTATGTGGTCGCGGCCGGGCACGACCAAGACGCGCTGCGGCCCGTCATCCTCGCGTTGGTCTCCGCGGTCTATGAGGCCGCGATCGTCAAGGCGCGTGAGACGGGTGTGCTTGACCCGCGGCTGTTCATCCTGATGGACGAGGCCGCGAACATCGCCCCGGTGCGAAACCTTGCGCCGTGGCTGTCTCAGTGCGGGGACCACGGCATCGTGATCGCAACGATCTGGCAGTCGATCGCACAGATCGACCAGCGCTACGGGCGCCCCGCTCGCGACGCGATCTGCGGAGCATCTACAGCGCAGCTGTTCCTCCCGCCATTGGCCGAGCCGACGAGCACCGGATACCTGACCGAGCTGCTGGGCGAAGAGTCCGTCGCAAACGCCTCTACGTCAGGCATGGCCAGGCGCACGTTGAGCATCGGCCATCAGAAGACCGCACCGTCACCGTGGCTGCGACAGATCGGTCGTGGCCGCGCGCTGCTGATCTACCGCGACCTGCCGCCTGCTGTCGTGCGCGCCCCCGGCTGGTTTGAGGACCCACGATTCGCGCGCTACAGCGCTCTGCTCGCCGACGCGTACTCGATCGTCTGACATCTCAACGGCCGCCAGCCTGACGACTGGCGGTCAGATGGCTGGCGGCTGAGTGTCCGCACGCCTTGGGACGCGGCGCCCGTTGGGGACCCCTGTGCGGTTGGGTCGGTAGGGCTTCTGGTCGCCTGCCGCTGGCGCTGTCGAGGCCGTTCTGAGATTTGTTGGCCGCTGTGTGGGGGTCGGGGTCCTAGACCCCTGATGAGCGACACCAGCACACCTTGGCCCGGGACCTCCGGGGCACCCACAGAGAGCAGAGGTGTTGGCCTGCTCGAGGTCGGTGAGCATGTGGGAGAGCCTGCGGGGCAGGCTGTCCGCGAGCTGCGTCGGGCTGGGCTTAGGCCGGGACTTGAGCGGTCCTTTGGGCACTCGCCCGAGGCGACGGGGATCGTCATCGCGCAGGACCCGGCGGCGGGAAGTCAGCTACCGCGCAACAGCCTGGTCACGCTCTACGTCGCCGTCCAGGCCAGTGAGCAACACGGCCTGGAGACCGCAAATGGGGTTGACGCACCGGAAGCCTTTCAGGGGGAGAGCGAGGACGGTGAGGGCGAGCAGACGGCGGCGGTCGTGCAGAGAGAGGTGCGACGGCGCAAGCCCCGCCCCTCTGCCACGACCGAGCGCGACGTGCCAGCGGCACCGAGCGCTGCCCCACGCAGGGTCCAGGCGCCGCCAGCACGAGTGATGAGCGTGTCCGGCGGTGGGGACGGTGAAGGGGAGGTTGCAGGTGAGCCCGATCCACTGTTGGAGGGCGAGCGGGATCCGTTTCCGCCGGATGAGCTGGTGGGTCGTGTCAGGGATCTGTTCGCCGCTGGCACAGCGAAGTCGCCGCGCGTGTCGGGTGGCTGGTTCTTCAGGGCACGGCGGTGGGTTCGCTCGCACCGGATGGCGAGCTTCACGATCGTCGCGGTCCTGCTCGCATGGGGCGCTACAGCCGCCGTTGGGCTGGACTCAGGGCACGCCCCACGGCCATCCGCACCGGCGACAGCACCGCCTCATACACAACGGCCCGGGCGAGCACGGGCGACTGAGCGGCGGCGCAAGAGGACCCGAGAGCGCAGCGCGCGCCGCCCGACACGAGGGCACGACACGCAAGCCCGGCCTGCCGTCATCTCGGGCGAGCCGAGTGGGAGCCAGAGCCCTTCTGTGAGCGAGCGGGCGTCAAGCGAACCACAGGCCGACCCCGTCCCTGCGGCAGGGGCCTCTGCGAGCGCGCAAGCGCAGCAGACGGGTGGAGGTCCCTTCTCGCCATGAGCTTGCAAACAACAGGAAGGACGGTGAGCGCGATGCGCACGCCTGAACATGAGAAGCGCCAGCTATTGGCGGGAGTGACTGGCGGGCTGGGAGTGCTCGCTTTGACGTTGGTGATGCTCGCTGCGCATGGCGGGCACCTTGACGCGCTGAAAGCCGCCGGCGCGTTCACCGGGACGCCGATCTCGGGGCTTGCCACGTTCTTTGAAAAACTGAAGGGGAACCTGGTCTGGCTGGGGATCACCTCGGCTGGGTTCGTCGCCGCGGTGATCGCGCTGTTGTTCTTGGCCGGTCACAGCCGCGCGCACGACCTGGCGATCAAGACGGTGGTGGGGTTGGCGATCCTCGCGTCGATCAGCGGGATCGTCGCCTAACAGGCCGATGGGTTTGCGATTTTTCGCACGCCGGTTGGGTTGGGCGCTGCTTGGTGTGAGCGGCGCGCTGCTGGTCTGCGCGCCGGCTGCTTGGTCGTTCCCTGTGGTCGGCAGCCCGTTTGAAATGCTCGGACTGCCGAGCCTTCACAGCATCATCGAAGCGCTCGCGAAGGGGTTCTTCTCCGCGCTGGCCGGGGCGCTGGTGCCGGGGTTTCTCAAGCACGGGTCGGTCGCGACGCTGCAGCATCTGGTCGCGCTACCGGACCCGGCCAGCTGGGGGCATGTGGGTGCGCTTGGAAGCGACATGACCTTTCTGGGGATGTCGCTGATGCCGCTCACGCTGGCGGTCAGCACGATCCGCTATTGGCTTCTCGGGCTGACTGGTGGCGCGCACCCCGTCAGCGGGCTGGCGAGATGCGTGTGGGCGACCGGGCTGTTGGTCGCCTACAGGTGGCTTGTCGAGCAGACGGTCGCGGCGACGAACACGATCACGCACGCGATCCTGGGGTTCCCGGTCGTCGCGGACGGGCTGGCGAGCATCATCAGCGTGTTGTTCGGGGGGGCGCTGCTCGCTGGTGCGGGCGGTGTGTTCGGCGCGGTGCTGGTGATCATCGGCGTGGTGTTCGCGGCTGGGCTGTTCGCGGCCGCGGAGGCTCTGACGGTGCTGCTGGCGTTGACGATGAGCGTCGGGCCTCCGTTCATTGCTCTCTCACCGATCCCTGAGCTCTCGCACCTGGCGAGGGTGTGGGGGCATGCGCTGTTGACGATCGCGCTGATCCCGATCGGTTGGACCGCTCTGTTCGCGACGGCTGGCGCGCTGACGCTGGACGCGACCAGTTTCACCGGCGGCGCGAACGGGCTGCCGGCGCATATCGCGGCCGCGTTCGCGGGGCTGATCACGTTCGTGATCGCGGTCCGGCTTGTGCTGGCGCTGTTCGGCTCGCTGTGGCACACCCTGACCGGTGCCCTGCACGGACACGCCAGCTCGCCCCAGGGCGGCGGGGCCGCGTCGCTGGCTGGTGGGGAGCGGATCAGGGCGGCGCATTCCAGGTTGAGGGCCGCGGCGCTGGCGGGTGGCCCGTCGCTGGGGCGCAGTGTCGGGCAGGCAGCGGGCGCGCTGGGTGCGCCTGCGGGCGGCCCGCTTGGTGCGGCACGCAGACGACTCGCGAGCACCGCGACGGGAAGTCGCATCAGCGCCTTGGTCACTTCAACGCCGGCCAGGGCCCGACAGGGGGCCTCCGCAGCTCGTGCCGGTAGGGGCGCGGCTGTGCGCGGCAGTGGACACGGTGGGGTGCGCGAGCGGCTGACCCTTGCGCGGGGGGTTCTTGCACGGGCGCCTGGGCAGGCGCGAGCCGCGATTAGGCAGAGCCTGGCACCCGTTGTGCAGAGCGCCCCAGCCGGAGGGCTGGGCGGGAAGGCCGGGCGGCGTGCTGGGACCGCTCAGACCGTCTCGGGTGCTGGGGCACCCGGTCGGGACGTTAGGGGCACCCGGGGGAGCACCGGGACGGTGAGCTCGCCGGCGCGTGCATCGACGCCGCCCAGGACGCGTGTCGTACCGCCGGCTCCCAGGGCCGCTGCAGCCGGCGGGGGCCGTGAGGGGACTCGCGCAGCGGGCGGGCATGCGGGGCGCAAGGTGAGCGCGACCGCGCAACGAGACTCACAGATCAATGCGAGCGTCAGGTATGGCCCTACCGATCGCTCGGCGCGCGCCGTCTCGCCGCGTGTTGCGCCGGCGCCGACCGTGAGGGCGCCGGCTGTGAGAGCGGTCCGGCGTAAGCCCAGGCCGAGGAGCAAAGGGTGATCCATCGCACTTTCCGCTCCCTTGATGACCCGCCACGGCTGGTCGGTTTCACGATCAAGCAGTGGGCGCTGCTGATCACGGGCAGCGTCGTGCTGCTGGGCGTGATCCACCTCACCGCTCTGGCTACCAAGCCGGCGATCACGCTCTGCGTGTTCGCGATCGGTCTACCCGCCGCAACGACCTACGTCTCAGAAACCGGCGGGCTGCAACTCGGGCTGCTGTTGGGCGACATGTGCCGCTGGCGCCTTGCACGACAGCAGCTACCCCCCGCCCCGCCAGCAGGCCAACGACGAGGGATCGTGATCGCAAGCCCGCACGATGGTGATGAGCGCGACGGGGAGCGGTGGGAGCGATGAGGCGCGCGAGCAGCGCGGGTGACCTGCTCGGGGTTGCCGCAGTTGACCCGGACGGGCTGCTGCTCGCAGAGGACGGCGTGTACGTGCGGGCGGTCGAGGTCGGATCGGTGAACTCGCTGGCGCTTGACCCGGCCGAGGTCGAGCGCGTCGCGGACGGGTTTGGGCAACTCGCTGCCCGGCTCCCGGACGGCCAGTCGCTGCAGCTCTACGCGCAGGGAACCCCGCTCGCGCTCGAGGATCTGCTGGCACAAGAGGCACACCGCTGCGAGCAAGCCGCCGGCGCGGCCGAGCACACCGGCAACCCAGGGTTGGCGGCGGCGATACGCCAGCTCGGGGCAGGCCAGCAGCAGTCCCTTGAAAGCCACGCCGTGCGGGTGAGACCGCTGGAGATCCGCTACCTGGTGCTCTGCCCGTGGCGTCCCCCACGCCGCCCGCGCCCTGGCCGCGGCGGTGTTCTGCGGGTCAAGCACGAGGCCCATGAGCGGGCGTGCAGGGAGTCGCTTTTGCACTGCGAGGGCGTCCGGGCGGACATTGAAGCGATGGGCCTTCCTGCCCGACGGTTGAGCGGCACGGAGCTGCTTGACGTGCTGCATCGTCGCTTTGACCCAGACCATTGGCTTGGGGGTGGGCTGCCCGCCAGCTTCCTCTCCCCAGACGCAATCGCCCCGATCGAGGCGGGCGAGGACGCAGCGGCGGCGCGCCAGCGAGCGGGCAGGATCGCACAGGCAATCTGCACCTGTCCGGTGGACCTGTCCGACAGGGAGGAGGTCCGTCTCGGGCAGACCCTTGAGCAGGTCTTCTATGTCAGTCGCGCACCGGAGCAGACGTGGCTTGGCTGGCTGCTTCACCTGATGCAGGCGCCATGCCCGTTCGTGCTCAGCGTGCATGTCCAGGCGACCGCCCGCTACCGCGAACGGGCCGCGCAGAAGCGACGCTACAAGCGCATCCACGGCGTCAACCGTGGCGTTGAGCAGCACGGCCGCCCGCTTGACCCCGACGCGCTGGTCCAAGAGGAAGAGGCTGCCGAGCTCAACGCGGTGCTCGCCAACAGCCCCGGCGCCGGGATCTACCGGATGAGCGTTTACTGCGCTCTGCAAGCGCCGGGCCCTGACCGCGACCGGGAAGCCCTCAAAGAGCTGACGCGCGCCAGCGCGCGTGAGGTCACGATGGTCAGCGATGCCCGGATACAGCACGGCCTGTTCGCGCAGCGGCGCCTGTGGCAATCGACGCTCCCGTTGGGACGCGACCATGCGGGGCGCAAGCGCAGGTACGTAAGCCGAAACGTCGGGGACACCTTCCCCCTCTGCGGTACTGCCTGCAGCAGCCCTGGTGGTATCCCGCTCGGGTACGCGCTCCCAGGCAGAACGCTGGTGCGGGTCGACCCGTTCGACCCAGAGCACCCCAACCACCTGCTGCTGATCAACGGGATGAGCGGCGCCGGCAAAACGATGGGCGCGATCATCCTGCTCGCACGCGCGATCTCCCAAGGCGCCACAGGCAGCATCATCGACCGGGCCGGACACTTCGATTTCCTGTGCAGCCTGATCCCCGGCGCAGCCGCGCTGCAGGTCGGCAGCGGCGCGTATGCGATCAACTCCTGGGACGTCCCCGACCCGGCGAAGGTCACTGCCGAGAAGGTCGACTACCTGCTTGCGCTGCACGCGCAACTGCTCGGCGAGCATCACGCCACCCGTGACAGCTACGGCCTCACAGACCTTGAGGCGAACCTGCTGGGCCTGGCGATCAACGAGGTTTACGCCCGTTGCGCCCTAACCGGGGAGGAACCCCGCGAGCTGCTGCTCCAGGAGGAGCTTGAGCGCCGCTACCAGCGCGAACGCCAGGAGGGGTCGGTCGGGATCGCGGAGACCCTTCGCAACCTCTCGATGCGCCTGAACAACTACATCGGCGATGGCCCATACGCCTACCTTGCCGACCGGCCCACCAGCATCCCGCCCGGCGCGCCGCTGGTCGTCTTTGACACCCGCAGCATCCCCGAGGCGAAGGCGGCCGCCGCGTTCTTCGTGATCTGCGAGCACGTCAAGGACCGCATCGCACGCACCCGTCAGGAGCACCTGGCCGGCCACGGCGCACGGCACGCCTGGGCCGGGCGGTCCTTCCTGGTCATCGATGAGGCTTGGAAGCTGATCGAGCGGCCCGCGACGGGCCGCTGGTTCAACGACTTCGTGCGGCGCTCACGCCACTACGCGCTGTGGCTGATCGCGATCAGCCAACAGCTCTCAGACTTCGATAACGAGCACGGCAAGGCGCTGCTGGCCAACGCCGCGATCAGGTTGTTCCTGCGCCAGGAGGCGATCGAGCTCGCCTACGCACTAAACGAACTCAAGCTCCCCAAAGAGGCCGTCGAGGCGATCGGGGCGCTGAAGACGGTCAAGGGCGACTTCTCGCTGGGCTACCTGATGAACGGGACCCGCGGCGAGGGGACCGTCCAGATCGGTGTCGGGCCGATCGAGCGGTGGATCGCAAGCTCAGACCCCGCCCGTGATGAGCCCGTCCGCCAACTCGCCATACGCCAATCGGATGCCACCCCGCATGACGGCTGGCCAGCAATGGACCTCCTCCTCGACGAGGACTGGCAAACCAACGCGGCCACCCAACTGGAGCTGCCCACATGAACACTCTGATGATCGGGCTGCTCTCGCGCCGTCGCGGATGGACCGTCCTGGTGGGCCTGCTGATCCTGGCGGCACTCGCGCCGGTCCTGCTCGTCGGGAGCCTGCTCGGGGTCATCGCCCAGCAAACCGAAGCCGGCTGCGCGAACCCCGGGACGGTCGAGCAGCCAGCCGGCGCCACCGTCAACGAAGGACTGTTCGCCCTCCCGCTGCGGCTGCAGCCGGGCCGTTGGTATGAAGTCGGCGCGACCGAGTACGGCGGCCCGAGCGACCCCACCGCAGGTGACTACGGGTCGATCCCCAACCCAGGCCAGTCATTCCTGCCCGCGCACCCCGACTCCTTCGCCGAGCTCTCCCTGCTCACCCACAACCCCGCCAACAGCGGGACATTCAGCTTCTCTGACGCTAACGCGCTCGGGGGGCTGCCCTACCTGAGCGGGCTGCGGGTCGCACACGACGGCCACCAAGCGCTGCTGCTGAAGCGCGACATCGGGTACGGGCAAGGCCCCGGGCAACTGATCCCCAACGGGCAGCCCTACCGGCTTGACGTGTGGTGGCAGGCCGCCCAAGTGCTGGCGATCACAAAGACCCCCGTCCAAATCCAGCTCACCCCCAACACCGGGGCAGCAGCCACCCTGCAAAGCCTCCCCGAACCGAGCACGCCCAACGAAACGGGGACCGGCTGCCCGACCGGCAACGGTGACGTTCCGCTCGCACTGGCCGCGGGGAGCGAGGCCAAGATCCTGCCCGATGGCCTGGCAGCGGCCGGTGAAGAAGCCCCCATCCCTGTCAAACGGATGGTCACCGCCGGCAACCAGCTCCACCAGGCCAGCTACCTCTACGGTGGCGGGCACGGCACACCCCTGGCCCAGCTACAGAGCGCCTATGACTGCTCATCGGCCGTCTCCTATGTGCTGCACGCGGGCGGGGTGTTCGGCAACTACGCCCAGGACTCAACCGAACTAGAGCATTACGGGCTGCCCGGCCCAGGGCGCTTCATCAGCATCTACGCCAACCCGGCGCACGCGTTCATGTACGTCGCCGGGCTGCGGTTCGACACCGTCGAAGCGCCCGCCTATGACAGCGGCCCGAACTCCGGCAAGCCCGGACCCAAGTGGCGAGTCTCCCCCACCGTCCCGGACTGGGCCGCCTGGACCGTCAGACACCCCCCAGGCCTATGAGCCCCCGCCGCACACCCACCAGCGCTCTCATGGTGCTGCTCGCCGCCAGCGTCCTGGCGGGCTGCAGCAACCCCGACGCCCCCAGCCACACAAGGACGACAGAAACCTCCATCCAGAACCAGGGCGAGCCGCCCGCACCCAACCCTCCCAGCGCGAGCAGCCAGCACCCCGCCGAGGTCATAAGCAATCCGCAGGCCGCACTCGCGCAGTTCACACACCTCTACACCAATTGGACCTACCGGACCCTCACCGCCAACCAGCACTCGCTTGCGCGGATCGCGGTCGGCTCCGCGCGCCTGGCAGAGCAGCAAGCCGCAGCAGCCAGCCAGGCCGACACCACGATCAAAGCCGGACGGATCTGGAACACCGCCCAGGTCATCAGCATCGCAACGGACCTGACCACGCCTGGCGTGTGGACGATCGTCACCCGCGAAGAGACCGGCGGCAGCAGCCAGTACGAAGGCCTCCCGGCCACCTACCACGTAACCCTCGCAAAGCTCGCACGACTCCCCGACGGCTACGCCGTAAGCGAATGGCTACCCCAAAGCTGACGCACCTCCACCCGGTGAGCGCCAGCGGCCGGCTCCCAGCCCACCTGGCCTCAACCTGGCTGCGCACCTATGCGGTGCTGTGGACGCTTACGATCGCCTCGGGCGTCCTGGTCGCGCTCGTCGGGCAGCCTCTCACGAGCCTTGTGCGGGGTCTTCTGGGACTCGCGCTCAGCGCACAGCGCAACCCGCCGCCCGACCTCTCACAGGTCTTGGCGCTGGCAGCACAGAACATCCCTCTGGCCTGCTGGCCGCTGCTGCTGGGTGCCATCGAGGCTCACCATTCTCGACGGGGCATCCGCATCGCCGACACGCTGCTCGCGGCAGTGCTCCTAGTCAACACCGCCCAGGTGGGGGCTGCCCTGGCCGCCTACGGCCTCGCGGTGCTTCCTTATCTGCCGCAGCTGCCGCTTGAGTGGGGCAGCCTAGCGCTCGGTGCCAGTAGCTGGCTTCTACAAAAGCGCCAGCCTCTCACTGTCACACAAGGGCTCAGCGTTTTTGTTCTGACAAGCCTAGTAATGCTCGGCGCGGCTGTGGTGGAGATCGTGGCGGTCCCTCACCGATGACAAAAACGTTCACGACCGTCTCGTTCCGGGTCAGACTTCTGACGGCGCCTACCAAATAGCGTCCAGTCGCGCCTAAACACACTTGAGTCCTGCACGAGAAATGCCGTGACCCTGAACGATTCAGATAACAGGGCCTTCTCTACTGGTCACCTCGACCAAGGAGAAACCGTGGGGATAAACCAAGACACTCGCAGCACAGGCGCCCAGACGCCGCAACACAACACGCCCGAAGCCGAGACGTTCGGAGCAGACCGCGTGGGGGAGATCCTTGGCCGCTGGCAGGCCGCCGAGCTGAAGATCGCGCGGGGCTTCGCGGAGTGCCGTGGCCTGAACGCGCCCCAGCTCGAGGACATCTACCAAGAGACCGCTCTCGCGCTCTACGGGCGGCCCTTCACCAGCGAGGAGCACCTACGCAACGCGCTGCGCGTAGGGATCAAGCACCGCGCGCTCCGCCTGCACCGAGATGAGCGCCGCCACCAGCAGATCCTCGCCCGCCACACCCCGGGGCTGCGGATCATCGCTGAAGCAAAGAACCGGGACATGTCGCCCGAGCAGGCGGCGCTCGCCGACGCCGACCGCCTGATCGCAGCAGAGTTCTTGACCGAGCTGACGGAGAATGAGCGCCAGATCTTCAGCTGGCTTGTCGAGGGGCTGCAGTACCGCGCCGTTGCATCCCTGCTGGGGATCCCCGTCAACGAGGCACGCAAAGCCGCACGAGCCTGCGCGCGCAAGCGCGAGCGCTTCCAGCTTCTCTACGACACGGGCCGCCTGTGCGGGTACCGCGCCCAGACGATCCAGGCCCTCCAGCACGGACAGACCCCAAGCCAGGAGCTTGCTGCTCGGGCTTTCGCGCACCTTGAGAGCTGCGCGAGTTGCCGCCTGGAGCACAAGACCAACGCGACGCGGCTGCGCCAAGCGTTCCGTGAGCAGGCTGCAGCGCTGCTGCCTCCCGTTGTTGGAGGTCGGCTCGGTTGGATCACCAGGCTTGGCGAGCGAGCAAGGACGCTCCTGCACAGGCTGGGGATCGACACTGCGTCAATCGGCCAGGGAGGCTTGCGCGAACGGGCGGTAGCGTTGGCGGCAGGTGGCGGCGCCAGCGCGAAGCTCGCCGTCGGGGTAGCCACCCTCAGCGTCCTGGCCGGTGGCGCGCTGAGCATGCACATCAACGGCACTCCGCAAGCAAAGCGTCGCCAGCCCACGCACAGCCCTTCCCCGGCGGCAGCGGTCGGGCGGCGAGCGGCAAACGCCACATCCGTCACGGCTTCGCTGGAGGCAAGCAGCCTCGGCCCGAGTAGTTCAAGGCTGGGCGGGCAGCTAGACACGAACGTCGACCCTGCTGCAAGCGCCGGCAACCGCAAGAAGGAATCCAGCGTTCAGCACGAACCGAACGGCTTCACCTACCTCGGAGTCCGCAGGCCGATAACAGCGCCCGCAGTAGCCCGCTCTGAAGGCCAACACGGTGGGGGTCCGTTCAGCCCATGAGCGACAAGGAGAGTTTCATGGGCCGGTCAGAGACGGTCAGGGTCATAGATCTACGAAGCCCCAAAGAACGGGGCAAGGACAAGGGAACACACGGAATGAAGACAATGTTGAACAACCAGAAGCGACAGCAATCACGACACGGTCGAGGCGCGCTCGGCTGCCGTCTTAGCACCATCGCAATCCTCATATTGCTCCTAGTTACCTTGGTGGCAACGCCGAGTGCGCACGCCGGAACGTATGTGATCGCGAACTGTCCGGCAGCCGGGAACGGGGACGCTGGCGAGTGGACCGTGTTCGGCAGCCCGCAGAACGCGAAAGGAACGTGCAGCGAGGGCTCCAACGACTACATCGGGCCCAAAGGCGCCACGATGGGCGCCGGCTCCGAGGCCGGCGTCCAGATCAAAGCGCCAGCGCAAAGCGCGATCACGATAACCCAGGCGAAGCTGTGGTGGCAGGTTTCCCACCAGCAGTCCGGAGCCGACACGTTCGCGCTCGTCGCAGACAACGCCGGGATCGTCAACGAAAGCCAAACGCCGCTGACGGGCAGTGAACCAAGTACCTTCGTGCTCCCCTCGACTACGACCGAGCTCACACTCACCAACTACTGCTCCAATGACGATGCAGGCGCGCCATGCACATTCGGAGCCGGGGAGAACAACATCTTGGAGCTGTACGGAGCCCAGCTCACTCTCGAGGATCCCACGTTGCCCAGCGGCAGCGCCACCGGAGGAAACCTCGCAAGCTCCGGCACAGTCTCCGGCACAGCCTCGATCAGCTACCAAGCATCAGACACAAGCTCAGGGGTGCGGCTCGTGCAACTACGTGTCGACGGCGAACCAGTCGCAGGGCAGAACTACGACGCTAGCTGCTCCTATTCGGCTTTCCAGGCTTGCCCGCCAAGCGTCTCGGGAGCTGTGAGCTGGGACACCACCACGGTTGCAAATGGCGAGCACCGCATCGAATTGGTGATCGAGGACGCCGCCCAGAACACCAGCACCGTCTATAGCGGCGAGGTCACAGTCCAGAACGCGACGAGCACCACCCTTGGGGCGAACCCCGGCCCTGGCGGCCCCATCGTCACGAACCCCAGCCTCACGTCCCCTACCCCGACCGTCACAACCCCCAACGGGCAGAACGCGAGCGAGCAAGCACAGCTCCGAGTCGGATTGCCAGGGGCAATCACGCGCAGTTACGCACACCGCGCGCTCATGGTCGCCGGACGCCTACTCGACAGTCAGGGTCAGCCGATCGCGCACGCACGCCTCGACGTACTGCAGCAGACGGCAGGAACATCGACACCGCAACTGCTGACCCACACCACCACGGGCGCGACTGGCACGTTCAGCACGCACGTGCCGGGCGGACCATCGCGGCTGATCGAGATTGCCTACCGGGCATTCTCAAGTGACGCCGCCTATACAGCAATCGTGCGAATCAAGGAGAACGTCCAAGCCGGCGTGCGGCTCAACATCACGCCGACGCACACCGGCCCGGAAGGAAACATCGAGCTGTCCGGGACCGTTGCGGGGCCGATCCCACCACAAGGCGTCATCGTGGAACTGCGCGTGCGCTACCGAGGCCGCTGGGAGCCCTTCAGAACACCGCGAACGAAGAGACACGGCCACTTCAGCGTGCCCTACCAATTCCAGGACGCTCTCGGACGCTTCCCCTTCCGCGCACAGGTGCCCGCTGGCCAAGCCGGGTTTCCATTCGCTGCCGGCGAGAGCCGAGTCATCGATGTCCATACCAGTTGAGGGCTCTCGCCGAGCGTGGGCGGGGCTCTATCTGCGGATGTGCTTGGTTGCTGCGCTCTGCGCGCCGACGCTGCTCCCGGCGTCGGCGCGCGCGGAGTCTGACGTGACGGCACAGGCCCTCGCGGATAACGGCGGTTTCCTCGCCTACGCTCCCGCGCCAGCGCATCTCGCCGGGATGTGCCTTGTTGATACCGGAGTGGACGAGAATCCCGACACCGAAGGCGTCGTCGTTGACCGCGCGGCCATCGATGGCGGCCCCGGCGCAGACGTGTCGCCGACGCTGCATGGGACGCTGCTCGCGATGATGGCAGGCGCACCAGCAAACGGCTGGGGAATGCTCGGCGTGGCCCCGCACGCAATCCAGATCGTCTCGGTACGCATCCTTGAGCCCGGGAAGACGACGTTCCCGTTCTCCTCCTATGCAGCTGGTATCACCGAATGCCTGCAACTACGCCAGAAGTACAACATCCGTGTCATAAATCTGTCCCTCGGCACTGCCGAAACGCCGACGGGCGAAAGCTACGAAGCGGTCAAGAACGCAGTCGACCGCGCAACCAACTACGGCGTCGCCGTCGTTGCCGCAGCCGGCAACGACGACGCCGGCCCCGTTGAGTACCCCGCGGCCTATCCAAGCGTGCTGTCGGTAGGAGCCACCGACACCCAGGGCGGCAGTTTCTGCTCGTTCAGCAACCGTGGGGAAGGGCTGCGGCTGCTCGCGCCGGGCTGCGATCTCGAAGCAGCTGAACCGACCAGCGGGGTCCCAACCTACAACTACTGGCAGGGCACGAGCGAGGCATCAGCGATCGCAGCTGCAGCACTGGATGCCTTGGACTCCTACCAGCCCGGGCTCTCACCGCAGGCGGGCGAGACTGACCTCACCGCAGCGGCTAGCGGCGTGCTCGATATCGCACAGAGCTTCCGCAACGCCGGTCTTGCGGCGATCGTCTCCGCCGGCGAAGCAGCAGAGCCAGCGACACCACAGGGCACAGCCAGCACCGGCGCAGGATCTCCGCAACAGATGCCACCATTGAGCACGATGTCGCTGACCAGACCCTTCGCGCGGCCACGGGCGCGCCTCAGACGGGCCAAGCACCGGCTCGTCCTGACGCTGACCGGTCGCCCCCCAGAAGCGTCCGTGGAGGTGCGCTACCTCCCCGGCCGAGGACACCCACGCCGGTGGCGGCCCCTGCGCACGCTCACCGGAGACTTCACGACGCTCGCACTTCCAACCGCGGGCGTAACAGCAGTGTCGCTCCGGTATATAGACCCCTACGACTTTGCGCGAGCAAGCCCGTGGTCAACGCTCCGTCTCCCAGCAACGATAGACGCGGCACGGAAGGCACGGCACGGGAGATGAGGGTGGCCGGCGTGGCAATCACCGCCGTTCTCGCTGCCGCTGTGTGGGCCTTCCCCGTTACGGCGCTCGCCGCGGGCAGCTACCAGGTCAGCGCGTGCAACTTCGCACCAGAAGGCACCAACAACTCCTGGGTATGGTCTAACACCGACACCGCGCAGCCATCCCATTACGCTGAACATGCCAGCTGCCCATACCAGCCCGGGGCGTCAGGCGGCAAGGCAGACCAGGAGGGTGGGCTATCGACCACGGACGCGCTCGGCCTCGCAAACGGCGCGGAACCCGGAACAAGCGCAGGCTGGAGCTTCAGCGCACCGGCAGGCACAACCATCACCGGGATAACCTACGAACGCTACATCGGTCACAGCCTCGACCCCGACAACTACTGGTCACCCGCCTTGCGCGCCGACGGAACCATCTTGCCCGGAGAAACCTGCCTGGACACCGTCGAAAACGGAGAGAACTGCTCAGTCGGGGCGCCCGGCACCGTCGACGGGCCCGCCACGATCACCGGCCTCGCAGCACATGAACTGTCGCTCGGCATTCGCTGCCAAGCACCCACCGGGCAGGAATGCATCACCGGCGCAACCCAGCACGCCGTGTGGGCTGCCATGTACGGCGCGACGGTCACACTCTCCGATACGACACCGCCGACGCTGAGTGCTCCGACAGGCGCACTCTGGGGGCCGGGCGAAGCAGGCGGCTTCCACAAGGGCCCCGAGAGCATCAAGGTCTCAGCTCAGGATGTCGGCGGCGGGGTCGCAACAATCCTCCTCTCCGCAGACGGTCACCCAGTTGCGTCGTACGCGGCCGCGTGCAACTTCACCCTCGCACAGCCCTGCCCATCCTCCACCGGCCCGCAGACCCTCAGCCTCCCCACCACCCAGCTCTCCGACGGCAAACACACCCTCGAACTCGCAGCGATCGACGCCGCCGGCAACCCCTCAAGCACCGCCACGACACAAATCACCGTCGAGAACACCCCGCCCCCGCCACCCCTAGCGCTGGCTGCGACCCCAACACAGGCGGGCGGCTCAACCTTCACTCTCACATGGAGCGATCCACCCGGCCAGATCGCACCCATTACCGGAGCGCTCTACGAAGTATGTCCCGCACGCGGCCAAGGGACATGCACCGCGCCCAGCTCCGCACCGCCAGCCGGGCCAGCGAACTTGACCCTGCCCGGCCCCGGTGAATGGAGTATCGCCCTATGGCTCACCAATGCTGCAGGCAACACCAATCGAGCAAACGCAGCATACGCGACCGTCGCCGTACCGACAACCATCCCAACCGCGCACGAATCGAAACCTAGCAAGACCCCGGTGCCACCCAGGATCTATCTCACCGCAACAGTACGAGGACAGGTGCTCGCCGTCCATGTGACCGGCCCACCGAACGGAAAAGTACGGGTCAATGTAACCGGCACCATCGGACGGAACACCATCCTGTTCGCTCGCAAGACAGCCGCACTCAACCACGGGCGCCTCTCCGTCACATTTCGCCTTGGCCGCCGGACAGCAGCACACGCCCTGCTGCGCGTGCGTGCCAGCCTAAACGGTACTATGGTTGCACGCACACTTCGTCCGAATCGCCACTCATCCACGCCCTAACAGCCGACCAGAGCCACGCTTCGCGCTATGCAGCCCGCCTTTCGCTATTCGAGCGTAGCCGAGGACATCTTCAGCTTCGTTCCGCCACGCGGTCCGAGTTCGGCGGCCCAAACGTCCATGGCTCTCGACGGATATATAGTGGCTCAGGCACCACTCTTGCGGGTCAGTGCCCAGTCGCCCCAGCCCTACCCAGACTACTTTGGGTAGGGATCCGACCTCTGCTGTGGCCGTGTCGCACCCAACAGTAACAGTGCACCGAGCGACGTTGCAGTGGCACAGTCGCCTGAGTGGATAAGCTGTCGGCCATGGACGCCGATACACCGCTTGGTAAGGGCTCTATTTCCGCCTGCTTGGTGGTACGTAATGAGGGCGCCGTGATCGAGCGGTGCCTAACGAGCCTGCATGGTGCCGTCGACGAGATCATTCTCATCCACGACGGCGAGTGCGAGGACGCAACTTTGGACATCGCGCAACGCTTCGGCTGTCGTATCTTCCAACACGACTTGGTTGGCCACTCGGAGGCGGCCACCGTGTTTGCATTCGACGAAGCGCGAGGAGAATGGCTCCTCGCGATAGACGCCGACGAGTTTCTAAGCGCGTCACTGCGAGAGGCACTACGGCAGCTGGTGTGTAACGCTGATGTCAATGGCTACGAACTGCTTTGGCGCATGTGGGATGGCCGGAGGTATATCACCCTCAATGGGCCTTACAAGCTGGCCTTGTATCGACGGTCGTGCGTTCATGTGCTCGGGCTCATTCATTGCCCGGAGCGCGTAGATCCTCCCGTTGTTCGGGTGGAGCTTCAGCTCGAGCATCGCCCTAACTACAATAACTTCACGCTACGCACCATGCTGACCAAGTGGCGCAGGTGGGCCCGAATCCACGCTCGGGAGCTTACTTCGGACTTCAGCACCCTCCCCAAGTTCAATTGGGACGAGTCAGACTGGCCGGCGCGCCGACGACTGCTGAACCGACTGTCTCCCGTCATGGTTCTGCCTTCCGTGCCACTCGTCTTCCTCGTCAACGTAGTCCGCTCCCGCGACGTGTACTCCGCACGCGAGAACATCCGCATGGCCCGGGGCCAGGCACTCTATGCCGGAATGGTCCAGTTCTATGTAGCGAAATACGTCTACGGGGCCAAGCGCGATTCGGATACCGCGACTGAGCCTCCCCTGCCCTAGCTGGCGATGCCGTCAAGCATCGCGATACCAATAGTCAACCCGCTGAGCATAAAACAGAAATAGCGGAAACGGCACCCGCTGGCGCTCTCGGCGGCGTTTGCCGGCGTACGCCAACGCGCTCGCGATATCCCACGCACCGCGCGGGCCACCGACTCTTGCGGCGGCGGCTGCCTGCCCAAGCGCGGCTCGCATTTGGCCAACTTTTGCCAGCTTACGAACCTGGCCCAAGTAGATCGCGGTGCTGACTGCACGCGCACCGCGTGAGAGCTCAGGGTATTTCTCCCGTACCATCTCCATCGTGCGAAGCCCCTCTTGATAACTCACACCCGAGGCGTCTGCACGACTTGTAAAGTTATCCGCATGTCGGCGATGGCGCACTAGCACATCATCAATGGCCACACATTCGCCGTTTCTGAAGACCTCGATATCAAACATCCAGTCGTTTGTGAAGGTCAGGCGCTCGTCAAAGCCACTCGCTGGGCGACACGAAGCCCGAATCATCGTGGCCGAAGGCAGCATCTTATATGTCGGGTCGAACAAGAGCTCAATGCCGCCACTGCGTAGACGGGCGCCGCCGCTAGCTATCTCAGAAAATCGCCCCATCGCAACGCCTGTATCAGAGTCAAACACCACTGCGTCATGAGTGCAACCTGCGGCCGATGGTCGTGCGTCAAGCACCTCCACTTGCCGCAGCAGCTTGTCTGGCAGCATCACGTCGTCCCCGTCCAACCACGCAATGTAGTCGCCACGGCATGCCGCGAGTGCCCTATTCAGGGCGAATGGCTTTCCTTGATTCTCCTCGCCGACGATCACATGGATGCGCGCATCACTCGCTTGAAGCCTACGAGCTAGCGCTAGCGTCGCGTCGGTGGAGCCATCGTCCGAAATCAGGAGCTCGAAGTCTCCGAACGTTTGCGCGAGGACACTGTTGACGGCCTCCTCGAGGAACGCCTCCTCGTTATACACCGCCATAATTACGCTTACCCGTGGCGTCATGGCGCTGCAGAATAGCATAGGAACCTCAAGGAGGCCGCCGGTCAGTGTCGCCTGCTTATTCGTGCACCGCTCCTCCTACTTCCGACGCCACATATTCCGCGTTGTTCCACCTTATTCGCCACATGTGCGATTCGGGGCCGACGTAGTACACGTTATGTTCGCCAGTGTTGGGGTCGTAGACGATGGTTGGGCTGTCGTTTGCGCGCACAGATCCGCCAACTTCCAGATCGTTGTAGCTCGTTCCACTTCCAGCGAAGTCCCATATATGGCCATTCGTCCCAACGTAGTAGATGTTTTCGTCTTCGTCACTTGGGTCCCGCTCCGCTGCCGGACTCGTGTTAGCACGGACGTTGCCGCCCAATTCCAGGCGAGAGAAGGTGCTCCCATTCCAGAAGTACCGACCGATGTGGCCTTCTTTTGTCACGTAGTAGATCCATTGGTCTCCCGATATCGGTTCTCGGATTACCACGGGGCTTGTGTTTGGTGCGACCGTCCCCCCAACTTCACTCCGAGTGAACGTGGTTCCGTTCCAGTACGCAAGCCACAGGTGCCCTTCGCTGCCGACATAGTAGATCCACCTATTGCCACTCACGGGGTCGCGGATCACTGTTGGACTCGTACCACTTGCGACGCTGCCACCTACTTCGCTCGGGAGAAACCCTGAGCCGTTCCAGTACTGCTGCCACAGGTGCCCTTCTGGGTTCACGTAGTACACCCACTGTTCGCCGGTCGCGATGTTTTCGCTCGCGGTCAATACCGTCCCGGCCTTTACTTCTCCGCCAGCTTCGCTTTGAGTAAAGGCAGACCCGTTACCAACGGCGTGCCATATACGTCCATTCCCGCCTACGAAATAGACCGTCTGGCTTCCACTGTTCGGATTCCTGATGACCGTCGGAATCTCGTTGCCTGTGTCGAGCCCCGCGCCGACTGCGCTGTTTGTGTACGCGTTGACACTCCACGTAAAGTGCCACAGCGAGCTGTCAGTGCCCGCGTAGTACACCCATTGATTAGCTGACTGTTCCAGCGCGTTTGCGACTGCCCAGGTCGAGGCAAGCGGTGCTTCGGGCGTTAGATGCACGACACCGCCGGTTTCACCGCCTTCATAACTTGTCCCGTTTCCGGCGAAGTGCCACATGTGCGAGTCTTGGCCCACGTAGTAGATGGTCTGCCAATCCGTCGCGGGATCTATAACGACCGTCGGGCTGGCGCCAGCCCTGGCGACGCCCCCGAGTTCGACGTTCGTGTAACCGCTGCCGGTCCACATGAAGCGCCAAATGTGGCCGTTCACGCCAACGTAGTAGATCCACTGCTGCCCGGTTCCGGCGTCTTCAGCCACCGACAACTCCGTTTGGCCCTTAACCGCCCCTCCCTGTTCGCTGTTACCGAACGTGGCTCCATTCCCGTTGAAGTGCCAGACATGCCCTTCTGGCGCGACGTAATAGATATTCTGATTGCCGCTGTATGGGTTGCATACCGCCGCTGGACTAGTGCCGGCCTTCGCAACGCCACCAACTTCTTTGTTGCTAAAGCTGGAGCCATTCCCACTGAGCTGCCAGACATGGTCGTCTGTACCTACATAGTAGATGTATTGGTTGCCCGAACGAGGTTCGCGGACTACACTCGGGCTCGTGTTCGGGGCCGCGGCTCCTCCGACTTCCGTGCTGACGAAGCCGGAGCCAGTCCACGCTGTTTTCCAGATATGGCCTTCGGCGCCGACGTAGTAGACCCACACATAACCAGTTGTCGGGTCTTCAACTGCTGCGGGTGAGGTGTTCGGCCGCACCGCACCAGCCACCTGACTCTGCCCGAAGGGCAAGCTAGCGCCGCTGAAGTGCCACAGGTTTCCATCTTGGCCGACGAAGAAGATGTTTTGATTCCCAGTCGTCGGGTTGCGAAGCGCAGCTGGCGTGGATATTGAGTTGTTTGTCTGTGCTACTCCACCGACTTCCGTGTCGGTCTCAGCGCTGCCGGTCCATCGGAATTGCCATATGTGGCTGTCGGTGCCGATGTAGTACAACCACTGGTTTGCTGCTGGATTCGCGCGAGTCGGTTCCTCGACAGCCGGACCATCTGACGTTACAGCAACCGGCACATATTCCAGGGTCTCATCGTTGCCATATGTCGTTCCCGCGGCACTGGTTACGACGAGCCTGTAGTGGTAAGTAGCATCCGGCGTGAGCCCTGCGATGTTCGCGCCGACTTCTGACTTATTCAAGCTTGGCGCTAGGTGAAGACGTGGTGTAGCCTGCCCGTACGCGAGGCTTGTCCCATATTCGAAATAGTATTCGGCTGGATCTAGGCCGTCTGGGTCCGCTGTGCCGCTCACGGAGGCGTGAGCGTCTTCAACGCTCGAAGCGGGCCCAGTGGATGCTGTCGGCGGTTGCTCTGGACCAAATATTGCCGCTGCGGCAGCCCGCGCCTGGTCCGGATATCCAGGCGCTGGCGGCGCGTATAGTGCCGTGTCGGCTTCTTTTGCGCAATTGATTGCACCGCCGGCGCTCGCGGCGTACGTGTAGTAGAAGACGTGTTCTACATTTTTGATGCTTGGTATAAGCGAGTTGACGAGCCAAGATGCGTCGCTCGCTTGAGCCGATTCCCCCCGGGGCGACGATTCACCTGACTCGCAGTAATAGGCGCCCGTCTCGGTCACCCAAATTTTATCCGTACTTTCCGAGGGCAGTCCAGATTTGAACGTCGTCATGCGCGCAGTGCTGTGGTTCAGAACCGCCCAATATGGATGTATTCCCCAATTTCCCGGATCGGAAGGGTTGAGCTGTTCTCGATATTCTTTCTCATATGTTGACATGTTCGATTCGTCGAGGAAGTCGCCAGCTATGGCGGTGCATCCGTGTGCGTGGCAAAGGGAGTAGGCGGCGTTCATGTAGTGAGCCGCGGCCGCAGGTTTGACGTAGAAGCTGACGTTTTCGCTTTTGTGATTGGGCTCGTTCCAGGCCTCCACCACATTGATACCCGGGAAGGCGTTGAGCAGGGCTGTAAGTTCTGTTTCATACGCGGACGAGGACGGTTCGCCAGCGCCCGCCGTGTAGTCCGCGACCGAGACCTCACGGGTTAGCCCGAGAGCACCAGCGCGGTTGTACCAGTTGGTGAACAGGCTCAGTGCTTCGCCGCCGGAGTGAACGACGTTCCATTGAACGACATAGCGGGCCAGCTTGATATGCGCTGGAGGGCTGCCGACCCATGCGTTCGCAAAAAGGCTTGCGAAGTTGCTTTCCCAAATCGCTAGGTTTTGATCCGAAATGCCATCGACGTAGGTCGTGGTAGCGACTGCTGGCACGCTAAAGAAAGCCATGATGGCGAGCGTACCGACACAAATGCACAACCGAGCGAGAAACGCCCGCCTCAATCCGATGCCCACAAGGGACCCCCTGTTCGTGCGTAGTGGTAGCTGGCCTCAGCCGCCGAAGCGTCGATTTGACATTCGGATTGGTAGGCCACCTGCGATTAGCACGAACGCTATATCGATGGCGACGAGCCTGTCTATACCCGCTTTTGACGGTTGACAGGGTAGTGATAGTAACGAGTAGGCACGCTTCTAAATGCCACAACGCATCCGGTCAGAGCAGTTCGCGGGCCGCCGGTTCAGGACTCGGCGTTTGGACGGAGCCCAGCTTTCTGTTGATGTTCTGCACATGCTTTCGGACGGTTTCAACACTGATACCGAGCTCGTTGGCGATGCTTCCACGGGATTGACCGAGGTGTACGCGCTTATATACCTCAGCCTCGCGAGGGGTTAGATGCGCCAGCCCCGTCGCAGCTCGCACGACAGCCCCCCGAACGTCCTCCGGTCTTGCGTTGGCGGTGAGTACTACCGCGCCTATCGAGCACAGCATCGATTTCACGAGAGTGTGCCCCGTCGCGAGGACGGCAACCAATCCGGCTGGGTGCTTCGCCCGCGCCAGCCTCATGACGGCATCGAAGTCGCTTTGTTCGTCAAAGACTATGGCGATAGGGCCAGCCGTCGCGTCCGCAGCCTCCAGGGACTGCGTGTCCGTAACCGTGACGGAGCCAGTTATGAGTGCGTGCATAACCGCGGCGCTCACAAGCGCCGAACCGCACGCAAGCACCGCTGAAACGCCGGTGTTCTGCGCGGCACCCGGCGTCATGTGGTGACGCCTTTCAGGGTCCTGATGTTTTCCAGCCGCGGCCCGGTCGCCTGTGCCGATGGCGCTGATGTCCTGGCCTCGACCTTCTGAAGCGTGGTGCCGACATGCACGGGCAACTGAGCTATAGGCTCGCGCTCATCAGTCGCCGGTCTTCTGCTCATGACGTGGGTAGGAGGCCGCGAGGCTGCGGAGAAGGCGTGCATGGTCCCTTTACGACCTCGCTGAACTGGAGTTGCATGCGCACGGTTATCTTGTGAAGTGGGCTCAGCGGAGGGTCGAATGTCGCTTCCTTTCTTCTGTTTGGCGCGCTGGTCGACACCTGCTCGTAAGCGTCCGCTACATAGCCGAGCACTGCCATACGGGATAGAGCCAACCCATCAGCCGAAATCCAAATGGCCTACGGTCGCCGTTCACTGCTATCGCTCGTCGTCGCGTCGGTAGCCGAGGCGGGCGGAGATGCGGTCTGCTGTTGAGACGAGGTGGGGGCCGAGTGCGTCGACCATCTCCTCCAGGGCGATCACGGAGCTGTGGGCGGCGAGGCTGACGGCGGCCACGACGTCGCGTCCCTCGTTGCGGATCGGTGCTGCGATCGCGAACAGGCCTGCTGCCAGCTCTTCGTCGTCGACTGCGAAGCCGGTCTCTGAGATCTGGTCGAGCTCTGCGCGCAGGGCCTTCTTGGACATGATCGTGTTGGGGCCGCGCTTGGTCAGCTTGATCTCGGCCAGAGCGTCGCGCAGCTGGGACTCGGGCAGGTTGGAGAGCAGCAGCTTGCCCATCGCCGTGCAGTAGGCGGGGACCCGCGAGCCGGCCTGCAGCCCCAGGTCGA
>Ga0181522_10000401_pt1 | contig 33507 bp, 31 predicted proteins | sample PEATcosm2014_Bin_27_FD_121103 | JGI IMG/M metagenome (GOLD analysis project Ga0181522, IMG submission 121103) | Peatland microbial communities from MTU Mesocosm Facility, Houghton, MI, USA - PEATcosm2014_Bin05_10_metaG | ecosystem: Environmental > Terrestrial > Soil > Wetlands > Peat | place...
CCGTCCTTGATCATGGTATCGACCATTTCGAACGCGCCCATCTTCACGCCGTTGCGCAGATGCTGGGCGTGCGGCGCCATACTCATCGATTCCTGGCCGCCGGCGACCACGATCTCACTGTCGCCGGTCATAATCGCCTGATAGCCGAGCGCGACCGCGCGCAGGCCGGAACCGCATAGCTGGTTCACGCCCCAGGCAGGGCTCTCGACCGAAATGCCGGCGGCGATCGATGCCTGGCGCGCAGGGTTCTGGCCCTGACCGGCGGTCAGGATCTGACCCATGATGACTTCGGAAACACGACCGCCTTCAACGCCGGCGCGCTCCAAGGCCGCATGAATGGCGGCTTTGCCGAGTTGATGGGCCGGCAGATTGGCGAAAGCCCCGTTAAACGAGCCGACCGGCGTGCGGGCGGCGCTGACAATGACGATGTCGTCCTTCATCCGAAACTCCTCATGCGATCGGTTGCGCGGCAATACCGCCATCTGGCGCTGCCGCATCCTCGGGCCACCCGGCTGGCGCTGTCAACAACGGGCATCTTACGAATATCCGCGAGAATTGGCCCTTTTTGACCACTTCCGCAAGGGTTTGCCGCACTGCCCGCTGGGTCTGCCGCGATGCCACAAAACGGTGGCCCGCGCGAGCGGAAACCGGTTATGCTCGCATTCTGGGCAGGAGAACCGTGATCAACATGGCAGACGAAAAAGAGCCGATCACAATCAAGAAATACGCCAACCGGCGGCTCTACAATACCGGGACCAGCGCTTACGTGACGCTCGAGGATCTCGCCGTGATGGTCAAGGGCGGCGAGAATTTCGTGGTGTTCGACGCCAAGAGCGGCGAGGACATCACCCGCTCGGTGCTGGCGCAGATCATTTTCGAGCAAGAGAACAAGGAAGGCCAAAGCCTGCTGCCGATCGCCTTCCTGCGGCAGTTGATCCGTTTCTACGGCGACAGCATGCAGATGATGGTGCCTCGCTTCCTCGAACAATCCATGCAATCGCTGACCAGCCAGCAGGGCAAATTCCGCGAGCAGATGACGCAGGCCTTTGGCGTCGGCGGTTTCGGCCCGCTCGAGGATCAGGTGCGGCGGAACATGGAGATGTTCGAGAAGACCTTCGCCATGTTTGCGCCGCCGTTCGCGCGCGGCGGCCAAGCCAAGCCTGCGTCGGACAAGCCGCAAGGCGGCGGCGAGATGGACGATCTCAAGCGCCAGCTCGACGAGATGCAGAAGCGGCTCGATAAGCTCGGCGGCAAGGAATAGCGGCTCACGCCGTCGCGGCGCGATCCTTGAGCCATGGCCGCGCGTCGCTGGCGAGCCCGATCAGCGCGCCCTGCAGGAAGTCGCAGCCCCACTCCGACACTAATTGCGCGGCTTGTTCGTCCTGCACCCATTCGGCCACGGTCTTGAGTCCGAGCCGGCGCGACAAATCGATGAGCGTGTGAACAAACGCGCGGTCGTCCCCGGACTTGACGATGTTCTGCACGAAGGCGCCGTCGATTTTCACGATGTCGACGCCGAGCTTGCGCAAGTTGCGGAACGAGGTGTGGCCGGCACCGAAATCGTCGATGGCGATGCGGCAGCCGAGATCCTTGACGCGGGTGACGAAGCCGCGCGCGACGTCGACGTCCTGGATCGCGGCGGTCTCGGTGATCTCGATGATCAGCCGCCCGGCCGCGCTAGTATGGGCGCGCAACAGGGCGCCGAGGCCTGCCCACCAGTCCGGATCGACGGTTGAAGCGGGCGAGACGTTGACGCTGGCCGTGAGACCGGGCGCGGCAGCGAGTTCCGCCACCACCAGCTCGAGCACGCGGTAGTCCAACATGCGCATCAGTCCGACGCGCTCGGCCACCGGAATGATCTCATTGGCATGCGCGAGACGCCCGTCCGGGCGGTGCACGCGCATCAGGCATTCGTAGAAGGCGACCTTGCGGCTTTTCGCTTCAACCACCGGCTCGTAGGCGATCGCGATCCGCCGCTCGTTGAGCGCGGCCACGATCTCGTCGGTGGCGCGCACATTGTCACGGCGCAGCGCATCGCGCTCGACGTTCGGCCGGTAGGCGGCAAACGAACCGTGGCGCTTGGCGCGCGCGGCATGCAGCGCGTCCTGGGCGCGGCTGAGGATTTCCGGAACCGTGCGGGCGTGGCGCGGCGCGGTCACGCCGCCGATCGTCACCGTCGCCGCCACCGGACCGGCAGCGGTTGCGATGGTTTCGTCGCGCACGCCGGCCAGCAGCCGGTCGGCGGCGACCGCCAATTCTTCCGCCGTGCAGCTTGTCAGCAGCACGCCGAACTTGTTGCCCGAGAAGCGGCCGAGATAGTCCTTGCCGCGCAGGCGCGCGCGGATGCGCTTGGCAACCTGCGCGATCACTTCTTCCGCGGCGTCGAAGCCGTAGGCCTCGTTGAGATTGCCAAGATGATCGATGGCGACCAGCAGGAAACCGCACGAGGCGCGGGAGCGTATCGCCTCGTCAAGTTTCTCGCCGAGCACTTCGGTGAGATGCAGCCGATTCATTTCCCCGGTCAGCGGATCGAATTTGGCAAGCTGCAGCAGCTCGCTCTCGCGCGCGTGACGCTCGTTGATCGCGCGTACCACGCCGTGCGCTCGCATTGGCTTGCCGTCGCTGCCGGCGAACCAGCGTCCGGTGTCTTCCAGCCAAATTTTCTCGCCGCCGCGCCGGAAAGCGTATTGAACCTGATAGGTAACGCCCTCGCCGGCACCGGCTTGCGCCGCCGCATTGATGGCATCGTGCCGGCTGTGGCCGTCTTTGGCGTCGACCTTCTGCGCGAAGCCGCGGCCGCTGGCGATGTCGGCAATCGGGACGCCGAATACATCCGCGGCGTTGCCGCTCCACAGCAGTTCATCGGTGTCGAGCCGCCATTCATAGGCGACGTCGCCGATCGACCTGAGAACCTCGGCGGCGTCGAGGACACCGGCCGGTTGCTCGATTCGGGTCACGCTCGCCCCTTTTTGGGAACGCCACGGAGTGTCGGGCGTTGTCTGTGGAATAGATCCCAGCGCCGAAACTACGGGCAATACTTTAAACAATTCGAAAAAACTGCCCGTTTGAGCGAACTGAGCGCATCTCAAGGCCCGCGGCACAGCCCTTGCCAATAGAACGGTGGACAGGCGCCGCCTGTCCCAAATTGAGACAGTCCCATGCGGCTTCGCGTCATTACTGGAGAGCCTTCACAGCCGGCCGGAGCGGCGCCGCGCGGCGACAAGCCACAGGCGACGACCGAAGCCAGCCGCGCGCTGGTCGCGCTTTCTCCCATGCTGGCCGCAAGCGACGCGCCGGTTGCGTTTCGCGATGCGCCGTTCATTGCGCAGTTGCTTGCCATGAAAGACCAGCATCCGCAGACCCGGGAGCGCCGCCGGGCCGAGCCGCAAGAGGCGCTGGCGGCCTATCGCGCCACCGCGGCCTTGACCGGGCGCTAATAGCCGAGCGCGCAGCCGTCTTTGCGCGGCTCCGAACCGGCGATCAGAACGCCGCGATCCCAATCGATCTTGATGGTTTGTGCGCCGCCCCAGGGTGTCGGCGCGAATACGACGTTATGGCCGCGGGCTTTCAGGCCTTCGATGGTCGCCGCCGGCGTGCCGTGTTCGACGATGGTCTGCTCGCCCTCGAAAAAGAACCGCGGCGTGTCGATGGCCTGCTGCACGTCCATGCCGTAATCGACCATGTTGTTGACGATGTGCACGTGGCCCATCGGCTGGTAGTGCGCGCCCATGACGCCGAAGCTCATGTCGCAGCGGCCGGCCCGCATGGCGAGCGCCGGGATGATGGTGTGCATCGGCCGCTTGTCGGGGCCGAACGTGTTGGGATGATCCGGCTCCATTGTGAAACAGGCGCCCCGGTTGGTCAGCATGATGCCGGTCTTTTCGGTGCAGATGCCGACGCCGAAATGGGAAAACAGCGAATTGATGAACGACACTGCCATGCGGTCGCGGTCGACCACGGTGAGATAGACCGTGTCGCTGCCGGGCGTGGGCGAAGCAGGCATCTTTGAGCGCCTGTTCATATCGATCTTGGCGGCGAGCTTCTTGGCGAAATCCTTGTTGAGCAGATCGGCGACGGGAGTCCGCATATGCGCCGCGTCGGCGATGTGGGCATCGCGCGCGGCATAACCCAGCCGCGCGGCCTCCAGCACCAGATGAAACCGCTCGGGGCCGAGCGGATCGAGCGCCTTGAGATCGAAGTTTGACAGGATGTTGAGCATCATCAGAGCGATGAGCCCCTGCCCGTTCGGCGGAATTTCCACGAGATCGAGCCCGCGATAATCGGTCGAGATCGGCGTGACGGATTCACCGCGATGGCGCGAAAAATCTTCCGCGCTCAAGAATGATCCACGTGCCGCGATGGTCGCCGCCATGTCATCGGCAATCTCGCCTTCGTAAAAAGCACGCGCGCCGGTGGCCGCGATATTCTTAAGCGTCTTGGCCAACGCCGGAAAGCGGATCACATCGCCTTCCTTTGGTGACGAACCGTTAAAGAGATAGTGCTTGGCCGCGCCCGGATCGGCGGCAAGTTTGCCGATATATCTTTGCCAGTCCCACGCCACGCGCGCGGCGACCGGAAAGCCGCCCTCAGCATATTTGATCGCATGCGCCAGCGCACGATCGAGCCCGTAACGGCCGTGCGCTTTGAGAATCGCCTCCCAGGCATCGAGCGCGCCCGGCACGGTGACCGCATGGATCGAATTGCCGATCTCGGTCATGCCTTTGGTGCGCAGCGCATCATACGAGGCCTTAGCGCCGGCGCGGCCGGAGCCGTTATAGCCCCACACCGGCTTGCCCGGCTGCGACACCAGCGCATAACAATCGCCGCCAATGCCGGTCATGTGCGGTTCGACCACGCACAGAACGGCGACCGCCGCCACTGCCGCGTCGGCCGCGCTGCCGCCGGCGCGCAGCATGTCGACGGCCGCCAGGGTCGCGAGCGGATGCGACGTCGCCGCCATGCCGTCGCAAGCGATCACGGGCGAACGGCCGGGTAATTGGAAATCGCGGGACATGTCAGGCTGGATGTGTCGCGCTCGGCGCGGGCTCGAGCTTAGGTTCGAGCTTGGGCTCAGGTTGCGGTTCGATCGCCAGCACCGCAGGCGCCGCTTCAGGCTCTATCACCAATTCGCGCGCCCGCGCCCGCGCGCGCAACGCGACGCCGATCCCGCCGGCGGCCTCGACAAACGCGATCACCACCATCAGGAAAAATGTCGCGGTCGCCGCTTGGGCAACCCAGACGAATTCGGCGGTCATTCCGAACAACAACAGAAAGGCCAGCGCGTGATCGACCAAGGAGCGCGTGCCGATGCGGGCGAATTTGATCTCTTCCACGATCAGGATCAGCGCGGTGAAGGCAACCAAGATGTCGCCGACTGACATCGTCCACTCGGCGCCCGACACCAGTCGCACGTGCGTGACCGGCGCGCTCCAACTCACGCCCGGCATCAGAAATGCGATGATGTTGTAGATCGCGAACGGAATGACGAGGAGCGGCGCGCCGACGAGATACATGCGTCAACTCTCTACCGCCCGGCCCAGGCCTCGCTCAGGCTTCGGTCTTCGCCTTCAACACCTGGCGGCCTTTGTACATGCCGGTCTTCAGGTCGATGTGGTGCGGACGGCGCAATTCGCCCGAATCCTTGTCCTCGACATAAGTCGGCCGCTTTAGCGCGTCGGCCGAGCGGCGCATGCCGCGGCGCGACGGCGAGGTTTTTCGTTTCGGCACAGCCATGGAAAGCGAGCTCCTGAACTTCGCGATGTCGGATTGAAGCCGGGCTTATAGAGGATGCCTCCCGCCAAGGCTAGGGGGTGCGAATGCAGTTGGCCGCGCCAGGCGACCGCTCGGAACGGCCTACATAAAGCCCTGCCAGCCGGTTCAAACCCGGCCCGGGCGCATGGGTATTGCGGGTCACCGGGTTGGGCAGCGCCGCCGCCATCAGCGCCGCCTGATAGTGGGACAATTCACGCGCCGGTTTACCAAACGCGTAACGGCTGCCGGCCTCGGCGCCGAATTCGCCGTTCGGGCCCCATTCGGCGATATTGAGGTAAATTTCCAGGATGCGCTTCTTCGACAAAACCAGATCGATCCAAAGCGCCAGCGGGAACTCGAGCGCCTTGCGCAGCCAGTTGCGGCCCGGCCACAGAAACAGGTTCTTCGCCACCTGCTGGGTGATGGTGGATCCGCCGCGCAGATCGTCGAGATCGTCGGCATCGGCCAAGGCGTCACGGATTTCCGCAAAGTCGACGCCGTGATGGCTGCAAAAGCGGCCGTCCTCGGCGACGATCACGGCGAGCGGTAGCGCCGGCGATATGCGTGACAGCGGCACGTATTGGCGCTGCGTCCGCGCGCCGGAAACCGAACGCCACAGCATCACGGTGGAGACCGGCTGCACCACCGCGTAAAATGGCGTGATTGCGTAGGGTGCCAACACCAGCAGCAGAACGGCGAAAAACACCACGCGCAACGGGCGCGGTATTCGTGGCAGCCGCAGGATATCGTGGGTGACAGTGAACCGTTTGCCGGATCGATCCATAAGCCTGAGACTAACCCATCCCGGTGGCCATTTGCCGAGAGCGTGGCGCTAAGGCTAATTAGGAGCCGGTCATGAATGCTGTCGCCCCCAAGGATTTCGCAAACCGGCTCGGCGCGGTCGCCGTCGACATCGAGGCTTTGCTCGACCGGCTGCTTGGCGCCGCGCCTGGCCCGGGCGAAATCGCGAGGCCGCAACGGCTGCTGGCCGCCATGCGCCATGCCGTGCTCGGCGGCGGGAAAAGGCTGCGGCCGTTTCTGCTGGTGGAAACGGCGACCTTGTTCGGCGCCGCGCGCGAACGCGCGCTGCTGGCGGGCGCGGCACTCGAATGCCTGCACGGCTATTCGCTGGTGCATGACGATCTGCCGGCGATGGACAACGACGACCTGCGCCGCGGCCGGCCGACCGTGCACAAGGCGTTCGACGAAGCGACCGCGATTTTGGCCGGCGACGCGCTGCTGACGTTGGCGTTCGACGTGATGACGCGCGATGTCGTGCATCCGGATGCAGCCGTGCGGATCGCGCTGGTGTCGGAGCTGGCGCGCGCGGCCGGACTTGGCGGCATGGCCGGCGGCCAGATGCTCGACCTTTCCGCCGAAGGCCGGTTTGGCGACAAGCATAGCCTGGCGGAAAAAGAGATCGTGAACTTGCAGGCGATGAAAACCGGCGCGCTGATCCGGTTTGCCTGCCGCGCCGGCGCCATCCTTGGGCAGGCCGACGCGTCCGCTAGAGGCGCCATCGACCGCTATGGCGTCGCAATCGGCCAGGCATTCCAAATCGCCGACGACGTGCTCGACCTTGAAGGCGACACGCAAATCATCGGCAAGGCCGCCCACAAAGATGCCGCCGCCGGCAAAGCCACGTTGGTGGCGGCTTTGGGCGTGAGCGGCGCCCGCGCCCGGCTCGCCGCCTTGGTCACTGAGGCCGACGCCGCGCTCGCGCCGTTCGCCGCGAAAGCCGATATACTGCGCGCTGCCGCCCGCTTCATCGCCGAGCGAACGACGTAGAAAGAGCAACCGATGGCCCGCAAGATTGGCGTTAAAGCCACGATGCCGGTCCGCCTCGCGCGGCTGCATGCACGGTTGCTGATTTCCATTGCCGTCGGTCTGGTGGTGACGCTCGGCCTGTCTATGACCGATTGGGGCATGGCGACCAAGCTGCTGCTCGGCTGGGACATCGGCGTCGTGCTGTATCTTGTGCTGGTCTACCAGTTGATGGTGACCTGCGGCATCGACGACATTCGCCGCCGCGCCGCCGAAGACGACGAAGGCGCGGTCGCTCTGCTGATCCTGACGGGTCTCTCAGGGTTGGCGATTATGGGCGCGATCGTTGCCGAGCTCGGCATTGCCAAAATCTCCGGGCAGCCCCGCAGCGGATACGGCATAGCGATCGCGATGTTCACGATATTCGTGTCGTGGGCCTTCGTGCACACGATCTTCGCGCTGCATTACGCCCATGAATATTATGGCGAACGCGGCGATCGTGCGATCGGCGGCCTGACGTTTCCCGGCCGGCAACCGCCCGACTATTGGGACTTCCTGTATTTTTCGCTGGTCATTGCCATGACCTCACAGGTCTCCGACGTCGTCATCACCAGCAAGGTGATCCGCCGCATCGTGACGATTCATGGCGCGCTGGGATTCTTTTTCAATGTCGCCGTAATTGCGCTGACCGTGAACATCGTTTCCAACCTGATCTGAATCTCGCCGGTGCCAATTGATGACCGCGATTCTGCAAACGATTTTCTTCATGCTGGCCGTGCTGGCGGTGGTCGCCGTCGCCGCCAAGCGGCTGAACATCGCGCCGTCGATCCTGTTGGTCATTGCCGGCGTCGGCATGGCCCTGATCCCCGGCCTGCCGAAAGTGACGCTAGCGCCCGAGGTCGTGCTGCTGGTTATCCTGCCGCCGTTGATCTACTCGGCCGGCGTCGCCATGAGCTGGCGTGAATTCCGTTTCAACTTAAGGCCGATCGCGTTGCTGGCTTTCGGCTGCGTGCTGTTCACAACTTGCGCGGTAGCTGCGGCGGCGCATTATCTGCTGGGTTTCGATTGGGCGGTCGGCTTTCTTTTGGGCGCCATAATCTCGCCAACCGATGTGGTGGCGCCGCTCGCCATCGCCCGCAAGCTCGGACTGCCGCGCAGGATCGTGGTGGTGCTGGAAGGCGAAGGCCTCGCCAACGACGCCACCGCGCTGGTGCTTTACCGCTTTGCCGTCGTGGCGGTGAGCACGGGCACGTTCTCGCTCGGCGAAGCCTCCGGCACCTTCGTGCTGATCGTAATCGGCGAGATCATTTATGGACTCGGCGTCGGCTGGCTGAGCCTGCGATTGCGGCAACTGGCGCGCGAGCCGCGCGTCGAGATCACGCTGTCGCTGATGACGCCCTATCTCGCGTTCTGGGTGCCGTCGCATCTCGGCGGCTCCGGCGTGCTGGCGACCGTCGCCTGCGGGCTTTATGTCAGCTGGGTCGGCCCGCGGCTGATTCCGTCCGCCACGCGGCTGCAGGGAATTTTTTTCTGGGATTTGATCGTCTATCTAATCGAAGGATTGGTATTCCTGGTCACCGGCCTGCAGGCGCGCATGCTGATCGAGCAGTCGCACGCCTTCTCGATCCACGATTTGGTGATCGCGACAGCGTGGACGACGCTGATCGCGATCGTCGCCCGTTATATCTGGGTTTTTCCTGCCACATACATTCCGCGCTGGTTCAGTCCGCGGTTGGCCAAGCGCGATCCCTCGCCGCCCTGGCAAGGGCCGTTTTTCCTGGCCTTTACCGGAGTGCGCGGCGTCGACTCGCTCGCCGTCGCGCTCGCCATTCCCTACACGGTGCTCAGCGGCGCGCCGTTTCCGCACCGCGACATGATCCTGTTTGTCACCTTCGGCGTCATCATCATCACGCTGATCGGCCAGGGTGCGATGTTGCCGATGGTGGTGCGCTGGCTTGGTCTGCACCGCGAGGGTCATGCCGAGCGCAAGCGCGAAATAGCGGCCGAACTGGATGCGCGCAAAGCGGCGTTGAAAGAAGTCAGGCAACGGCTGGAAAAAGTGATCAAGGAACACGACCTGCCGGACGAGGCGATCGACCACTTGCGCACGCGCAATCAGAGCCGCTTGCAGATATTGCCGACCAACCTGACCGAAGGCCTCGACCACATGCGGCAAACCGCCAAGATTAAGGCCGAGCTGATCGAAGCCGAGCGCGATTTTATTTATCAGCTGCTGCGCGACGGCAAGATCACCGACGAGGCGCGCCGCCGCATCGAATACGAATTGGATCTGGAAGAAGCCAGCGTCGCCAACCGCGCCACCGACGGCGGCGGGTGGATGTAATTACTCCGCCGCGCGCTGGCCGCTGCCAAAGCGGCGTTCGATGTAATCCGTCACCATCTGTTTGAAATCCGCCGTCAGGGTCGCCCCGCGCAAGGTCGCGACCTTCTTGCCGTCGACGAAGACCGGCGCGGTCGGCTGCTCGCCGGTGCCGGGCAGCGAGATGCCGATATCGGCGTGCTTGCTCTCGCCCGGCCCGTTGACGATGCAGCCCATGACCGCGACGTTGAGCGCCTCGACGCCGGGATAGCGTTTCTTCCAATCCGGCATCGACGAGCGGATGAAGCCCTGGATGTCGGAGGCGAGTTCCTGAAATGTGGTCGAGGTGGTGCGGCCGCAGCCGGGGCACGCCGCGACCAACGGCACAAACGTCCGCAGCCCCATGGTCTGCAGCAGTTCCTGCGCGACCTGGACTTCGAGCGTGCGGTCGCCGTTGGGCTCCGGCGTCAACGACACACGCACGGTGTCGCCGATGCCCTGCTGCAGCAGCACGCCCATGGCGGCGGATGAGGCGACGATGCCTTTCGAGCCCATGCCGGCTTCGGTCAGTCCGAGATGCAACGCGTAGTCGGAACGGCGCGCCAATTCCATGTAAACCGCGATCAGATCCTGCACCGCCGAGACTTTGGCGGACAAAATAATGCGGTTTTTCGGCAGGCCGATCTCCTCGGCGCGCGCGGCCGAGAGCAGCGCCGATTGCACCATGGCCTCGTGCGTCACCGCGCGCGCCTCGCGCGGCTGCGCGGACTTCGCGTTCTCGTCCATCAGCCGCGTCAGCAATTCCTGATCGAGCGAGCCCCAGTTGACGCCGATGCGCACCGGCTTGTTGTGCAGAAGCGCCATCTCGACGATCTGAGTAAATTGCGGATCGCGCTTGTTCTTGAACCCGACATTGCCAGGGTTGATGCGATATTTGTCGAGCGCTTCGGCGCAGCCGGGATAATCCGTCAGCAGCGTGTGTCCGTTGTAGTGAAAGTCGCCTACGATCGGCACGCTCACGCCGAGCTGCGCGACGCGCTCCTTGATGCGCGGCACGACGGCCGCCGCCTCGTCGCGGTCGACCGTAATGCGCACCAGCTCCGAGCCGGCGCGCGCCAGCGCCGCGACCTGGCGCGCGGTCGCCTCGACATCGGCGGTGTCGGTATTGGTCATCGACTGCACGATGATCGGCGCGCCGCCACCGACGACCACGCCGCCGACATCCACGGCCACCGATTTATGACGTTCCTGCGCGTTCATGCGGCCACCGGAGTGCCAGAGGGTGCGGACAGCGTCAACGCCGCGTCCGCCTTGGAATATAGCCTCAATTGATGGCGTTGGCATGATGCCCAAAGGCGGGCTAAATTGCGCCATGGATCAAGCTAGCCCCATGACGGTGACTTTCCGCTGCCCGCCGGAACTCGAGGCGATTTTACCCAAGCCTATACCGGCAGTGCAGGGCTTTCCCGACTGGTTCAAGGCGCTGCCGTCCAAGACATTCAGCGCGATCAACCAGAAGGAGTTGATGACGATCAAGAAATGTCCGCCGTTCATCGACGCCATGGGTTACGGCTTCCTGATTCCACTGATCAGCGATCTCAAGGTCGAGAACGGCGAATTTTTCTGGGACCGCGACGTACCGGCCGGCGGCGTCACCAACTTCACCCACTCGCCGATCGACTATCACGACAACGTCCAGGTTGCCGGCACGCCGTTCTTCGACGACGACCGCTTCATTATCAAATTCAATAATTTCTGGACGATTGGCACGCCGCCCGGTTACTCGCTGCTGTTTACGCATCCCTTGAACCGGGCCGATTTGCCGTTCACGACCATCACCGGGCTGGTGGACACCGACAATTACAGCGAAAGTCTGATCGCTTTTCCTGCGCGCTGGCATAACGCCGATTTCAACGGCGTGCTGCCGAAGGGCACGCCGATTGCGCAATGCATTCCGGTCAAGCGCGAGAAATGGACGAGCAAGATCGAAGCGATGTCGGGCGAAGCAGCGGTCCGGCTGCACGATACCGCGACCACGATCGCGAATGAATTTGCCGTGTACCGGCGGGAATTCCGCGCGCCGAAACGCTGAACTTTTTGATTGCGCATGATCTTATCCGAAAACCGGTTTCCACTTTTCGGGATCATGCGCGCTCGCCCTTGAAGAATTTCGCGGCGCTGCTGGGCCGCAGCCAGAATCGGCCGTGGCTGGACGACAGCGCGGCGCGCAGCGCCTTGCCGTAAAATTCCGGACTCTTGTTGCCCGCCGCCCGCAAGCAGGCGTAGCCGGGATCGCGCTGGTTAAGTTCGAGCAGGCAATTGCCAAGACCGATCCGTGCCAAGGTGTCGTCGGGATTTGTCGACAGCGCGCGGCGGAACAGCTCGGCTGCCTGGGCGTAATCGCCCTCGTCCATCAGCACCGTCGCCAGTCCTTGAATTGCTTCCGGATGGACGGGGTTTATGGATAGCGCGCGCGCGAAGGCGCTGGCGGCGTTGGCCCTATCATTGATGGCGTAGCAGACGAAGCCCAACTGGATCGGCATTTCGGTCATCAGCGGCGCCGCCACGATGCCCTGCTTGAGCACTTCAATGGCCTCGCCGGACCGATCCAACGAATGCAGCACATAGCCGAGCTCGTGAAACGCCGGCGCGAACGGCGGCGTTCGCTTGATGGCGCGCTTGAGCCAAACCAAGGCCTTGTCGGTATCGCCAGCCTGGCGCAAGGCGATCGCGAGTTGCGTCTCGATTTCCGGATCGCGGCTGGCGCGCGCCGCCTTCTCGAGCGGCTGCACGGCGTCCTCGGCCTTGCCCTGCATCAGCAGCGCGTAGCCCAAGATTTTGATCGCCTCGGCGTGACCCGAATTGGCCTTGAGGATCTCGCCGGCCAGTCGTTCGGCGTCGCTGGCACGCTCGTTTTCAATGGCAAGTTTTGCCCGCTGCAGTGTTTCCGTCTGCGCGCGTTGCCTGTCATTGGATGTCGGTTGCATCGCCATCACGTTTTGGACCTTGCGAAAATTATCATCGGCGCGCCCGGTTCACCAGCAGCAAGCCGCCGGCGACCAAGGCTACGGCCGCGGTGAAGGCGCCCGTCAACGGCTCGCCCAGTACGAGATGGCCGGCGGCGACGCCGAACAACGGCGTCAGAAACGTGAAGGCTGAAAGCCGATTGGCTGAATACCGCGCAATCAGCGCGAACCAAGCCACGAAAGTAATGCTGACCACCCAGACGGTCTGATAGGCGAGCGAACCAAGCGCCAGCGCTGAGGGCGCGTGCGTGATCTGCTCGCCGGCGAAATAGGCCGCCGCGCCCATGATCGGCGCCGACACGACGAGCTGGTAGAGCATCACTTTTTCGGCCGAAATCTTGGTCAGCGGACTGGCCTTGATGATCAGCGTGGTCGCCGCCCAGAACAGCGCGGCGCCAACCATCATCAGGTCGCCGATGGCCTGCCGCGGGTCCACTGCCGGCGTCGGCAAGCCGAATGCGATCAGCATGCCGGCAAAGGACAGCGCAAGCCCGATCCATTGTGCCAAATGGAATCCGTCGGCCGGCAGAAAAATGCGCGAGCCCAGCACCACGAAGAACGGCGCGAGATAGATGAACAGTACCGCGCGCGTCGCGGTCGTATAGACCAGGCCCTGATAAATTAGAATAAATTCTGCCGCGAATAGAACGCCGGCCGCGATCCCGAACCAGAGTGTGCCGTCGCACGCCAGCATCGCGATGCCGCGCAGCCGGCACCAGCCGCCGATCAACAGCGCGGCAACCGCCGAGCGGATGGTGGCCTGCATCAGCGGTGGAACGCCGTGAATCGCGAGCTTGGTGGCGACCTGGTTGAAACCCCAGGACAGACACAGCACTACCACGATCGCGGCGGCAGCCACGTCGAGGGGGCGGGTGACGCTGTTGGACGCGGGCGATGAAGCCATCAATTACACGGTCACGCCGCTTTGCAATGCGCGCAGACGCCGGAGATTTCGATCACCGGCGTCTTCGGCGTGAAGCCGGCGGCGCGCGAGGCGGTCTTGATGGTGTCGGCGACCGCGGCCGAGGCCGCCTCGCCCACGGCGCCACATTTCTCGCAGATCAGGAACACTACCGGGTCGCCGCTGTCGTGGTTCTGCACGCAGGCGATGAACGCGTTGCGGCTCTCGATGCGATGGACCAGGCCCTGCTCACGCAGGAAATCGAGCGCGCGGTAGATCGTGATCGGAGCCGGGCGCGTGCCGCGTACCGCCAACCGGTCGATCAACTCGTAGGCGCCGAGCGGCGCATGACTTGCCAACAGTGCCTCCAACACGCGGCGGCGTATCGGCGTCAGGCGCTCGGCGCGCGCGACGCAGATCGCTTCGGCGTGCGTAATGGCGTCGCTGGCGCAACGCTCATGGTCGTGGCCGGGCGCCGGGAATACCGCGCGCGGTTGCGTCTTTTTGGCCAATGAACGGTTCGGCATGATGGTCTCAAGTGTAACGCGATAAGGCCTGAGTCGCGAAAATGATGAGCGGCCACCTCTTGATATATATTGCACTGCAACAAAAATAAGGGCAGCTTCCTGCTCTCATTCGGCGCCCGCATAACCGGCCATTTGGCGGCCAAACGTCACGAGGACTGCCATGCTGAAAGGTAAAACCGCGCTGGTCACCGGCTCCACCTCAGGGATCGGGCTCGCCACGGCGCGCGCGCTGGCGCAAGCCGGCTGCAACATGATGCTCAACGGCTTCGGCGACAAAGCAGCGATCGAGAAGGAGCGCTCCGGGTTGGAAAAGGAATTCGGCATCAGGGCGCTCTATTCGCCGGCCGACATGAGCAAGCCGGCCGAGATTTACGCGATGATCGTCGAAACCGAAAAAAATCTCGGATCGCTCGATGTGCTGGTCAACAACGCCGGCATCCAGCATGTGGCGAATATTGAGGATTTCCCGATCGAGAAATGGGACGCCGTCATCGCCATCAACCTGTCGTCGTCGTTTCACACCATCCGCGCCGCGCTGCCCGGCATGAAAAAACGCAAGTGGGGCCGCATCATCAACATCGCTTCGGCGCACGGGCTGGTCGCCAGCCCGCAGAAGGTCGCCTACGTCGCGGCCAAGCACGGCATCGTCGGCATGACCAAGGTCGTGGCGATCGAGACCGCCAATGCTGGCATCACCTGCAACGCCATCTGTCCGGGCTGGGTGCTCACGCCGCTGGTGCAGAAACAGATCGACGACCGCGCCAAGGCGTCCGGCAAATCGGTGCGCGAGGAAGAAATCGCACTGCTGTCGGAGAAGCAGCCGATGCATTCGTTTACCAAGCCGGAAGGAATTGGCGCGCTGGCGGTATTCCTGTGTAGCGACGCGGCGGCGACGATTACCGGCTCGGCCTATTCAATCGACGGCGGCTGGGTCGCGCAGTAGAAATCTGGCAATGATCGAATTTCTCTCGCGCGCTTTCGGCGGTGACAAGAACGGCGCGCCCAAGCCCGTGAAGCGCATCAATCTGGCGCTGCAAGGCGGCGGCGCGCATGGCGCCTTCACCTGGGGCGTGCTCGATCATCTGCTCGGCGATGGCCGGTTGACGATCGAGGGCATTTCCGGCACCTCGGCCGGCGCCGTCAACGCAGTGATGCTGGCCGACGGCCTGAAGCGCGGCGGACCTGATGAAGCGCGCAAGCGGCTCGCCGATTTCTGGCGCGCGGCGAGCCTCGGCGGCGAGCTGCCGCCATTGCAGCGCGCTGTGACCGACCGGTTGTTTTCGCTGCTGCCGGGCGAAGGCTCGCCGACTTTCGACTGGCTGAACGCCTGGTCGAAATATTTGTCGCCGTACGATCTCAACCCGCTCAACATCAATCCGCTCAAGGACCTGGTCGAGCGCTTCGTCGATTTCGACGGACTGCGCGCCGATGCGCGGCAGATATTCATCGCCGCTACCAATGTGCAGACCGGGCGGCTGCATATTTTTCCGCACGACAAGATTTCCGCCGAGGCGGTGATGGCGTCGGCCTGCCTGCCGGCGGTGTTCCGCGCGGTGGAAGTCGACGGCGTGCCCTATTGGGACGGCGGCTATCTCGGCAACCCGGTGCTCTATCCGTTCTTCAGATCGACCGACACCGAGGACGTGCTGATCGTCCAGATCAATCCATTGGTGCGCAAGAAAGTGCCGACGTCGACGCGCGACATCATGGGACGGGTCAACGAGATCACGTTCAACTCGTCACTGATGGGGGAATTGCGCGCCATCGAATTCGTCAACCGCCTGATCGAGCAGGGCCGCGTGCCGCACGGCACCGGCCCGAACGAATACAGGCATATCAAGGTACATCGCATCGTGCTGGAGGGCCTGGGCGAGCGCTTCTCCTCAGCCACCAAACTACGCAACGATTACGAGTCGTTCGAGCTGCTGCGCAAACTCGGCCAACGCTCGGCCCGCCGCTTCCTCGACGCCCATTTTGACGACATCGGCCTGCGCTCCAGCGTCGACCTGAAAACGGAAGTCTATTCCGAGCGCGGCTGATATAGTCGCCGCGATGACGCTGCTCGTTGCCGAAATCGGTGTGACACGGCTCGAGATCATGGTGACCGACATCACCACGCTCGATGTCGCGGCAATCGTCAATGCTGCCAATAGTTCGCTGTTGGGCGGCGGCGGCGTGGACGGCGCCATTCATCGCGCCGCGGGTCCCGAACTGATGGCGGAGTGCCGCGCGCTCTGCGGTTGCGGAACCGGCGCGGCCAAGATCACGCGCGGCCACCGGCTCAAGGCCAAGCACGTCATCCATGCGGTCGGCCCGGTGTGGCAGGGCGGCGGTTCGGACGAAGAAACATTGCTGGCGGGCTGTTACCGCAGCGCGCTCGATCTCGCGGCCACCCATGCGCTGGCTTCGATCGCTTTTCCGGCGATTTCCACCGGCATCTATCGCTTTCCCGCCGACCGCGCCGCCCGCATCGCGGTTGGCACCGTGGCGTCGGAGATTGCCGCGCGCCCACGCAGCATAACGCGCGTGGTGTTCTGTTGCTTTGCGCCCGAGAGCGCCGAGCATCACAGCAACGCGTTCGCGGAGCTGGGACTAGCCTAAACCTTTGGCTCGACGTCGAGCCGGCAGACCCAATCTTTCGTGGTGGCGTCCGCGGCCGGATAGATTTTCATAACTTCCGGATCGTGCCCGGGCACGATGTGGTGGCGCGACGTCGCGAGTTTCTGGATCGTCTTGTAGCCTTCAAGCGTATCGCCGACGGAATAGGTGATCGGAAACACCCGGCCTTCGTCGATATGCGAATAAAGATGGATGCAGTCGGACGCCAACACGACATAGCCGCGCTTGGTTTTGACCCGCACGCATTGCAGACCTTTGGAGTGGCCGCCGATCTTGTGTACGGTGATGCCGGGCGCCAATTCGTCGGCGCCGTCGTGGAATTCGCAGCGATAGGCGAACACTTTGCCGACCATGGCGTGCACGTCGCTCTCGCTGAACGGGATGCGAAGCGTCTTGTGACACATGCAGCGGCCGGTGGCGTATGCCATCTCAGTGTCCTGGATATGGTAGCGGGCCTTAGGGAACAGGTCGTAATTGCCGGCATGGTCCCAATGCATGTGGGTGGCGATCACGTTCTCCACCTTGGCCGGATCGACGCCGATCGCTTTCAGGCCCTCTCCCACCGGATGGATGACGGTGCGGGCACGCTCTTTGGCCGCGGCTTCATCGAAGCCGGTGTCGACCACGAAGGCGCCGTGCGGCCCTTTAATCACCCAGACGTAATAGGAGATCGACGTCATCTCGTCGTGCGGATCGCCGAAGATGTAATTCTCCGACCGCATGCGCGAGTGAGTGGCGTAGCAGACGGCATAGACCTCGTGGATATCGTCGCTCATGATTTTTTCCCGCTTATGGTCACGCCGGCTCGGCGCTCGATCATCTGCGCAATGACGGTGAGATCCGAATCCGCGCCAAATTCGGAGTTGGTGGTCTCCCACTGATCGCGAACAACGTTCATCACCTGGTCGGAAACGCCAAGCGCCTTGGCTTCCTCGGCGCACAGCCGCACGTCCTTGAGCATCAGACCGGTAGCGAAGCCGTAATTAAATGTGCGCGGTAGGATCGCCTGCGGAAATTTTCCGTCCGACGCGGTGCTCCGTCCGGAGCCGGCATTGATGACATCGATCATGATCTGCGGATCGAGGCCGGCTTTGACACCCATCGCCACTGCTTCCGACGTCGCCGCCATCGCGGTCGCCGACAGGAAATTATTGGCGAGCTTCATAGTCTGCGCCATGCCGGGCTTTTCGCCGATCACGAACACCTTGCCGAGGACACTCAGTGCGTCCTTCACCAGGTCGATTTCGGCGCGCGGCCCCGACACCATCACCGCCAGCGTGCCTTTGTTGGCGCCGCCGACCCCGCCGCTCACCGGCGAGTCGATTTGCACGATGTTTTTCTTGGCCAGCGCCGCGCAAATCTCGGCCGCGACACGCGAGCCGGTGGTGGACAGGTCGATATAGCGCTTTACCTTTTTGCCCTGAATGACGCCGCCTTCGCCGGTCGCCACTTTCTGCGAGATCTGCAACGATGGCAGGCTGGACATCACCGTCTCGACGCGGTCGGCGACGTCTTGCGGCGAAGAGGCGAGCTTGGCGCCCAGCGCCACCAGCGGCGCGACCGCGTCGTTGCGCGTGTCATAGACGACCAGCTTGTGGCCGGCCTCGATCAGCCGGCGCGCCATCGGCTGCCCCATATTGCCAAGTCCGATAAAGCCGATGTCCATGCTGAAAATTCCTGATTTTGCGTCTGGCGAATTTGAGGGCCGCGACTTTGCCCGACGATGGCCGCGGCGTCACCCGGCAGCCAGGGCCACACGCGTCCTCAACATTTGACCCATTGCGAATATGATAAGCTTGCTTATAATAAGCACGATGTTCCCATTTGGAGTCCTCATTTGTCAACCGTCCAGCGTGAAATCGCCTTTACGATCATAGACGTAGCGAGACTGCTGAAAACTCTCACCGACCAACGGGCGCGCCAATACGGCATGACCCGCGCGCAATGGGCGGTGCTGTTCCGGCTCGACCGCTCCGAGGGCCTCAAGCAATCGGAACTCGCCGAGCTTCTGGATCTGCAGCCAATCACGCTGACCCGTCTGCTCGACCGGCTGGCCGATAATGATTTGATTGAACGCCGCGCCGATCCGAACGATCGGCGCGCCAACCGGTTATTCCTCACACCGGCGGCGCGGCCACTCTTGGAACGACTGACTTTGCTCGGCGAAGAGATGATGGAAACGGTGCTCGCCGGCCTCGATGGCAAGTCGAGCGAGCGGATGCTGCGCGACCTCTGGCTCGTCAAGGACAACTTGCGCACAGCCATCAATCGCAATGCGGCGCCGCAAGACGCTGCCGTGGATGAGGCGTCATGAGTGAAAAACCGCTGAAGATCGTTCCGGCGCCCGAAGCCAAGACCGCGCCGGCGGATGCCCCGACGGCCGAGAAAGCCGGCCGCTACGCGCAGCTCGGCCGCAAGAACTTGCGTATGATCCTGCTGGTAGGCCTGCCGGCGCTCGCAGTGCTGATCGGGCTGGTGCTCTATCTGTCGGGTGGACGCTACATCTCCACCGACAACGCTTATGTCGGCGCGCAGAAGGTGCTGATCACGCCGGATATATCCGGCAAGGTCGTGCATGTCGCGATCGTCGAGGGCCAACACGTCAATTTCGGCGACGAACTGTTCACGCTCGACCGCGAGCCCTATCGCTTTGCGCTCGAGCAGGCCAAGGCCAAGCTCGACACCGCGCGCAGCGACTATGACAAGGCAAAATCCAATTTGACGTCGCTCACGACGCTCGCCGACCTCGCGCAGAAGAACGTCGAACTCAAGCAACGCGACGTCGACCGCAAGAGCAAGCTAGTCAGCACGCAGGCCGGCTCGCAGGCCGACCTCGACACTTCGGCGGGTGCGCTGGTAACCGCGCAGCTGCAAGCCGAGTTCACCAAGCAGCAACGCGATTCGACGCTCAGTTCGCTGCTCGGCAACGCCAATCTGCCGCTCGAACAATTTCCGGAATACGCGCAAGCCAAGGCCGCGTTCGACTCAGCGCTACGCGACTACGACCACACGCTCATCCGTGCGCCGATTTCCGGCACCGCAACGCAAGTCGACAATATCCAACTCGGCCGTTTCGTCGCCGCCGGCGGACCGATCCTGAGCGTGATCGACGACCAAGCGCCGTGGGTCGACGCCAATCCGAAGGAAACCGACATTACTTATTTGCGCATTGGCCAGAAGGCGACGCTCGACGTCGACAGTTTCCCCGACCACACCTTCAAGGGCACCGTAGTGGCGGTGAGCCCCGGCACCGGCTCGCAGTTCTCCATTTTGCCGCCGCAGAACGCCACCGGAAACTGGGTCAAGGTGGTGCAGCGCGTTCCGGTCCGCATCGACTTCGACAAGGACGAGAACACCCACCTGCTGCGCACCGGCATGAGCGTGGTCGTGGATATCGACACCGGCCATAGCCGGATCCCGTTCATGTCGACGAGCGAGCCGGCAAAATGAACCCGACGCATTTTGCGTCGATGTCGCCGAAGCTGCGGCGCACGCTGATCACGGTGTGCGCCATGACGGCGACCATCATGCAGGCGCTCGACACCACCATCGCCAATGTCGCGCTGCCCTATATGCAGGGCTCGCTGTCCGCCTCGCTCGATCAGATCAACTGGGTGCTGACATCTTATATCGTCGCTGCGGCAATCATGACGGCGCCAATCGGCTGGCTGGCCGACCGCTTCGGCCGCAAGAAGCTGTTCATCATTTGCGTCATTGGCTTCACGGTCGCCTCGTTCCTGTGCGCGCTGGCGCAAAACATCGAAGAGATGGTGCTGTTCCGCCTGTTGCAGGGCATGGCGGGCGCGGCATTGGTACCGCTGTCGCAATCGGTGCTGCTTGACGCTTATTCATTGCAGGAACGCGGTTCGGCGATGGCGATCTGGGGCGTCGGCGTGATGCTCGGCCCGATCATGGGGCCGACGCTGGGCGCCTGGCTCACCGACAACTATTCCTGGCATTGGGTGTTCCTAATCAACCTGCCGATCGGCGTCATCACCGTGATCGGCATGGTCCTGTTCATGGACGAAACCAAGCGCCACGAGCATCTGCGCTTCGACTGGTTTGGCTTCCTGGCGCTGGCGGTCGGCATCGGCTCGCTGCAATTGCTGCTCGACCGCGGCGAGCAGGTCGGCTGGTTCGGCGCCAGCGAGATCTGGGTCGAGATGATCGTGTCGATTGTCGGCTTCTACTATTTCTTCGCCCATTCACTGACCACGCCGGAGCCGTTCGTGCGTTTCGAACTGTTCAAGGATCGTAATTTCGTCAGCGGCTGCGTGTTCATGGTGGTGATCGGCGTGGTGCTGTTCGGCACCATGGCGCTGGTGACGCCATTCATGCAGAATTTGCTGGGCTTTCCGATCCAGACCGCCGGCCTCCTGCTCGGCACGCGCGGCGTCGGCACGCTGCTGACCATGATGGTGGCACCGCGGCTGATGCAGATGTTCTCGACACGCTATCTCATTCTGGCCGGCCTGCTGCTTACCGGCGGAACGCTGTATTACATGACCGGATTTTCGCTCGACGTCACACAGCGCATGATCGTCGTCACCAATATCGTTCAAGGCATCGGCCTGGGCCTGTTGTTCGTGCCGATCACGACGGCGGCGTTCCTGACCCTGCCCGGGGATTTGCGCAACGGCGGTACCTCGATCCTGACGTTGGTGCGAAATATTGGCTCGTCGATCGGCATTTCCATGGTGATCGCCAATTTGACCGACAAGACCATTGAGATGCATGCCCGTATCGTCGAAGGGGTGACGCCGTTCAACAACGCACTGCAAATGCCGGACGTGGCGATGAGCCTCGACGTCAACACCGATCTCGGCCGCGCCATGCTTGACGGGATCGTCACCCAGCAAGCGGAAATGATCGCCTATCTCAACGATTTCAAGCTGCTGATGATCTTGACACTGGGGATGATCCCGCTGGTGCTGATCATCCGTGCCGCAGGTAAAGCGCCTGCTGCGGGCAAGCCTGAGCACGCCGTCATCGACTGACGTTGCGCGACATTGTTCACCCCGGCCCTTGCGAGGGCGGCGGCCCAGCGTGCGCCACATCCTCACCCAAGCCGGATTGAAGCCGCCGCTGGTGCATTATGCCGCGAACGCGCAGGCGGCTGCGAAAGCCGGCTAGAAAAAGATCTGTGGATCGATGTCCACTTCCAGCCGCACGTTGCCGCGCGGCTTGGGCGCGGCGGCAAGCCATTGCCTTATGTAAGCCGAGAGGTCAAAGCCGCGCGGCGCTTTCACCAGCACCCGAAACCGGTGGCGGCCGCGCACGATTGCGATCGGCGCCTCGGCGGGTCCCAGAACGCGCACCTGGTCGTCCTTCGGCGTCGTGGCGACCAGCGAGCGCCCGTACCCTTCCGCGGCGTGCCGGTCGTTGGCGGTAATCACCAGGCTGGCGAGCCGCCCAAACGGCGGATAGTGCGTGCACTCGCGCAATTCGATCTCGCTCGAATAGAACGCTTCGCGATCGCCCAGGATCAGCGCCTTCATCACGGGATGCTCGGGCTGATGCGTTTGCAGAAAGCCCATGCCCCGCCCCTCCTCGCGGCCGGCGCGGCCGACGACTTGATGCAGCAATTGGAAGGTGCGCTCGGCGGCGCGCGGGTCGCCATTGCCGAGGCCCAGATCGGCGTCGACGATGCCGACCAGATTGAGCTTGGGGAAATGATGGCCCTTGGCCACCAGTTGCGTGCCGATGACGATGTCGAAGCGGCCTGCCGCGACGTCGTCGAGTTCCTGGCGCAGGCGCTCCATGGATTCCACCAGATCACTTGAGAGCACCAGAATGCGTTTTCCCGGAAACAGCTCCGCCGCCTCCTGCTCCAGCCGCTCGACGCCCGGTCCGATCGGCGCAAAACTTTCCGTGGCATGGCACTGCGGGCATTCCGCCGGCGGCGGCATCGAGAAGCCGCAATGGTGGCAGACCAGCCGCCGCTTGAAGCGATGATCGACCAGCCAGGCGTCGCAATGCGGACATTGCAGCCGGAAACCGCAGGCGCGGCACAACGTCAGCGGCGCAAAGCCGCGGCGGTTGAGAAACAGCAGCGCCTGTTCCTTGCGCTCAAGCGCGATCTGAACCGCCTCGGCCAGCCGCGGCGCGATGAATTTGCCGCGCGGCGGACCCTCGCGCCGCATGTCGATCGCTTCGATCATCGGCAAATGCGCGCCGCCGAAACGCTCCGGCAGGTGAATGCGCTTGTAGCGGCTGCGCCGCGCGTTGACCTCCGATTCCACCGACGGCGTCGCCGACGCCAGCACCACCGGGATTTTCGCGACATTGCCGCGCACGACTGCCATGTCGCGGGCGTGATAATGCGCGCCGTCCTCCTGCTTGTAGGCCGGGTCGTGCTCCTCATCGACCACGATCAACCCGAGATCGGCGTAAGGCAGAAACAGCGCCGAGCGCGCGCCGACCACCACCGACACTTCGTTCGCCGCCACCGCGGCCCAGGTGCGCGCGCGCGTGCGCGGCGAGAGTTGCGAGTGCCATTCCGCCGGGCGCATGCCAAAACGCGCGGTGAAGCGGTCGAGCGATTGCGAGGTGAGCGAAATTTCCGGCATCAGAATCAAGGTTTGCCGCTTGCGCCGGATATTTTCCGCCACCGCCTCGAAATAGACTTCCGTTTTTCCCGAACCGGTGACGCCATCGAGCAGCGTGACCGTGTAGCCGCCTTGATCGACGGTGGTGCGCAGCGCATCGGCGGCGGCGAGCTGACCGAGCGAGAATTCAGGCTTGCGGAAATCCGGATCCGGCGGCCGCGTCACCAGTTCCGGCGGCAACACCAACGTCGCCAGTGTGCCCTCATCGATCAATCCGTCGATCACGCCGGCGCTAACGCCCGCCTCGCGCGCGGCATCGCCCTTGGCGCGGGCGAGCCCGTCGGCAAACAGCGCCAGCACGCGCGCGCGCGCCGGCGTCATGCGTTGTGGCGGCGGCCCCGCCAGCCGCACTGCGACGCGCTCGCGCGCGGGCCCGAGATGCTCGCCCATGCGTAACGCCATGCGCAGCACCGTGCCGCGCGGGCTGAGCGTGTAGTCGGCGACCCAATCGACGAATTTCCGCAATTCGGGTTTCAGCGGCGGCACGTCGTGCTTGCCGATCACGTCTTTCATTCGGTTGTGCAGGCGCGGATTGGGATTTGGATTGTCCGCCCAGACCACGCCCATGGTTTCGCCGCGCGCGCCCAACGGCACAGCCACCAGATCGCCCGGCGCGAGCGCCAGGCCCTCCGGCACCCGGTAGGAATAGGTCTGATCCAGCGCCACCGGTACCAGAACGTCGATAAAGCGTGCAGTCATGATGCTAGGTCTGGCCGATTCCGGCGGTTTAAGAAAGGGTGAAGGAAGCGATGCCACTCTGGCCGTCATGTGCGATCTTGCCGCCAGCCCCGACGTGACCGCGGAAATCAGCCGCTGGCTCGGCTATCTCGGCGCCGAGCGGCGCATGTCGCCCAAGACGCTCGATGCATATGGGCGCGACGTCCGCCAGTTTCTAGGCTTTCTCGCCGGCCATCTCGGCGGCGCGCCGTCGCTCAAACAATTGGCCAAGCTCACACCCGCGGACGTGCGCGCCTTCATGGCGGCGCGGCGCGGTGAGGGCCTGAGCAGCCGTTCGCTGATGCGGGTGCTGGCCGGCGTGCGCTCGTTCGCGCGGTTTCTCGAGCGTAACGGCAAAGGCAAAGTTGGCGCGTTGTCCGCGGTGCGCGCGCCCAAAGTCGGCAAGACATTGCCCAAGCCGCTCGCGATTGCCGCCGCCAAGCGGATCTCGGACACGGATTTGCGCGAAGGCGAAGCCCGCGCGCCGTGGATTGTGGCGCGCGATGCCGCGGTGCTGGCGTTGCTGTACGGTTCGGGCTTGCGCATATCGGAAGCGCTATCGCTCAAGCGCAAGGATTTCAGCGCCAGCGACGCCATCACCGTTATCGGCAAGGGTAATAAAACGCGCATGGTGCCGGTGCTGCCGCAGGTCGCCACATCGATCGACGGTTATATCGCGCTTTGCTCGCTCGATCTGTCGCCCGACGGGCCGCTGTTCATTGGCGCGCGCGGCGGGCCGCTGTCACCGCGCGTCGTGCAACTGGCGATGGCGCGGCTGCGCGGCGCGCTCGGATTGCCCGACACGGCGACGCCGCACGCTTTGCGGCATTCATTCGCCACTCATCTGCTGGCGCGCGGCGGCGATTTGCGCGCGATCCAGGAACTGCTCGGGCACGCCTCGTTGTCGACCACGCAAATCTATACCGCGGTCGATTCCGTGCGATTATTGGAAGTTTACGCCAGCGCCCACCCGCGCGCGTAACCCAAGCGTCACAATCCAGGTTGAGAGGCCCTTGCACCGGGTCGCACTTTGCTATCATCGTCCCCGCAACACTCTTACTTGTCGGAGGGGGCGATGAGCGCACACGAGAATATGGAACATGCCGAGCATGCCGAACACGCGGCGCATGGCGGCAACAAGAAAATAGCGCTGCTGATTTCGGTGCTGGCGCTATTTCTGGCCTTTTCCGAAACGCTGGGTAAAAGCGCGCAGACCACCGCGATCACCCTGAACGTCACATCCAACGACCTGTGGGCGTTCTTTCAGGCCAAGACCATTCGTATGACCGTGCTGACCACGGCAACGGAGCAAATGCAGATCGAGGCCGACCGCGCCACCGATGCCGATCTCAAGGCGCGGCTGACCAAGAACATCGACACCTGGAAGAAGACGGCCGCGCGCTATGACGACGACCCGGCGAGCCACGAAGGCCGCAAGCAGCTCGCCGAACGCGCCAAGGAAGCCGAGCACGAGCGCGACGAGGCTTTGGCGCGCTACCACAATTACGAATTCGCCTCGGCCGCCTTCCAGATCGGGATCGTGCTGGCATCGGCCACCATCATCACCGGCATGGCGGCGCTGGCCTGGCTTTCCGGCGCGCTTGGCGTGGCGGGCCTTGCGCTGTCAGCCTTCGGCCTGTGGGCGCCGCATGCTCTCGATTTTCTGATGCACGCGTCGCACTGACCGCGGTTTAGGCGGTCATGCCGCGCGGCTGCGATAGGCGCGGCGGCGCAGCCGCATGAGCCGGCGCAGGAATTTTCCGGCGCGCTGCGGTTTGAGCAGCCAGCGCAATTGCAGCAGCCGTTGCCGGATCGGTTCGGTCTGCGCATGCGCCCAATCGCGCGCCCACAAGAACCAATTGTACATCCTGTGAAACCAGGTCATCTGCAGCAGTTTGTCGCGCGTCACGTCGAAGATGAAAGCGGTGATACCGAGGCCGACAAGCTTCACAAAGAGAATAACGGCGGCCGCGCCGAGCCAATTGCGTGTCGCCAGAAAATAGACCTCGAGAAATTTCAGCGGCAGCATGGCGATGAACGGGACGATAAAGACAAGCAGCGTCGCCCAGGGCGGCAGGCGCTCGACCAGCCGCGCCATCCTGATCTTGAAGGCGTCCCACGGGATGAGATTGACGACGCGTGCCACAAGCGGCCGGAGATGATCCCACAGCCACGCTTCCAGAAGGAACAGCAGCGCGAGAATGACCCAAAGCGGGCGGAGCCAGCGGCGCATGATGTTATCCTGGGACGAGCGCGCGCCTTAATTAAGGCACCTAAGTTCGCACCCGTCCACCATCAACATTCAGCGTCTGCCCGGTCATGAAAGCCGCGTCGTCGCTAGTCAGAAACGACATTGCGCCGACCAGGTCTTCTGGCACTTCCGGACGCTTGATCGCCTGCATCTGCGCGACCGCATTGAATTCATCGTCCATGGTCGCAAAGCCCGGGCGCGGCGTGCGCACCAGCGTGCCGGGCGAGCGCGTCAGGCCGGGCGCGATGGCGTTGACGGTGATGCCGTCGCCCGCGAGATCGCTCGCCAGCGCGCGCGTAAAGCCGACAATGCCGCCTTTGCTCGCCACGTAATGCGCAAAGCCGGTGACCACCGAGCCGAGCGTCGATGACGCCATGTTGACCACGCGGCCCCATTGGCGTGCGCGCATGCCGGGCACGAAGGCGGCGGTGATCAGAAACGTGCCGTCGAGATTGATCGACAGCACTTGCCGCCAATCGGCGAAGGTCATCGCGGGAAATTCCTTTTGCGGGAAGATGCCGGCGCAGTTGATCACGATGTCGACGTGGCTGAACTTGGCGTTGACCGCCTTGGCCATGGCGGCGACCGAGGCCTTCGAAGACACGTCGCATTTGACGTAGATCGCTTGCCGGCCGGCGGCCTCGACCAATTTTACGGTCGCGGCGCCGTCGACGAGGTCGATCACCGCGACATGCACGCCGTCCTCGGCAAGACGCTTGGCAAAGGCCTGACCGATGCCGTTGGCGGCGCCGGTAATGACGGCGACTTTGTCCTTGTGACCTTTGGCCATTTTCACTCCCCGAAATTGTTCTTCGGGGAAGAGTATCACATATGAATTGCGCGCTTGGCGACCGCCATGGCCGCTTCCTTGACCGCCTCGGGCAGCGTCGGATGGGCGTGACAGGTGCGCGCGATGTCCTCGGCTGAGGCGCCGAATTCCACGGCGATGACGGCTTCCGCGATCATGTTTCCGGCGTCGGCGCAAATCAGTTGCACGCCGAGCACGCGGTCGGTCTTTGCGTCGGCGAGAATTTTCACGAAGCCTTCGGTAGTCTGGTTGACCTTAGCGCGGCCGTTGGCGGTCATCGGAAACTTGCCGACATTGTAGGCGACGCCGGCGGCTTTGAGCTCTTCCTCGGATTTTCCGACCGTGGCGATTTCCGGATAGGTGTAGACCACGTTCGGAATGGCGTCGTAGTTCACGTGGCCGGCCTGCCCGACCAGAATTTCGGCGACCGCGACGCCTTCGTCTTCGGCCTTGTGCGCCAGCATCGGCCCGGCGATGACGTCGCCGATCGCCCAGACGCCCGGCACGCTGGTCGCGTAATAATGATCGACCACGACGCGGCCGCGCTCGTCCAGCTTGACGCCGAGCTCCTTGAGACCGAGTCCGTCGGTGTAGGGCACGCGCCCGATCGAAACCAGCACCACATCGGCCTCGATGGTTTCGGCCGCGCCGCCTTTGGCCGGTTCGATGGTCGCCTTCAGCTTTTTACCCGAAGCGTCCACGGCGGTAACTTTCGACGACAGCTTGAAGGTCATGCCCTGCTTTTCGAACAGGCGCTGCGCCTGGCGGCGCACTTCGCCGTCCATGCCGGGCAATACGCCGTCGACGAATTCCACCACGGTTACTTTCGATCCCAGACGCCGCCACACCGAGCCGAGTTCGAGCCCGATCACGCCGGCGCCGACCACCAGCAAATGCTCCGGCACCTTGTCGAGCACCAGCGCACCGGTCGACGACACAATGCGCTTTTCGTCGATGTCGATGCCTTTGAGCCTAGCGACGTCGGAGCCAGTGGCGATGACGATGGATTTGGCATCGAGTGTTTGGGTCTTGCCGTTGGCGCCTTTGACCTCGACCTTGCCGGGCGCGGCAATACGTCCCGCACCGTGGAAGGCGTCGATCTTGTTTTTCTTGAGCAGAAACTCGACGCCTTTGACATTGCCGTCGACGCCCTGGTCCTTGAACGCCATCATCGCTTTCAAGTCGAGCTTGGGCTCCGACACGCCGATGCCCATTCTGCCGAAGCTGTGACCGGCTTCCTCGAACAATTCCGAGGCGTGCAGCAGCGCTTTCGACGGGATACAGCCGACGTTGAGGCAGGTGCCGCCGAAGGTCGCGTTTTTCTCCACGACGGCGGTTTTCAAGCCCAGCTGCACCGCGCGAATGGCGCAGACATAGCCGCCGGGACCGGTGCCGATGACGATGAGGTCGTAGGCCATACGCTTACAAATCCAGCACGAGCCGCGCCGGGTCCTCCAGGCATTCCTTGACCCGCACCAGGAAGGTCACGGCCTGCTGGCCGTCGACGATGCGGTGGTCGTAGGACAGCGCCAGATACATCATCGGGCGGATCTCGATCTTGCCGGCGTGCGCCACCGGGCGATCCTGGATCTTGTGCATGCCGAGGATGCCGGACTGCGGCGCGTTCAGGATCGGCGTCGACATCAGCGAGCCGTAGACGCCGCCGTTGGAAATGGTGAAGGTGCCGCCCTGCATCTCGTCGATCTTGAGCTGGCCGTCGCGCGCGCGTTTACCCATCTCGGAGATCGTCTTCTCGATGCCGGCGAGCGAGAGATGATCGGCGTCGCGCAGCACCGGCACCACCAGGCCGCGCTCGGTGCCGACCGCGACCCCGATGTGATAATAATTTTTGTAGACCAGGTCGGTGCCGTCGATCTCGGCGTTGACGGCGGGGATTTCCTTCAAGGCCTGGATAGAGGCGCGCACGAAAAATCCCATGAAGCCGAGTTTCACGCCGTGCTTCTTCTCGAACAGATCCTTGTATTGATTGCGCAAGGACATCACCGCGCTCATGTCGACCTCGTTGAAGGTCGTCAGCATGGCGGCGGTGTTCTGCGCGTCCTTCAGGCGGCGCGCGATGGTCTGGCGCAGCCGCGTCATGTGCACGCGCTCTTCGCGCGAAGCGTCATCGGCGGGTGACGGAGCCCGCATTTGCACGGCTGCCGCGGTGGCCGTAACCGGCGTCGGCTGAGCGGCGGCGCGCTCGATCGCCGCCATCATGTCGCCTTTTGTGACCTGGCCGTGCAGTCCCGAGCCGTCGACCTTGGCCGGGTCCATGCCGCTTTCCGCGGCCATTTTACGCACCGACGGCGGCATAGGCATTGTGGGCGCCGCGGGCGAGCCCGCGGCTATGGGCATGTCGGCAGCTTTGGCCGCCGGTGCAGGCGCCAGCTTCGGCGGCTCGGCTGCCTTCGCGGCCGGAGCGGCAGCGGCCGGTTTGGCCGGTGCTGCGCCGGCGCCTTCCTTGATCTGGCCCAGCAGCGCGGCGACGCCGACGGTGTCGCCGGTCTTGGCGGCGATGCCTGACAAGACGCCGGCGGCGGGCGCCGGGACTTCCAGCGTGACCTTGTCGGTCTCTAACTCGACCACCGGCTCGTCCACCGCCACCGCCTCGCCCGGCTGCTTGAACCATTTGCCGACGGTCGCTTCGGTGACCGATTCGCCGAGGGTGGGCACGCGGATGTCAGCCATGACTTTGTCCTTTTAGCCCAACGCTTCGTCGAGGAATTGCTTGAGCTGCGCCAGGTGCTTGCTCATCTGCCCGACCGCGGTGGAGGCCGACGCCGGCCGCCCGGCATAGCGCATCGTGCGATGCTTGGCGCCGATCTGATTGAGCACCCATTGCAGGAACACGTCGACGAAAAACCAGGCACCCATGTTGCGCGGCTCTTCCTGGCACCACACCATCTCGGCCTGCTTGAAGCGCGACAGCTCGGCGAGCAGCGCCTTAGACGGGAACGGATAGAGCTGCTCGATGCGCAGCAGATAGATGTCGTTGATGCCGCGCTTCTCGCGCTCTTCGTAGAGATCGTAATAGACCTTGCCGGTGCACATGATGACGCGGCGGATCTTGTCGTCGGCGACAAGCTTGATCTTCTCGTTCGGCAAGAACTGCGCATCGTCCCAGAGCAGCCGGTGGAACGTGGTGCCGGTCGCCAATTCGTCGAGCTTGGAGACCGCGCGCTTGTGGCGAAGCAGACTCTTTGGGGTCATTAAAATGAGCGGCTTGCGGATTTCGCGCCGCAACTGCCGGCGCAGGATATGGAAATAGTTGGCGGGCGTCGAGCAGTTCGCCACCTGCATATTGTCTTCCGCGCACATTTGCAGGAAGCGTTCGAGCCGGGCGCTCGAATGCTCCGGCCCCTGTCCCTCGTAACCATGCGGCAGCAGGCAAACGAGGCCCGACATGCGCAGCCATTTGCGCTCGCCCGAGGAGATGAACTGGTCGAACAGCACCTGCGCGCCGTTGGCGAAGTCGCCGAACTGCGCTTCCCACAGCGTCAGCGCATTCGGCTCGGCGGTGGAGTAGCCGTATTCGTAGCCGAGCACGGCCTCTTCCGACAGCATCGAATTGAGCACTTCGTAGCGCGCCTGCTCGCCGCCCAGATGATTGAACGGCGTGTGACGCGCCTCGGTTTCCTGATCGAACAGCACCGAATGTCGCTGCGAGAAGGTGCCGCGTTCCGAATCCTGGCCGGACAGGCGGACCCGGTGGCCTTCCTTGAGCAGCGTGCAGAACGCCAGCGCCTCAGCGGTCGACCAGTCGATGCCCTCGCCGGTCTCGATCGCCTTGGCGCGGTTATCGAGGAAGCGCTGGATGGTCTTGTGGACAGCAAAGCCTTGCGGAACGGCGGTGATTTTCTTGCCGATCTCGCGCAGCTCTTCGGCCGCGATGCCGGTATTGCCGCGGCGTGGATCCTCGACCTCGCCGGCCGATTTCAGGCCGGACCAGCGGCCGTCGAGCCAATCGGCCTTGTTTGGTTTGTAGCCCGACGCGATCTCGAATTCCGATTCAAGATGCGCGCGCCAGCCGGCCTTCATCTTCTCGACGTCGGCTTCGCTGACCACGCCTTCGTCGATCAGCCGCTTGCTGTAGATTTCCAGCGTTGTCGGATGCGACCGGATCTTCTTGTACATCAGCGGCTGGGTGAACGAAGGCTCGTCGCCTTCGTTGTGGCCGAAGCGCCGGTAGCAGAACATGTCGATGACGACCGGCCGCTGGAATTTCATGCGGTATTCGGTCGCGACCTTGGCGGCGTAGACCACCGCTTCCGGATCGTCGCCGTTGACGTGGAAAATCAGCGCCTCGATCATCTTGGCGACGTCGGACGGATAGGGCGAGGAGCGCGAGTAGCGCGGATAGGTCGTAAAGCCGATCTGGTTGTTGACGATGAAGTGCAACGAGCCGCCGGTGCGGTAGCCCTTCAAATCCGACAGGCCGAAACATTCCGCCACCACGCCCTGGCCGGCGAACGCGGCATCGCCGTGCATGAGCAGCGGCAGCACCATGGTGCGCTCTTCCGGCGTGGCGCCATGCTGGTCCTGCTTGGCGCGCGCCTTCCCGAGCGTCACCGGGTCGACGATTTCCAGATGCGACGGATTGGCCGTGAGCGACAGGTGAACTTTGTTGCCGTCGAATTCGCGGTCCGACGAGGCGCCGAGATGATATTTGACGTCGCCTGAGCCTTCGGTTTCGTCCGGCGTCGACGAGCCGCCCTTGAACTCGTGAAACAGCGCGCGGTGCGGCTTGCCCATCACTTGCGTGAGCACGTTGAGCCGGCCGCGATGCGGCATGCCGACCACGATTTCCTTCACGCCGAGATTGCCGCCGCGCTTGATGATCTGTTCGAGCGCCGGGATCAGCGACTCGCCGCCGTCGAGGCCGAAGCGCTTGGTGCCGGTATATTTGACGTCGAGAAACTTCTCGAAGCCTTCGGATTCCACCAGCTTGTTGAGGATGGCGCGCTTGCCTTCGCGCGTGAAGGTGATCTCCTTGTCGCGCCCTTCGATGCGCGCCTGGATCCAGCTTTTCTGCGCGGCATTGGAGATGTGCATGAACTCGATGCCGATGGTCTGGCAGTAAGTCCGGCGCAGGATGGCGACGATCTCGCGCATTGACGCGAATTCGAGCCCGAGCACCATGTCGAGAAAAATCTTGCGGTCGAGATCGGCTTCCTGAAAGCCATAGGAGCGTGGGTCGAGTTCTTCTTCGTTTTTCTCAGGCGCGAGATCGAGCGGATCGAGCTTGGCGTGGAAATGCCCGCGGATGCGGTAGGCGCGAATCAGCATCAAGGCGTGGATCGAATCCCGCGTCGACTGCTGCACTTCGGTCGCGGAGATCTCGACGCCCTTGGCTTGTGCGTTGGCGAGAATTTTCTCGCCTATTTTCTTTTCGGTCTCGGCCCATTTGCCGTCGAGCGCGGCCACCAGGTCGCCGTCCGGACGCATCGGCCAATTCGGCTTCTGCCACGAGGCGCCGCGCGCGCCTTTGACGACGTCCGACTTGTCGTCCTTCAGGCCCTTGAAAAACTCCTGCCATTCGACGTCGACCGTGGCCGGATCTTTTTCGTATTTGGCCTGGAGGTCTTCGATGTAGGCAGCATTGCCGCCGTAGAGAAAGGACGTGCGGGCGAAAGTGGCGTTGGCATCCTGGCGGGACATGGGCGAGCGATCCTTGCGCGGCTTGTGGGCGCGTTGCTAACGGCAACGGCCCGTGGGACCGGCATCCGACGGCAGACGTGTCGTTTTAACTCTATTTATGACGCCTGTAAGTCTACGTAAGACCTAAGGACTGAATCAGGACTTCAGTACTTCTACCAGTGTTTTTCCGATTCGGGCTGGCGAGGGTGATACCCTGATTCCGGCCGATTCCATTGCAGCAATTTTGGACTCGGCGTCGCCTTTTCCGCCGGAGATGATCGCCCCGGCATGGCCCATGCGGCGGCCCGGGGGCGCGGTACGCCCGGCGATGAAGCCCACCATGGGCTTCTTGCGGCCGCGCTTGGCCTCGTCTTTGAGAAATTGCGCGGCATCCTCCTCGGCCGAGCCGCCGATTTCGCCGATCATCACGATCGACTCGGTCTTCGGATCGCCCAAGAACATCTCCAGCACCGCGATGAATTCGGTGCCCTTGACCGGATCGCCGCCGATGCCTACCGCGGTGGTCTGGCCCAGGCCCTCGCGCGTCGTCTGGAACACCGCTTCGTAGGTCAGCG
>Ga0181522_10000403_pt1 | contig 33345 bp, 28 predicted proteins | sample PEATcosm2014_Bin_27_FD_121103 | JGI IMG/M metagenome (GOLD analysis project Ga0181522, IMG submission 121103) | Peatland microbial communities from MTU Mesocosm Facility, Houghton, MI, USA - PEATcosm2014_Bin05_10_metaG | ecosystem: Environmental > Terrestrial > Soil > Wetlands > Peat | place...
CAGCCGCAGGAACCTGACACCCCAGCAGACGCGCCGCCCGCGGCGAAGAAAACGCCACCGAAAACGAACAAAGACAACGCCACGGAATCGGCTCCGGATCAGCCGACCTGGGATCCTTTGCGGGCGGAAAAGGATATGGAAGTTGGGCAGTATTACCTGCACAAAGGCGATGTGGATGCGGCGATCGACCGGTTTCAGGATGCTACGTTGGCGAAGCCCGGGTACGCGGTGCCTTTTCGTTTTTTGGGCGAGGCGCAGGAGAAGAAGGGGTTGAAGAAGCCGGCGATCAAGTCTTACCAGCGATATTTGGACCTGAATCCGAAGGCGGAGGATGCAGACAAGATTCGGAAGAAGATGGAGAAGCTTTATAAGGAAGTGGAGAAAGAGAAGAAGGAGATCAAATAGCGAGGTAGCAAGGGGGCTTTGCCACGGGAGAGAAACAGAGAGAGAGAGAAACAAAACAGAATGAATCAGGGATAACGCAGAGGCGCTACGTGGTCGCTTATGGTGACCTACCGTAGGAGGTTGGCGGGTACACAGACAGGAGTGGCTGTGCCACCTAGCGGGCGAGGAGGTCCAGCGCTTTGCGGGCTTGCTGGAATTGGGGGAAGAGTTTTTCCTCGGCGCGGAATTCGGGGGAATGGGAGATCAACGAGCAGCCGGAGCGGCGAGTGGGATGCTTGACGTGGAGCATCTCGTGGTAGAGGACGTATTCTACCGCGCATTGCGGGACCTTCGGGTGGTCCATGCGGCGGTTTAGCAGGATATGGCCGGGACCGGGGTCGTAGCAGCCGAATTGGCGGCGCCAGCTTCTTGTGCTCCAGCCGATGTGGGGGCGGGTCAGTTTTCCATGGAAGTATTTCGCGTTTAATTCATCGAAGAGTTTCTGGAGATCGAAGTGGCGTCCTTGCGAGTGCGTGGCCGGCCGGATACGGCGGTTGCGCATGCGGTTGATGCGCGTACGCGTGCGATGGGAGCGGGCGTAGTCGAGATACGGTGCGGTGAGGGCCCCTGGGGCCTTGCGGCGGTAGACGCGCGAGAGCAGGAGGGCGGCGGCGGCCTCCAACACGGGGAGCGGGGCGCGATGGAGGAGATCGGAAAAGCGGACGTGGACCGTTTCTTCGCGGCGGCGGATGGTGAGCGTGAGGCTACTGTAGGGATAGAACTCGACGCGGAAACGGGGTGGGCGGCCGTCGCAATTGAGGCGGGTGTACATGCGCTGGAAGAGCGCGTGGCCGCCGGGGACGATGGTCGGTAGAGTTGGCATTCGCTGGTTCTTCGATAGTTTACGACGCAAGGAGCGGTAGGGCCAAATTCCTCGGCGAAGAACGCGAAAAAAGAAAGGGCGGGATTCACTACAAGCCGGATGGCCTCCGGCGCACGAGGCGCCGAAGCCCTACCCTGCCGGGAACGCGCTGGTCGGAGAATCGCGCGGTGTTCCGTTGCTTCTAGCTCTTGCGGCGGACGGGGGGCGGAGCCACGGCCTTTTTGGCTTTTTCGGCGTCGTTTATGGCGTCGTGGGTGCCTTCGATGGCGTCATCGAGGTTGTCTTTGTAGATGTCGATGTCGACCTTGTCGGCGGCTATCTTGTCGAGAGCCTCGAGGAATTCCTTGCCTTTGGAAGCAATCAGGTCGACGCCTTGGCGGATATTTTCCTGTTTTTCGATGCCGAGCTGCATGAGGTCGGCGGCGTCATCGAGGCAGCCGACGTAGCCGTTCATCAGAGCGTTCAGCAGCTCGCCGTGGCGATTTGACGAGGGATGCTGCAGCTCGTACTGAAATTTTTTGAGGCGGTCGTCGGCAAAGGTGACGAAGAGATTGATGCGCGCGTTGGTGGTTTCGGCGTCGCGGATTTTGTCCGCCTCCATGGGCGAGAGGTAGTCTTTCTGGTCCACTTGTGCCCGAACCTGGGCGCAGGAAACGGCCAAGCCACAGGTAACGACGGCGGTGAGCAGGCAGTTCTGAATGTTCATTTCAAGCTTCTCCTCTGTATTTTCGACGGCGTTCTCGGCGGGTTGGTTGGCCTCAGTCTTATCTTCTGGTTTCTCCTCAGGTTTAGAGGCGGGCTGGTTCGCGGGTTTGTCCGGGCCGGCCGGGGCCGCTTCCGGAGTTGCCGCAAGAGGCATGGCCGGCAGTCCTTTACCAGGACGCCGGGGAAACAACATGCCCAGGAGCTCGTCGTCTATGGAAGCGAGATCGTTCTGCACAAGTTGCAATGGAGGCTTGTACTCGGCAGGGGCGATTAAGACCATCTCCTTCAGCTCGCGGAGTGCTTTGCGAACGTGCATTTGAAGCTGCTTGTACCCATTCAATTGACGCTCAGCGTCGGGATGTTCTTTTTTCAGAGCGCTGAGGGCAATGCCAGCGTTGTCGCGATATTTCTCCATGACCTCGCCGACGGTTGCGAAATCGGCGGCTTGCGAGGCGCGGCGGGTTTGGGCGAGCTGTTCGTCGCCCAGTTTTTCGAAGAGCTTCGCTTTGCGCACTGAATTCGGTTCGTGCTCGAAGCGGGCCTGCAGGTCGTCGGGATGGCCGGCTTGCGAAGCGAGCACGGGCATGGTGGCGAGAACCAGCAAGACGAGCGCGCGGTGGTTCCAAGGACGCATCACTTCCCTTTTGCATCGAGTTGGTGCTTCAAGACGGCGCTGCGTTGTTGCGCTTGCCACACCTGGTCAGGGTTCTTGTTTTCGTCCATGGTGAGAAATTTCTGATAGGCCTCGAGAGCCGGCTTGATCTGGTGCAATTTATCGTAGCAGAGGGCGCGAATAAACCAGCCACCCGCGGCGGGAGGTTCGACTTTGGCGATCACTTCGAGGCTCGCAAGGGTGGAGACGCAATCGCCGGAGAGATAGTACGAAGAGCTGAGATCCTTCCAGTAGGCGATGTTCTTGGGGTCGAGATGGATCGCGATTTTCAGTTGTTTTTCCGCGGAGGCGTAATCGTGTTTTCGCATGTAAATGCGGCCCAGACCGCCGATCAGCTGAGGGTCGTCGGGCGTGAGCACGAGCGCTCGCTGGAGGGTGACGATGGCGTCGTCATATTTTTTCTGGGCGATCTGGAGGTCGGCGCGAAGACGGAGCGAGTCGGAGGTGGGAGGATTTCCAACCTCGGCGCGGTCGAGTTCGGCGACGGCTTCATCGTTATTTTTTTGCTCCACGAGAAAGTGAACGAGGCGGGCGCGGGCGGCGGAGTCAGAAGGCTCGAGGAGCAGATATTTGCGGTAGGCGTCGGCGGCTTCCGGTTTGTTTTGGACGTCGAGAGCTTGCGCCAGGCCTAGCGCGGCGGCAGTGGAAGTTGGCTGAAAGTCGAGGACGCCGCGAAATTTCACTTCGGCGTCGGCGGGACGCTTCAGGGCGAGATACAGCTTGGCGAGGTGGAGCGCGGCTTCGGTGTCGCGCGAATCGAGATGCACAGCGCCTTCGAAGGACTCGGCCGCGCCGGAGATATCACCGGAACGCTCTTGAGCAACGCCCAGAAGAATGCGCGGGCGGCTCTGGGCGGGCGCTAACTCGACGACTTTGCGCAACGGCGCGAGTGCGGCGGCGGGATCTTGGCTGGTTAGCAAAATGCCAAGGTTGAGATAGGCTTCCGTCATTTTTGGATCGAGGGCGATAGCGCGCTCGTATTCGGCGCGGGCTTCGGAGACGCGCTTGAGTGCCGTGTGGCAATAGGCGAGTTGGAAGTGCGCGTAAGCGACGTCGGGCTTTTCGGAGAGGAACTTCTGGAGCGGCGGGATAGCGGCTTCGAAATCGTTCTTATCAATGTCGCGCTGGGCTTGGTCGAGGAGGTCATTTAGCGGATTGGCAAGTTTTTGCTTTTGGGATTGGACGGGCGAAACGGATTGCGCTTCGGCCTCGGCTACGGCTTGGCCGCTCAAATCAGGTTGCGCCCCTACAAGGAGAGTTAGGATCGCTCCGCAAATCAGCGACGGTGCGAACGAACGGACGGGCTTCATGGCTCGGCGGATGGGGGATGCACTCCGTTTGCGATTGTAGCCGAAGGGCCTGTTGTTTTGGATGGGCCATTGGCTGGCCGTTTTGCTTGGCCGTTGGTATTGAGGGCACGGGCGAGGAAGCGGCCGGTGTGGGACTGCGTGTTGCGGGCGACTTGTTCGGGCGTGCCGGTGGCAATGATTTTGCCGCCTTGGTCGCCGCCTTCGGGGCCCAAATCAATCAACCAGTCGGCCGATTTGATGACGTCCAGATTGTGCTCGATCACGACCAGCGATGCGCCGGATTCGAGGAGCTTGCGGAAGGCGGCGAGGAGTTTGGCGATGTCGTCGAAGTGCAGGCCGGTGGTGGGCTCATCGAGGATGTAGAGAATTTCTTTGTTTTCGCTGCGGGTGAGGTGAGAGGCGAGCTTTAGGCGCTGGGCTTCGCCGCCGGAAAGTGTGGTGGCGGATTGGCCTAAACGCAAATAGCCGAGACCGATTTCGTTGAGGACGCGGAGTTTCGAAATGACTTTGGGGACATTGATGAAAAAGGTGAGCGCTTCGCGAACGGTCAGCTGCAGAACTTCGTGAACGTTCTTGCCATGGTAACGGACGTCGAGGACGGAACTCTTGAAGCGCGTGCCGCGACATTCTTCGCAGATGAGTTCTACATCGGCCAGGAATTGCATCTCGACGGTGACGGTGCCGTCGCCCTGGCAGGTTTCGCAGCGGCCGCCAGGCACGTTGAAGGAAAAGTGGCCTGCAGTGTAGCCGCGGCGCTTGGCGTCTGGCGTGTCGGCGAAGACTTCACGGATGGCGTCGAACGCTTTGAGGTAGGTCGCGGGATTGGAACGCGGCGTGCGGCCGATGGGCGATTGATCGACGATGACGACTTCGCGGATTTCAGCATCGCCCTCGATGCGATCACAATATTCTTTGACGCTGGAACCGTTGCGCTTGGCGGCGAGCGCCTTGTAAAGGACGTCGTGGACGATCGTGGATTTACCCGAACCGCTCACGCCGGTGACAACGGTGAACGTGCCCAGCGGAACCATGAGGTCCACATTCTGCAAATTGTGGACGTGCGCGCCGTAGAGGCGGAGAACTTTTCCGTTGGGTTTGTGCCGGCTGTTGGGAACGGGGATGCGGAGCTCGCCACCTAGATAGCGGCCGGTAATGGATTTCGGTTCGCGCAACATAGCCTCATAAGTGCCGGAGAAAAGGAGCTTGCCGCCGAGCTCACCGGCCCCGGGACCCAGATCGATGACGGAATCGGCCGCTTCGATCGTATCGGGGTCGTGCTCGACCACGAGAACCGTGTTGCCGAGGTCGCGGAGAGATTTGAGGATGTCGATCAGACGCTGGGTGTCGCGCGGGTGCAGGCCGATGGAGGGCTCGTCAAGAACGTAGAGCGCGCCGACCAGATGGGAGCCCAGCGAAGTGGCGAGTTGGATGCGCTGGGATTCGCCGCCGGAGAGCGTAGAGGTGAGGCGGTCCAGCGTGAGATAGTCGAGGCCGACCTCGTCGAGGAATTGGAGACGCGAGCGGACTTCGTCGAGAATCTTGTCGGCGATTTTGGTTTGCGCGGGCGTCAACTCGAGCGTAGCGAAAAAGGCGCGGGCTTCCTTTACCGTGAACTTGCAGACCTCGGTGATGGATTTGCCGGCAACGCGAACGGCACGGGCTTCGGGGCGCAAGCGTGTGCCGCCGCACTCGGGGCACAGAGCGTAGCCGCGATAACGGCTCAGGAAAACCCGAACGTGGAGCTTGTATTTCTTGCGCTCGAGGTATGTAAAAAAACCTTTTACACCGCTGAAATCGCTGGCTGCGTCGCCTTCCAGAAGCAGGCGGCGCTGGTCGGCGGTGAGATGGCGCCAGGCGACGTTGGTGGGAATGCCTTGGGCACGAGCAAATTTCCTGGCGTCCTGAAGCAAAACGCGATAGCGCGGCTTAGTCCAAGGTTCGATGGCTCCGTCGTCGAGAGATTTGCTGGAATCCGGGACCACCAGGTTGAGGTCGAAATCGATAGTGTTGCCGAAGCCCTGGCAACGCGGGCAAGCGCCGTAGGGATTGTTGAAGGAAAACAGGCGCGGCTCGGGCTCTTGAAAGATGGTGCCGTCGTTTTTGCATTCAAAACGGTCGTTGAAGACGAGACGCTGGGCGGGATTTCCCGCTGCGTCGGGAACGAACTCCAGAATGGCTTCGCCATTCCCTTCCCGATAGCAGATCTCCATGGAATCGACAAGACGCGAGCGAGATTCCGCGTTGACGGCGAGACGATCGACAACAACCCAGACGGGCTTGGCGAAATCGATATCGAGCAGCGTCTCGGGCGAAGAAAATTCGTGGAGGCGGCCGTCTTGATAGAGACGATTGAAGCCGCGCTTCTGGATCTCGCTCAGGGCATTGCGCAAGACCTCTTGGTTCGGAGGGGTGTTTTTTTTCTTCAAAAACCGCCGACTCGCAGCGGGCTGCGCTGCGGGGTTGATCCGAAGTGGATAGACGACATAGAAGCGACGGCCGGGCGCGAGCGATAGAACCTGCGTCGCAATCTGCTCAGGGTTGTCTCGACGCACCAAGACGCCGCACTTGATGCAGAACGTTTGGCCACAGCGCGCGAAAAGCAGCCGCAAATAGTCGTAAATCTCGGTGGCCGTCGCGACCGTCGATCGCGGGTTGCGCGTAGAGTTTTTCTGACGGATGGCAACGGCAGGAGCGATGCCGGAGATTTCGTCAACGTCAGGCTTCTCCATACGCTCCAGAAATTGGCGGGCATAGGCGGAGAGGGACTCAACGTAGCGGCGTTGCCCTTCGGCATACACGGTGTCGAATGCGAGTGAGGACTTGCCGGAACCGCTGACGCCAGTGACTACGGTGATGGCGTTATGCGGAATATCCACGCTGACGTTCTTGAGATTGTGAACCCGAGCGCCACGGACGGAGATTACCTCCTGGCTCGTGCTCGTGTTGGCCGGGATGAGTTCGTTGGTCGCCAAGGGAGGTCCCGACAGTGCGCGCAGACAGTGTGATTGCTGGCGACTGCCTAAACTTTAAATTATACGGCTGGCTTGATTCTGGGGCAAATGAGGCTTGGAGCCCATTAAGGCTCCGGAATGAGGTCGATTTCGCCGACGCCACCCTCCACTTTCAAATGGATCGTTGCGGGGGTTCTGCCGTAGACGTTGTTGGTGTATTCATCGTCTTCGTGTTTGAGGCCGTGGGCGTTGATCGCTCCTATACCTCCCGATGCGTGCACGACGACGCCGACTTTGGAGGGCAGGTGAATCGTCGCCTGGCCCACGCCGCCTTCGATATCGGCATCGAGATCCTTTTTGCGATCACCGGTAAGATCCACGTCAACATGGCCGGCGCCGATGTTCACGATGAGCCGGGTTAACGGCACATCGCGGAGACTCAAGCGCCCTTCTCCCGCGCCCATATCCACTTTCAATTCCAGTGGAACGTCGTTGCTGAAGTGCAGGTTCCAATCATTGCGTGATAAACCAAAGTCAGAGCTGCGGTCATCCTGAGAAATCGTGAGCTGTCCGACACCGGAAGCAACATGGTAGTCGACCTGTGGAACGTCATAGGAACCGCTGAAGCTGAAATCGGCGTCGAGCAAATGGCTGGACCCTCCGCCAATCGTCAGTTTACCGGCAGAAGCCCGCACGGAGGCATTGGCCGATTTGGCGTCTTGCAGTTCGACCGTCCGGCTTTCGTGACGCAGGTAGGAAGAATCGTGGCGTCCCCCGGAGAACGCGCGGCCGTGCCAGAGCAACACTCCGAGGACGCAAACAAAAGCCACCACCGCAACGGTCGCACCTATCGACGAATTCGACTGGCCCCCCGGATTCTGGCGTGCACGCATCGAGTCCAGGATCTTACCTACGCCAAGGAAGATGAGAATCAGCGGCCAATACGTGCGGAGAACAAGCCAAGGATCGAACGTTGGCTGATAGTTCGCATAGAGAAAAAGCGCGCCCAGGACGATGAGGATGATCGGAACGGCCAGCGGCGGAGGCGGCCTGTAGGGCCTGACGTTTTCAGGCATTGCGGAACCTCGTTGTCTATCTGTACGCAACCTTTGACGGAAAAGTTTCGCCGCGAACCCTGCGGGAAGACTACCGCTAGCGGCAGCATACCTTTGAAGATGACGGCGAACAATACGGGCAGCAAGGCTGCTATGGACAGCTGTGCTAGAGTTGCCGTGAGCGCCGCAGAGGTGACCCGATGGGAGCTTTCGAAAGAGTCATTTGGATGGTGTTGGACAGTGTGGGGATCGGAGCGCTGCCCGACGCTGGCAACTATGGGGACACAGGACGCAACACGCTTGGCCATATCGCGGAATCGCGGCCGCTAAAGATACCGAATCTGGTGCGAATGGGATTGGCGAACATCGCTCCGCTGAAGCATCTTGCGCCTGCGATCTCGCCAACTGGGGCATTTGGAAAAGGAGTGACGCGATCACCGGGGAAAGACACCACGACGGGTCATTGGGAAATGGCGGGCGTGTGGCTGGGCCAAGCCTTCCCGGTTTATCCGCATGGCTTCCCGCGCGAAATTATCGATGCGTTCGAGAAGCAGATTGGTCGCGGAACGATCGGTAACAAGCCTGCCTCGGGCACTGAGATCATCAAAGAGCTGGGTGAAGAGCATGTGCGCACCGGCAAGCCCATCGTATACACCTCGGGCGACAGCGTTTTTCAGATTGCGACGCACGAAGAGGTGATCCCCATCGCGGAGTTGTATCGCATGTGCGGGATCGCGCGAAAGCTACTCGATGGGCCGCACCGCGTGGGGCGAGTGATTGCCCGGCCGTTCACGGGCAAACCAGGCAGCTTCGTGCGCACAACGCGTCGCCACGATTATGCCGTCGATCCTCCAAAGCCGATGCTGCTGGACGTACTGCAGGAACGGTCCGTGCCGGTGTTCGGCATCGGCAAGATTCACGACATCTATAACGGGCGCGGCATCAACGGGTACGTCACCACAAAAAATAACGCCGACGGGATGGAGAAAATAACTGCCGCGATTCGTGACCGAAAACGCGGGCTTATTTTCTGCAATCTGGTGGATTTCGACATGCTGTACGGGCACCGCAAGGACCTGGAAGGATTTGCAAAATCGCTCGAGGAATTCGACGCCTTGCTGCAGGAGTTTCTGCCGCTGCTGACGTCATACGACTTGTTGATGATCACCGCCGACCACGGTTGCGATCCGGATTTACGCTGGGAGACGACAGATCATTCGCGAGAGTACGTGCCCATCCTCACCTATTCGTCGGCCGGAGGCGCGGGTGTCAATCTCGGCATACGCGACACTCTGGCGGATATGGGGCAGAGCGTCGCCGAGAATTTTGGCGGCACGATTCCACACGGTAAGAGTTTTTTGCGAGAACTGTGCCAGCGCTCGGCGCAATCGGCGCGATGATCGATATGGCTCGCGTGTAACCGCCCCTCTTTGAGAGGACGGGGTTTTGGGCTGTCACCGCACGCCGCAGGGTGTGCGAATCAATTACCCGAGGTGGCGCCCGCTGGGCCGCCGGGGGCGTAGTAGCCGTTACGGGTGCGGGCGGTCAGCTTTCCGCGGCCGTGGGGTGGGATGACTTCTACTTGTACGGTGCGGAAGGTGCCGTCGCGCTTCGTATTCGTGGGATAGTACGCGAGCGTGTATTGGTTGCGGATGTCGTGGGCCACGTTCTCGCAAATGTCCTTCACGTCAGAAACGTTTTCAGGGAAGAAGGCCAATCCGCCGGAAGCCTTGGCGATATCCTCCAATGCCCTTTTGGCACGTTTGGCGTTTTTCTTGCTCTCTTCGCTGAGCAAGCCGATGGTGTAGATCACCGTGTCCGTTTTCTGAATCTCGCGGATCGTTTTCTCGAGCGAATTGTGACTGGTGTTGTCTTCCCCGTCGGTCACCACCAGCAGAACCTTCTTGTCCTTCGAACCCTTCTTTACGTGGTCGAGTGAGCCGATGATGGCATCGTAAAGCGCGGTGCTGCCGCGCGAGTCAATGCGCTCGAGCGCTTCCTTGAGCTCAGGAATGCTGCTACTGAAATCCTTGTCGAGGTCCAGGTAGAAATCGTCGTTGAAATTGACCACAAAAGCTTCGTCCTGTGGATTGCTGGCTTCCACCAGAGTTAAGGCGGCAGCATTCACACGGGGACGTTTGTCGCGCATGCTTCCGCTGTTGTCGATCACCAAGCCCATGCTGACAGGGATGTCTTCACGCTTGAAGACAGAGAGTTTTTGCTCCGCCTTGTCCTCTAGAACGCGGAAGTTTTCTTCCTTGAGCCCGTCGGCGAAACGCCCGCGATCATCCAGCACCGTGGTGTGCAGCACCACGAGGTTGACATCCACGCGAATCCGGGGGTCTTGCGAACCCGAGCTCTGGCCCGGCGGGAGAGGCTGCGAGTTGGGAGGCGGAATCTGTGAAGACGCCGGTAAGGCGCTGAGAAGCAACGCGCACAAAACAAACACCAGCACAGTTGCGAGCGAAAGGCGCTGGGAGGCCGATCTAGTGACTCGGCGCGTAATACCCGGTCTTGGAGTAGACGTTGAGGGGAGGAAGACCCTTGGGCGCGCGCAGCTTGATCTTGATCTTCCTCCAGCGCGCGTCATGTGCCTTGTTGCTTGGCCGATATCCGAGGACATATTGATTACGCAACTCCATGCCGATCTTTGAAGCGATATCCGGCAAATCATTCAGGTTCTCAACGGCGAAGACGCGGCCGCCCGTCATTTCCGTGACTTCACTCAATAGGGACGGGCCATTGAGCTCTTCGGGAGTACGGTTGCGAAAGCCAAGCGGATCAAAAATGCCAATGGCGTAGAGCTGAGTGTCCGCCTCCTTGACAAGCCTCTTGATGTCGCTCTCGTTGTACCGACTATGATTATCTCCCCCGTCGGAGAGGATGAGCAAGGCGCGCTTGCCGTTCTTTGCACCCCTCATCTGGCTTAGACCCAGATAAATGGCATCGAGCAGCGCGGTCCGACCCTTGGGCGCTGTCAGCATCATGCGGCTCTGCAGGTCTTCGACGCTGTTAGTGAAAGCGCTGGTGAGTTCGGCGCGCTCGTTGAAACTCACGAGGAAAAACTCGTCCTGTGGATTGGCGGTCTTGAAAAATTGTACCGCGGCTTCGCGCGCTTTGCCGATTTTATTGGCCATGCTGCCGCTGAAGTCGAAGATCACCCCGATGGATATGGGCACGTCCTCGGAAGAGAAAGTTACGACTTCCTGCTCGATATTGTCTTCGTACACGCGAAAATTGTCGGGATCCAGGCCGGTAACCAGGCGATTATAAGGATCGGTCACGGTGACATTTACCAGCGCGAGATCAACGTCGAGATGCAATCCTTGCGACGGCTTGAGGGCCGCCCCGGGGGTATTCTTTTTTACGTCGTCTTTTGCGGCCGTGGGCTTTGCGGCATCAGCAGGCTTCGCATCGTCTTTGGCTTTAGGATTCGCATCGTCGGAAGCGGAGCCGGTGGACTGAGCTGCGGCGGGAACGGAAAAAACCGGCAAGGCGATAAAAACGAACGAAAAGATAACCAGCAAACAAGGCAAAACGCGAAAAGTATGTACCTCGCGCTTCACGGCTCTCTCCCAAAAGATTCCTGGCCTGCCGGGAACGGCCGCGCGGTTCAGGACTGAAATGGATTGTAGCACCGCAGTTGAAGAAGACAAGTCCAATTGCGTTCTTTCCCTGGCGACTTCTTGTCAAACCTTTGTGAACGCCAGCTTGCAATGTCCGTGCAACTCGATCGCCACGGTTGTGAGATGACGAAACCCACTGTGATAGCATTCGGCAAATACGGCAGGGCTCCTGATCGAGGCGCGAGCGTCTATGCCAACATTGTAGTTGGAAGAAAGGTCGGGCCATGAGTTCCGGTAAAGTCGTAGTGGTAATACCAGCGCGTTACGGCTCAACGCGACTGCCCGGCAAGCCGCTGGTGTCGCTGAACGGGCAGCCTATGATTCAAAGAGTGTACGCGCGTGCCAAATCGGCACGCCGCGTCGATCGAGTGATCGTAGCCACCGACGACGACCGCATCGTCAAGGCGGTAAGCTCATTCGGCGGAGAGGCTCGCATGACCCGGGCGGACCATCGCACCGGCACCGAGAGGGTGGCGGAGGTGGCCGCTCATGTCGAGGGCGATGTCTTCGTTAACGTACAGGGCGATGAGCCTCTCCTCGATCCCGCGGCCGTCGATACGGCTGTGACGGCGCTGTTGGAAGATCCGGGGGTCGGAGTGGCGACCGTCGCCACGCCCATAAAGGTTCCTGGCGACATCATGGACCCCAACGTGGTCAAGGTCGTCTTGGACTTCGACGAAAATGCGCTCTACTTCTCCCGGGCGCCCATTCCCTGGGTACGCGATACAGGCAACGCAATTCAGGTGCGCCACCTCAAGCATTTAGGTCTCTACGCGTTCCGCCGAGACGCTTTATTGGAGTACCCCACGTTGCCGCAGGGCGAACTGGAGCGGATTGAAAGACTCGAACAGCTGCGCTGGATGGAAAACGGCACGAAGATTCGCGTCGCGGAAGTCGAGCACGACGCCGTCAGCGTGGATGTGCCCGAAGATGTCGCTCGCGTCGAAAAGCTTCTGCAAAAATGACGCCCCTGGCCAATTTTAGGCCAGGCGGTCAAAGCTGCGAGCCCGGGAACGCCCTGCCTCGATCGGCAGCCGTGCGAACGGCATTCCCGAGCCCGGCGTTCCCAGGTCTGTTCGTTAGATGATCCTAAGTCTAGAAGTTTCGTAGGATCGAACCCGTGATTGTCCGATGGGTGTCCACGCCTACAACGAAGATGGTGTTGGCGTCCACCAAGTAGGCGGCAAAATTGAGCGTCGCCGCCGGCGACGTCGCCAACGTAATCGAGTAGGTGTTGCGCAAAGTCCCGTCGCCAGCGACGGTCATCGTTCCGCTAAAAGCGCCCCCGGTGACCACGCTGTTTGCCGACAACTCCGTAAAGTCCACACCTCCGGAAATACTCCCGGAACTGGTTTGTGTGTACTGTCCAACGAAATCCTCTTCGGCAAGAATTCCGGTGGACCCGTTGATGCTTTCCCCACTCCAGTTGAAGCCCCAGTTGCCAGCTTCCCCGGCAGTCGTGAAGGGATTGCCTGTCTGCATCTGCATCGAGCCGTCGGCCGTGATAATCGGCGCGGTCGTATTGCCGGTACTGACGTCTTGAATGACCGCCTGGGTCGGCGAGCTCAGATAAAAGATAAACGAGAAAGTTCCGGCGCTGGAATCGTTGAAGGTGATCGTTCCTCTTCCATCGCCGCTGGGATCAATCGTGTAGGAAGCGGCGCTAATCGTACCCACTGGAATCGCGGTGTGGTTGCTGTTCCCTGAGCCACTGGCGCTCGAATCGTCGTCGTCCAGTTCCACGTTGGTGACCGCGCCACCGCTCAAGCTCACACGGCCAGCGCGAACGTCCGAACCCGATAGGCTGGATCCTCCCATGATAAAGGCAAAGCCGCCGCTTAAGCCGCTGGTGGCGGTGGGAATTGTGCCGGTCTGGGCGACCGCATCGCCGAGGCTTGTGGCCGGGTAATTGGTCCTTAGCATCCGGATCCGCCCGACGCTAACCGAGTAGAAAGTAAAATTGATTGTAGTTCCATTGATGATAAAGGTTGCTGTTCCCCGGCCGTACGACGGACCGTAGATAGTGTCTGCCGTAAACGTTCCGGTCACCGGCAGTTGACCCGAGGCCGTGAAGTCGTCATTCACGTCCACCACTCCGGCAGTGACACCACCCGCTCCATTTGCCGTGAATTGGCCGACGAGCGATTCCCCGGCTCCGTTCGGGTCCAGACCCGAGATATCAAAAACATACGGGCCGGTCAGATTGTTGGGTAGACCTGCAAAGGTAGTCGTGTCCTGCACAGTGAAATTGCCGCTGGCCGTGGCATTGCCGTCAGTTTCCGTGATCAGGCCGTCGGTGGTTGAGGTCATGACAACGCTGAGGCCGACGGTTTCACCTGCCGAGTCGACTAAGCTTACCGTTCCCAATCCGTTCGTAGCGATGCTGTAGGTGCCGCTAGTGATCGTTACGGTCGCAACGCCAGGAACAATGCCGCTGCTGAGATCCAGGACACCGCCCGTGATCCCGCCCGCGCCGTTCGCCACAAAGCTCCCGATGCGCACAAAGAATCCGCCCGCATCTTGCCCACTCATCACAAAAGCATAGGTACCATTCAGGGTGGACGCCGAATAAGGCCCGGACGTGGGCGTTGGCGCCGGAGCAGAGCTAATCGTCCCTCCGCCTCCGCCACATGCGCTCGTAAAGCAAGCGAGCACCATCGCCGCGAGCACGGTCATGCACTTCATGATCGAGCCGTTCACAGGGCACCTGCCTGCGATTGCGTCTTTGTGTCCGTTTGCAGGCGCGTTCCGTTGTGCCAAAGCGGCATACCCTTAGCCGAGCGTACCGCGACCGCGGTAGTACCTTTTTGCACGATGCGCGCCACGAAGACGGTGTTCGGACCCGAGGTGAAGTTCTCACCAATGAAGCGAACGCTGTCCCCCGCCGCCAATTCAAGGTGATTCAATTTCAGGTAACTTGCGCTGCCAACGTGAACGTCAACCAGACCAGAACCTGTTTGCACCATTACGTTGGTTCCCAGCGGTCCGGTTTTCGAGTCCTCCACAATGTTCGAGACCGTTCCGACCAGATTTACTTCGCGCGCCAAGCTATATCCTGAGCGCATCGAGGGTGCTTGCTGCGCGTTGGCGGCCATCGTCAATAGAAGGGCCCCGCCGAGCCAGGCAACGCCGATGCTCATTCGAATGATTCGTCTCATTTTCTTCTTCCCCAGATGGAAAGCTCGATAGCCGAGCCTTTCGAGTACGCGGACCGAATCGGCTCCCCAAAACCGCCTCCCGCGCTACTACTTGCGTATTCCCTAGTTTGATGGACTTAGTGCCCGCAGCGTTTCCCTCACCCTCAATGTATTTGCTTAAAGACAAACCATTTACACGGGGGGCAAATCACCAAACTGCCCACATCGTTATCAACACCGTTTGTGGAAAAAGGTTTCGGCTTACGAGCAAGATGGCGATTGAATGAAGAAAATTTTTGACGGCAGAACGCGGTCGGTTGCATTGACAGTTTCCCGGCTTCCGACCATAATTGTGTGTACGTCACTCCTGTGGAGGGTTAACAAGCCCGGTCAGCTGGACGACCAAGCGGACCAAGGGCTGCAAGGATGGCGCCAAAATATATATTTGTAACCGGCGGTGTGGTCTCCTCACTCGGAAAAGGCGTAGCTGCCTCCTCCATCGGCTGTCTCCTCGAAAGTCGCGGATTTAAAGTCACCCTGCAAAAGTGCGATCCGTATCTCAACGTTGATCCAGGCACGATGAGCCCGTTTCAACATGGCGAGGTCTTCGTCACCGAAGATGGCGCGGAGACCGATCTCGATCTCGGCCACTACGAGCGCTTCACGCACGCCAAGCTCAGCCGCGACAACAATTGGACGACCGGCCGCATCTACGAAACCATTCTCGGCAAAGAGCGGCGCGGGGATTATCTCGGCAAAACCGTGCAGGTGATTCCACACGTCACCGACGAGATCAAAGCCACCATAAAAAAAGTTTCCGAAGGCGTGGATGTTGTCATCGTCGAAATCGGCGGCACCGTCGGCGACATCGAGTCGCTTCCTTTTCTCGAAGCCATCCGGCAGATGCGGCTCGAACTCGGCAGCGAGAACACCCTGTTCGTCCACGTAACCCTCGTTCCGTACATCGCCGCCGCGGGCGAACTGAAGACCAAGCCTACTCAGCACAGCGTGAAGGAATTGTTGGGCATCGGAATTCAACCCGACATCCTTCTCTGCCGCAGCGATCGCCATATTTCGTCCGACCTGAAGAAAAAAATCGCTCTGTTCTGCAACGTCGCCGATTCCTGCGTGATCTCCATGGAAGACGTGGACACCATTTACGCCGTTCCGGTCGAACTCGGTCGCGAAGGTTTGGACGCCCAGATTTTGCGGTTGCTGAGGCTCGAAGATCATCCGCAGGATCTGAAGCCCTGGATCGACCTGGTTCACCGCCTGCATCACCCCGCTGGCGAGATCCGGATCGCCATCGTCGGCAAATACGTGCAGCTCGAAGACGCCTACAAGAGCCTGCGCGAGGCCCTGCTCCACGGAGGCCTGGCGCACAATCACAAAACCGTCCTCGAATGGATCGAAGCCGAAGATATCGACTCCGTCGAAACGGCTGCGACGCGTCTGCGCGGCTACGATGGCATCCTCGTTCCCGGCGGCTTCGGTAAGCGTGGCGTTCAGGGCATGATCTACACCATTCAGTATGCGCGCGAAAATAAGGTGCCCTTCTTTGGAATTTGCCTTGGCATGCAGTGCGCCACGGTGGAATACGCTCGCGATGTCGCCGGACTGGAACGCGCCGACACCACGGAGTGCGACCCGCAATCTCCCCACCGGGTCATCTACAAACTCCGCGAACTTCTCGGCGTGGACGAAATGGGCGGCACCATGCGCCTCGGTGCCTGGCCCTGCAAACTCGAACCCGGCTCTTTCGCGAACCGTGCCTACGGCAAGCTGGAAATCAGCGAACGCCATCGCCACCGCTACGAATTCAACCGCGACTACGAAAAAATCCTGACCAACGCGGGCTTGCGCATCACCGGCCGCACCCCGGACGAAAACTACGTCGAAATCGTCGAAGCCCCCGACCACCCCTGGTTCCTCGGGTGCCAGTTCCATCCGGAATTTAAGTCCAAGCCACTCGAGCCGCATCCACTTTTCGCGGCCTTCATAAGCGCGGCCCTCGAACACAAAAAAAACAAATCGCGCCCGGCGGCTGAAGCGCACCGCGCTCAGGCCGTTGCCGTAGCGCCGCACCTCACCGCGTGACCCAGTTCCTTTTAGGGGGCGGGCCTTGCTCCGCTCGTCGTCACCCTGGCACGGTTTACGGTAAGGCGAGTAAAGACGCCCAATCCTGTACTATTGGTTAAGCCGAAAATGACCATTCCACGCGAACTCGTACTCGGCGCTCTCCGCCTGGGTGGCAACAACCCGCTTTTCTTGATCGCCGGACCCTGCGTGATTGAGAGCGAAGCCCACGCCCGAAAAATGGCGGAGCAAATTGCGCGAATCGCCGCAGATGCCGGCGTCCCCTACGTCTTCAAAGCCTCCTACGACAAAGCCAACCGCTCCTCCGTCAAATCCTTCCGCGGCCCGGGACTGCGAGAAGGCCTCCGCATCCTCAGCAAAATCAAGTACGACCTGGACCTGCCTATCCTCTCTGACATTCACGAACCGTCCCAAGCCGCCCCCGCAGCCGTAGTCTGCGACATCCTGCAAATCCCGGCCTTCCTCTCGCGCCAAACCGATCTCCTCGAAGCCGCCGCAAAAACCAACCGCATCGTCAACGTGAAGAAAGCACAGTTCCTCTCCCCGTGCGACATGACCAACGTGGTCGAGAAAATCGCCGCATCCGGCAACGAGAAAATCATCCTGACTGAGCGCGGCGCCTCCTTCGGCTACCAGAACCTGGTCGTCGACATGCGCTCCTTCCCGATTCTGCAAAAACTAGGCTACCCGGTAGTCTTCGACGTGACCCACTCCGTGCAAATCCCCGGCGGCCAAGGCCACGCCAGCGGCGGCCAACCCGAATTCATTGAGCCGCTAGCCCGCGCCGCAGTGGCCTCAGGTGTAGACGGCATCTTCCTCGAGACCCACGACAATCCCGAAGCCGCCCTCTCCGACGGTCCAAATGCCCTGCCCCTTTCGCAACTCCCCAGCCTGCTGGCCCGCCTCAAAGAACTTTCCACCATGGTTCGAAGCTGGAGCCGGTCATGACCTGGCTCCTGTTCTCGGTGAAATCTCAGCCTCGGCAACCTTTAGCCGCTCGTAGGAGAGGGCAGGGTTCGGATGCAAGCGTCACTCAAGCCCTTCCACAACCGCCGCCTCCTGTAGAGACGCAGCAAGCCGCGGCCCAGTTCGGTTACCAACCCGCGATTCGCGGGAAGCATCGCTTTTCACCAATCATGAGTCACCGGTCACGGGTCACGAGCCAATGAGTCTCAATACCGCCCGCCGCGTCTTACAAATCGAAGCCCAAGCAATCCAGGACGTCCTGGCTCGTCTCGACGCCACTTTCGAAAAAGCCGTTGACCTTCTCTTCGCCTGCCAAGGCCGCGTGGTCGTCACCGGCATGGGTAAATCGGGCCTGGTCGCGCGAAAAATCTCCGCGACATTCTCGAGCACTGGCACGCCATCCTTTTTCCTGCATCCCGCCGAAGCGTTGCACGGCGATCTCGGCATGCTGGCTCGCGGCGACGCGCTGTTAGCGGTCTCCTACGGCGGCGAAACCGAAGAAATTATCCGCCTCCTCGAAGCCCTGAAACGCCTGGAGATTCCTCTGGTTACGCTTACCGGCAAAATCCATTCCACGCTGGCGGGAGCCAGCGACATCACCCTCGACGTCAGCGTGCTAGAAGAAGCCTGCTCTCTGAATCTCGCGCCCACCGCCAGCACCACCGTGGCCATGGCAGTCGGTGACGCGCTGGCCGTTTCCTTGTTGGATCATCGCGGCTTTCGTCCCGACGATTTCGCCGCGCTTCATCCGGCCGGCCGCCTCGGCAGAAAGCTTCTTCGCGTCGAACACAAAATGCACGCCGGCAACGCAATGCCGCGCGTCTCACCCGAAACGCTCATGCCCGAGGTCATCCACGAGATGAGCCGCAAGGGCCTGGGCATGACCACGGTCCTCCACCCCGACGGCCGCCTCGCCGGAATTATCACCGACGGCGATCTCCGCCGACTGATGGAAAAACAAGGCGGCGCCACGCTGGAAATGAACGCCGGCGCCAGCATGACCCGCAATGCGCAAACCATCGGGCCGCGCGTGCTGGCCAGCGAAGCCCTGAATGTAATGGAGAAACGCAAAATCACATCGATCGTGGTAGTTGACGAAGCCCAAGGGGTTCTCGGCGTGGTGCATCTCCACGATCTCTGGACCCTCGAATTAATCTAAGATGTGAGTCTGACGTGCTTTTGACTTTGTAACCGCGAGTTTCGCTTGCCATTCTTTGTAGCGGCACCCGTGGGCGCTGCGTTTGTTCGCCCGAAAAACGCGGCATCACGAGTCGCCGAAATCAGGAGCATCCTTTGCCGAAGCCATCATCGCAAATCCCACTAGCGGTAGCCAAACGCGCCAAACAAATCAAAGTCTTCCTGATGGACGTAGACGGCACCTTGACCACCGGCACCGTTATCCTGGCCTCCCAACCCGACGGCTCCGCTCTCGAAATCAAAACCTTCGACGCCCACGATGGCCAGGGCCTGTCGCTCGCCCACACCGCTGGCCTCCGCACCGGAGTAATCACCGGCCGCGAGAGCGCCGCGATGCGCCGCCGCGCGCGCGAACTCAACATTGAATTCGTTTACGAAATGCAGCCACACAAGATCGCCGCTTACGAAGAAATCCTGGGAAAAACCGGCGTAGCCGAATCCGAAGTAGCCTACTTAGGTGACGACCTGCCGGACCTGACCGTGATGCGCCGCGTAGGTCTGGCAGTCGCGGTAGGCGACGCCGCCATCGAAGTAAAACGTGCGGCCCACTACATTACAAAAGCCCCCGGCGGCAAAGGCGCAGCCCGCGAAGTAGTCGAAGTCATCCTCAAGAGCAAAGGCATCTGGGAACAAATGATCGACAAAGCCCGCGCCTAAACGATTTCGACCGTAGCGGCATGGTTTGGTTCCTCTAATTCATTGACAGGTAGTTGGGCCTCTTCCTGTCAATGATCCAGCGAAAGCTGCGCCGCGCCGGCAGGCGACCGACGCGTGGCGACCAATAATAGCCGGTCTTTGGGCCGGTCACTTTGCGTTGCGAGCACGCTGAAGCGATAATGGTGAGCCACCTTTTTACACTGCGAGGAACGCGAAATGATGCATGCATGGCACGACGTCTCCCCCGGCAACGACCTGCCCCGAGACTTTCAGGCGGTCATTGAAATCCCCCTGGGTTCCAACGTCAAATATGAGCTTGACAAACCCACCGGTCTGCTCAAAGTCGATCGCATTATCCACTCGGCGGTGTTCTACCCGGCCAACTACGGGTTCATCCCGCAAACCTACGCCGAAGACAACGACCCTCTCGACGTCCTGGTCCTCTGCCAGGAGCCGGTCCAGCCGCTGGCCCTGATCAAAGCCCGCGCCATCGGCCTGATGACCATGATCGATTCCGGCGCCAGCGACGATAAAGTGATCGCCGTAGCCACCAACGACCCCGAGTTCAGCGATTACGTCGAAGCCCGCGACCTGCCGCCACACCGCCTGCTGGTCCTGAAACGTTTCTTCTCCGACTACAAACAACTGGAAGGCAAAAAGGTGGAAGTGGAAGACATCCGTCCGGCCTATGCCGCGCTGACCGTAATCGAGCGCGCCCTCGCTCGCTACCAGCAGGACCGCGAAAAACTCCTTAACAAAGTTGGCCGAACATGACCGGCGGCTTCTGAAGGGCATTCTCCCAAAGGCACCGCGGCCGCCCGCCTTGTTTTCTGGGTGCCTACGATGAGGGTCGGCCGTCGTTGATCCGTCGGATTCGCAGCGCAAAAAAACGGCTGCGCATTCCATTTTAACTCCCTTACAATGAACGCCTGCAAAAACGATGGGAGAAACGAAAATTCAGCCTCCCAACCGCCACCGCTAGTGCTTCCCTACTATTTTCGAGCCCTTCCGGCTGTGATACCTTACGAAATTCAAAATTCCTGCGAAAGTGGCTGAATGAAAACAATGGGTTTATGGCTGGCCGGAATCCTCGGCGTCCTGATCATCGCGGGATTCGTGACGTTGTCGCTGATGGCCGGCGGACCGAAGGACGCACTCTACATGCTCCGCTACGCCCTGCCACACATGCACCGCGGCAAGCTGCGTCCGGGCGACAACGCCCCCGACGCGCGGCTGCTGGCGCTAAATGGTAAAGAATACTTCCATTTGCGGGAGCGCACCGGTAGAGGACGTCCGCTGATGGTCGTCTTTGGCAGTTACACTTGACCGCCGTTTCGTCGCCAGGTCGGCGACATCGTCAACATCTACCAGGACTATAAGGATCATGCCGACTTCCTGACCGTCTACGTCCGCGAAGCGCACCCCACCGACGAGTGGCAGATGAAATCGAATGTGAAGGAAGATGTATGCTACGCACAGCCGAAAACTCTGGAGCAGCGCGTGGCCATTGCCAACGATTTCGTTCAGCGCCTGAAATACCCGGTTCCCTTTGGAATCGACGACATGAGCAATGCCGCCAACGACGCCTATTCCGCCTGGCCGGAGCGCATTTACATCATTGACGAGAGCGGACGCATCGCCTACGCCGGTGGTATGGGTCCCTTCAATTACCATCCTGAAGAAGCCCGCGCCTGGCTCGCGGCGAAATTCGGTGAAGCGGCACCGCCGGCTCCGGTAACACCCGCCTATCGGCAAAACGACGGCTAAGTCGCCGCTGCGGTGCGGGCCATATTACGGCTTCTTCGACGCTGGACAATCGGCGTCAAAAGGCCCTCAGGAAGCGACGCCCCGCACGGTCATCCTGAGCCTATCCGACGAGATTAGACGGAGCATCTCCACTGCAGCGACGGTCGATTCGTATTCCGGGTGGGTGAGCTGGCGCCTAGGCCGAGCCAGGCAGGCGGAGCCGGCGACAGATCTCGTCGACGATTTGCGCAGGGGCTCCGCTAATGTCTACGGTCAGGGCGTCCGACGGTTCCTGCAAGTCCGCAAACTGCGCGGCCAAAATCTTGTCGTCAGCGAAGTGCCCTTTGCGATCGTGCAGCCGTCGATCGATCAGTTCGTAGCTGCCCTTCAAATAAACCAGGCGCACTTGCAGACCACGAAAAAGTTGGTCGCGGTAACTCTGCTTCAGCGCAGAGCATCCCAGCACCAAGCTGCGATGTTGCGCATCGGTCTGGGCCAGTTTTTCGTGAATCGCCGCCAGCCATGGCACGCGGTCTGCGTCGGTCAGCGGAATCCCGCGATGCATCTTGTCCTTGTTTGCAGCGGAATGAAAATCGTCGGCGTCGGCAAATTCCCAACCCAGCCGCTTTGCCAGGAGCGAGCCCACTGTGGTCTTCCCGGAACCAGTCACCCCCATCACCGCAACGAACATGGGTTATGCGGCCTCACTTGTTCCCGCGCAACAACAGAATCACATCCAGGAAAACCAGGACCGCGACGACTACCTCGAGCACAAACATGCGCCGCTCGTTGAACTGGGTCACCATGAATTCGTACAGTTCGCCGGCCGTCTTCAGCTTTTCCGCGACCAGCGTCTTGTAATCATCGACGCCGATTCTCGCCGAGCTCACGCGATAGACGCGGGCATAATACGTATCGCTGATGAATTTCACGGCGTACTCAGTTCGCTCGGCGAGATCCATGATATCCAATCGCAGTCCATTCAAGCGGCCCGCGCGTCGCGGCAGCCGCCACAACGAGCGTAAACTTTCGTGCCCTTCCAGCGAGCTGTACACGTTCGAGAGCAAATTCGTCAGCACTTCGTCGTAGTAGCGGAATTCCAGCAACTGCGTGTTGGCATATTCCAGAAGATCGATCACCGCCGACGTGGCATCGGGCTTGTCGTAGACCAGCGCCGCGGCCCAACCTACCACCACAAGATCATTCGGATAGTACGAGAGAGCGGCCCGCACCACCTCCTCACGCTCCGCAGCGGAAAGTGAAACAAGCTCGCCGCGAACGACTCGCGTGATCTGGTCCCCGCACGATTGCAGCAGCTCCGACGCCAGCACCGCGCGGCCGTCGCCATGTGTCGCGGACTGTACATCGATAATCAGATAGTCTTCGTCGAGCCATCTTTGGGAAGGCTTGATCATCGCCGGGCGAAAGTGTTGCAGGCGGGTCCGCAGCAAGTCTTCCGCGGCTTTCTCTACTTCTGGTGCGTTCATCCAGCGGTAGGATTGTTGCGGCAAGGAATCGAGCATGCACTCGAAGCCGGTGATCAGCTCGACGCAGGCGACGCCGAACCAGTAATACTTGATCCGGCTGTCCAGCTTTTCACCGGTGGCGAGCACGATCGACCCCGTTGCCTCCACGATCGGCACCGTCTGCGCTTGTGCATATTCCGGGGTGCGACGAACAAAGCCAGGCGAACGCGGCCCGGCCTCCGGACCCAGCAGTGCGTTCAGGCGTTCCAATTCAAACGCTTCGCTGACGTCGAAGAAACTGAGGATGCGGAAGTAGCCTTGAGCATTCATGGGGCGAAAGCACAGATCCTCTCGTGAGGTGCGACGAAGAAGCGCTACTTCTTTGTGGCCGGCGCGGTCTTGCCAGTCGCAGGTGGCGTCGGCTCGGGAGCGGGCTTTACGTCCGCAGCCGACTTCTGGAGTTCTTCGACGGGCTTGCCGTCAAGCTGATAGAGCGACGGTTCGTTGTCGCGTTCCGCGATGTAATTGTCGCCGCTCTTTGAGATTAGCACTTTCTCGGTGCGCTTGCCGTCGTTCGAGGATACCGTCAAATCGATGACCGGCGTGCTGAAACCCGAATCGACGAACTTGGTGGCGGAAAGGTCGCGAACCTTGTCGATGAATGCCTGCACGCTGGTGTCGTCCAACTTCTTTCCATTTGACCACCAGTCCTGCCCGCCCTTGGCGAGGAAATAAGCTTTCGACCCGTCGTGCAACTCAACCTTATTGGGTTCATCGAACCCGAAATCGAAAAGCTTCTTGTTGCGGAAGTCATCCAGACTTTTATCGAGCCCAGTACCGAGATCGTTGGCTACCTTATAGATGCCTGCCACCGCGCTCGATTTGGCGTAGTAGGCGTCTTTCTCTTTGCGCACCTGCAGTTCTTGCGTTCCGGCGGCGTCGGTGACCTTGGCGCTGGCAACGGGAGTTCCCGAAGCGAACGCCGCCGTTAGCTTTTTCGCGTCCGTGTCGCTTGCAGCGGTCAAATCCATCTTGGCGTCTTTCAGCCTGCGCACCAGATCTTCCACGGTGAAGTTGTCCGCGCGGAGCGGCCTGGGTTTGAGAATTTGCCAGGCATCTTTGTTGCGGCCGAATTCGATCGATTGTTTCTTGGCGGTGAGTTCGACCTGGCTGATCTTGTCGAAGTCGGCGGTCAGCAAGCGTTTGTCGCGAAGATCGTTGGGGCTTTTGTCGACGCTCGTTTTCGTATAGCTGGCAATCGTGAACACTCGCGGATCACCTGTGGTCGCAGCAAATACGGCGTTGCCCGCCGGAGTGTCGTCGCCAAGCAGAAGTTTCTGAGATTTTCCGTCCTTCAACGCAATGTCCACTTCGAGTGCCGGATCGGTGAGACCGTATTGCTTCAAGTCCGACGCTTTGTCTTCGACAACTCGCTCGGAATTAACGGACGATAGCGTTGAGACCATAGTGGCGACGGCGTCTTGATCCGCGGCCAGCGGCGCGGGACCAGTGATCTGCCACTTCCCGGCGTCATTCTTCGCTAGCGCGACTTCCTCAGCGCCCTTTTTCTTAATTTCAATTTTGGAGAGGTCGGAATCTCTCAGCGTGAGAATTTTAGGAGCGGCGTCAACCGGCGTGGCGGTTGTGTCCGCAGCTTTGTGATGATCCGACCAATACAAGATTCCCGTGAGGGCCGCCAAGACGGCGGCCGCAATCAGCAGTCCGGTGCTTTTCATGGATATTGTCCTGGCATGACCAAAACCGGCGAAAGTTCGCTCTACCGGCGCTTCCACCAAACCGACACACCAGCAAAAACAACGATCAGCGGCAGGATGAATTGGCTGGTGATGCGCACCCAGCTGAGTTGCGACTGGGTCATGGTGATGCGGCGGTCTTCCTGTTCCTTGGGGCGGATCGAAATCAGGTCTTCATCGGAAGAGAGCCAGTTCATGGTATTCAGCGCGAGGTCGCGGTTGCCGTTGAAATTCAGGAACGAATTGGCGGCCCAGGCAGAGCTTCCGAAAACCACAAAGCGTCCCTGCGAATTTTCCTTGCCGGTGTTGTACATTCCGGCCGCGGCCAACACCAAAGGTCCCTTTTTATTCTTGGGATCGTTCGGATCGATATCGGGAGAATTGAGTTTGGACGTCGCCAGGCTGGAATCGGAGGAACTGAATAGCTTTTGTACCGTCGATTTGCCTTCGTTCTTGACCTCCAGCGAACGCGACAGCGGGAAGCCGGTCGCCGTCCCTTTCATCTCACTCACGATAGGCTGAGATTCGTACGTTGTGACCAGCGCCACCTGCGGACCGAGGCCTGCAAGCTGCCCAATGGGATTCAAATCCAGAATCAGGTCTTTTTGCGGCGTGACACCCCAACTCGTAAGCAGCCCGGTCAGCGCATCATTGTCGGCGATCTCCGACCGTCCGATCTTGAGCGGCGGATCCAGCATGAACAGAGCGCGCCCGCCATCTTCAACAAACTTTTTCAGCGCATCGACTTCCGGTTGCTGATAATCGCCGCTGGGTCCGGCGACGACCGCCACCGTGCACTCGCTCGGAACCTCGGCCTTTTGCAGCAAGTTGATGGCTTTCGCTTCGTAGTCGTCCTTGCCGAGCAGATCCTTGAATCTTGAGTAGCCGCTACGCTCGGAATCGTCGATCTGATGCTCACCGCTGCCGGTAACGAAACACACGGTGCGCGTATTGTTCTTGAGATCGCGAATCAGCGCGCCGGTGATGCCCTCTTCGGTCAGGCTCTTGGCTTCTTCCTTTTTCATCCCGACTTGGACGATGGCCGTGCCGTAGTTCTTGATGCCAGCTTCGCGCGCGAGCTGGGGTTTCTTGTCGGGATCAACGTATTCGACGTGAATTTTCGGAGAGAGGTTCGCATACTGGTCGAGCTGATCTTTGGCTTGCGCGAAGTGCGTGGATTGATCGTAATAGGTGATGGTGGCCCCGTTCTTGAGGCCCTTGACGATCTTGGCGGTCTGGTCAGACAGGCTGTAGCGTTTGTTGGATGTCGCGTCGTAGGACTTGTTGTAACGGTCCGCGAGAACGTTGGCGGTCGCGATGATCGCGACGATCACCACAATATAGAGAGTGGCATACGCGGCGTACTTTGTTTGCCTCGCCTTGAGAAACTGATTAGCCAATTAGGACCTCCACCGCAGGGATTCCATCGAGCGCGCCGTAAGGAAAAGTCCTAGGAAAATCACACTTACGTAGAAAATAGCGTCCTTGGTGGCAAGAAGGCCTTTCGCGAACGACTCGAAATGGGTGATCACCGACATGTAAGAGAGCACCTTCGCCCAAGTGGAGGTTTCGTATCCGCTCACCCATTCCAAGACCCAGAGCAACAAACAAACACCAAAGGTGGCGCCGCCGGCAATGATCTGATTTTTCGTCAGCGTGGAAATAAAAGTGCCGATGGCCAGCAACGCGCCGGCTTGGAGCAGCAAGCCGAGATAGCCGATGACGAGCGGCTTCCAGTCGGGATGTCCATATTTGAAGATGAACGCAAAATTGATGGCCGTCAGCAGCAACATGCCGGAATACAAAACCACGGCAGCGAACCATTTGCCGAGAATCACTTCCATGTCGGTAATCGGGGAAGTCGCCAGCAACTCGATCGTCCCGGTCCGCTTCTCTTCCGCAAAAAGCCGCATGGTAATCATGGGAATCAGAAACAAGCCGACCACGCTGATGTTGGATAGCAATGGACGAATCAGTTCTTCGTTCACGTTCATCGGGAAACTCTGTCCGCGCATCTGCGATTGGATACCCATATAGACGAAGTATCCGAGCGAATTCCAGAAGAAGAATCCAAAGATGATCGCGAACATTGCCAGCAACAGGTATGCCACCGGCGAAACGAAATAACTACGCAGCTCTTTGCGGAAAATGACCCAGATATTTCGCATCTACTTGTCGGCTCCGGCAACGACAGCTTCTTCTGGGGCAACAGCCGCGGGCTCCCCGGTAAGCTGCAAAAAGATCTCTTCCAGGCTGACTGCTGTAGGTCGCAGCTCGATCAAGTCCCACCCGGCTTCCACGATGGCGCGCGCCAGGTCCCCACGGACAAACCCGTCCTTGTGGCTCTCGATTTCAAATGCCGCCCGGTTCTGCTGGGCTTCCTTGAACACCACGCGGGTCACGCCGGAAATCTGCTCGAGCCGGCGCTGCACGGTCGCGGAATCCACGTCGCCGTGGCGCCCGGAGACTTCGACAAGAAGCGACTCCGCACCGCGCGCACGATTCTGCAGGTTGTTCACCGAGTCCTTGGCCACCAATCTGCCCTTGTTGATGATCAGCACGTATTGGCAGGTCTGCTCGACTTCGGGCAGGATGTGCGTGCTCAGGATAATGGTGTGATCTCCCGCCAGGCTTTTGATCAGGTCGCGCGTCTCGTTGATCTGCTTGGGGTCCAGACCGGAGGTCGGCTCGTCCAGAATGAGCACATCGGGATTGTGAATGATGGCTTGCGCCAAGCCGACGCGCTGCCGGTACCCTTTCGAAAGTTTTCCGAGCAGCTTGTCGCGTACGTCAGCAACCGCACAGCGGTCCAGCACGTACTCGACGCGCTTATTGAGTTCCGCGCCGGACAACCCTTTGAGGCTACCGACAAACGCCAAATATTCGGCGGTACGCATCTCAGGATAAAGCGGCGGCGTTTCCGGCAAATACCCAATCCGCTTTTTGACCTCGAAGGGCTGTTCCAGAACGTCAAAGCCGGCAACGGTCGCAACGCCCGACGTCGGCGGAAGAAAGCACGTCAGCATCCGCATCGTTGTGGTTTTGCCAGCGCCGTTCGGGCCGAGAAAGCCCACAATTTGCCCTTTTTGGACTTCAAACGACACATGATCGACGGCCGTGTGCCGCGCATACTTCTTCGTTAGCTCGGTAACTGTAATCATAAAAATTTAGTTTTGGAAATCAGGTGCACAACGTTCGAACTAGCCCCGCAAGAATTTCCACAGCAATCGCATTCCCCAGCAAGTGGTTGAACTTCTATCCTAGAAGTCAAAAGGCCCCCCTGTCAATCCCTGGCGGAAATGAAGGGAGCCTCGCGAACGCTGCCTAACGTCTGCTGACGCTGTAGGGCGAAGATTTTTAGGTCTTAGCCGAGATGGGGCGCAGCATGCTGCGCCCCTCCAAAGGCTTATTGCGGCTGTTTGATTTCGGGCCCTGCCTGCTCGATGCTGCCCTTCACCAATTCGGTCTTCACTTCCGATTTCTGATTGACCAGCAGGTTTACTTCGGTCTCGAACGTCCGGTACCCCGGCAGTTCTACCTTAATCCGGTGTTTGCCCGGGCTGATCAACATAGAGTGCCCGACACCGCCAAACTCGCTGGCGTGTCCGACAAACTTGCCATCCAAGAATACCGCTGCGCGGCCCGGTTGTACGTCCAGCTTCAGCGTGGATGTCACGTCGGGAGTTACGGCACGCGGGCTTAGGCTCAGCTTTACGGCCACTTCGTGCACTTGACCCGGTTCGACCACCACCTGCTCCTGGAAATCGTCGTAGCCGGACTGCCGTACGGCAATCTGATGCTCGCCGGGGAGCAAGAGCAACTTTTTGTCGCCCTTGAGTTCCTTGAGATAGCCGACGTAGTTGCCGTCAACCCATACTCCGGATTCCTTTTCCACCTTCGACGCGCCTTCGAGCTTGACTTCGCCCAATACCTTGCTTCCGCTCGTCGGAGGCGGCGCCGGTGGAGCGTTCTGCGCCCCGCAAAACGCGGTAATCATAGATAAGCACAACGCAACCAATGAGATAGCTCTTCCAAAAACCGGGATTCTTGAGTTTTCCTTCATTCTTTTTCCATCCTCCAAAACTAGACTTGGGCCTTTTCTCAATAAGCGACTCGCCTTCAGTTCTCGCCTAATTGGATTCCACTTTGCTCAGCTGGGTTTCGGCCAATGTACTCTAATTCGACGAAACCACTGATTTAATTCGCCCGCTGTTCGCCTTTCAGTAACCCGCCGGCTTTCCGACCAGACGTCAGGAGTATACAGGGCCTGCGCCCGCAACGCGTGCTCACGCACGCAAAGCGCAGCCGTCTATGCCGACAGAAGGGTTGGTCCGAGAAGTATCGGTTAATGGCGGTCGATCGCGAATCGCAAAAGACGGGAGGGGTGTGCATGCGTACGATGTGTAGATCGCTGGTGATCGCGTTGATGGGGTTCGGTTGTTTTGCTGGCAGCGCCCGTGCTCAGTTTAAGAATGGATCGCAGGCCACGGAGCTGAAGCTCCCCACGCTCAGCCAGCGTTCCATTGTCACGCAGCAGATTGGACTCACCGACATCACCGTCAACTATTGCCGGCCGCTCGTGAATGGCCGGACTCTGTTCGGCAAGGAAATTCCATATGGGCAGGTTTGGCGCGCGGGCGCGAACGAAAACACGGTCATCACATTCACGGATGATGTTTCGGTGGAAGGCCATGCGCTGCCTGCCGGCACTTACGGGCTGCATATGATCCCGGCCGCCGAGGAGTGGACAATCATCTTTTCGAAGAATTCCACGTCGTGGGGCAGCTTCAGCTACGACCAGAAGGAAGACGCACTGCGGGTGACCACCAAGCCGCAACCCGCTGAATTTGAGGAGACACTCGCTTACACCTTCGAGGATGTAAAGCCCGACTCGACGGCGGTCACCCTGCGTTGGGCGAAGGTGGCGGTTCCCTTTCACGTCTCCGTGGATGTGAACGCCATCGTGTTGCGCAGCATAAAGAATCAGTTGCGCAGCGTCGGGGGTTTTACCTGGGCAGGATACGATGAAGCCGCCATGTGGCTGCTCGACGCCAACACCAACCTGGATCAAGCAATGAAGTGGGAGGACCAGTCAATCCAGGCGGAAGAGCGGTTCGACAATCTCATGACGAAATCGCAGATTCTACAGGCTCAGGGTAAGAAGCAGGAAGCTGAAGCGACCAAGGCAAAGGCACTCGAACTAGCGTCGGGCTTGCAGATTCATTTGTATGGCCGGGGATTGCAGCGTCAAAACAAACAAGCGGAGGGCTTCGAAGTCTTCCAAATCAACATCAAAAAGCGTCCAAATGAGTGGTACACGCACGGCGAGTTGGGACGCATCGCCTCGGCGAAAGGCGACTTTCCTACCGCGATCAAGGAGTTGAATTTGGCGCTGGAGGGAGCGCCCGACGCCACGAAACCTCAAATTCACGGCCTCATCAGCCAACTCGAGAAAAAACAAGACATCAACCCGTAACCGCAGCAAAGCACCGTGGAGAGAACTTCGCGTTTCTTCTGACCCTGCCCTTGGTCGTGAGCCCAAGGGCAGGGTCTTTTTTTCTGCCCGGTCAATTCCTGCCTGGTCAACGAGACGGGATACAGGAACGAATATCTCTTGTTGTTCGCGCCGCCAAACGGATATTGTTCAGGGCACTGAAGCGGCCCCCGGTCGAATTCGGCCGTCCAGACCTGTGTCTGGCAGCCGGGTTACATTTTCCTAGAGGCGATCTCCAGCAGGAGGGCTGGGCTATGAAATTTGGCATTCGAAGGACCGGCGTTGGTATTCGAAAGCGGTTTCAGGTGCTCGCGCCGGGCTCCTCCCTCCGACGGCGTGTGGGTTACAGCCTGGCAATCGTCCGCCTCATCCTGGTGCCGGTGATTTTCCTGTCTGTTTACTATTTGCTCGAAATCGGGTGGATCGTGGATCGCATCGTCAGCTTTGACGCTCCGGCCGCGACGCTAGCTCAGCAGGCTTCGATACAAATGCTGGAAGCGCGGCACAATGAACGGAACTACCTGCTGCTTTACGATCCGACGTCGCTCCAAGCGAGCCGCGATTCGCTGCAAAACGTTGAACGGATTCTGACTGCGATCCGCGACTTGCAACCAACCGATGAACTCCTGACCCAGCAAACCCTAGATGCGCTGCGTCAGTACGAACAGCGATTTGAGGCCGCGGTTACCGCCATCGGACAGCCGGGTCAAGCGCCCGCTGATCGCATTGATGCGGTATTGATGACCTATGAACGAGATCTCGACAGCCTGCTGAAAAGCGAGCGCTACAAGACTCGGGCGCAACTGGTCGATGAGTTGCGAAGCCGGGTGGGCTCCTTCGACGCGCAAATTACCAAGACGGTGCAGGAAGGAAATCCCGCTCTGCGGCACATCACCGTCGACCTGCAAAATTCCGGGCAAGAGGTTCTCGGGTTGACCGGCAAGATCGAAGCGCGCAGTTGGGACCGCGTCGAGCACGACCACCGGAAAGCGCGGAGGCTCATCTCGGCCGCCGAATGGTCATTGACTGTGGTCAGCGCGATCACCCTGCTGGTCAGCGTGTGGATCAGCTTCATCCTGCCAAAACAAGTGGTCAAGCCGCTACTCAGTCTCAAAGAAGCGGTGGATCACGCGGCCGCCGGCAATTATGAAATCGAATTCGATATCCAGGGACAAGGCGAAGTCGTAGAGCTTGCCAACAGCATCCGGCTGTTGATCGCGCACCTTCGCGAAGCGACAAGGATCTCGTAAAGCCCGCCAGGAACGTCGTCGCGGCTGAGGTACGCTTGACACCGACGTTTCGCCGCCGTATCGTCTGCGCAAAAGTAGGTCACTGTCGAGAGTCCGCGCCCATCGCGAGACCCGACTTGGAGGTGTTCGATGCCATTGGACCTCATGACCCTGTCGTTGGTATCCCAGCCGGTAACCGTGGAAGAAGGCGTGCGCATCCTGGATCGCGACCTGTATCGTTGTCAGTACTGCGGTCTGGACGGCATGGCCAGTTTCGATAACGCACTCAACATGTCCGTGGATTTCGTGGTGCCCCGCGCGCGAAAAGGCAAGAAAGATCCAAAGAACCTGGTAGCGTGCTGTCGCGCCTGCAACATGATCAAAGGGCGGCGCGTCTACGCGAACTTCGACGAGGCCAAGGACTACGTCCTCAAGAGCCGCGAGGAACTGCGCAAGACGTGGGAGGCGAAGGCTGCTAAAGCCCTCGCTAAGGCGGCAAAGACGTAAGACTGTTGAGATCTAGCTTCTGGGCGCCACTGCCGGACCGGTCATGCCGAACCGGGGCGCAGGATTCCGGAGCCCTACGCGTGTCCCATGATGTACGCCGCGTGGCGGCTTACTCGGAACGCAGAGCTTCCATGACGTCGATGCGCGCGGCACGCGCCGCCGGCCAGACGGATGCGGCGACGGCGGCAGCAAGCAGCACGAACGCCGACGCAATCACGGGCACGAAACTAGGCATGCGGAGGTCCAAGATATAGCTGCTCGCTAACCGCGCCAGCACATAGCCACTGGCGGCCCCGGCGACTACTCCGATGCCCGCCATCACCGCACCCTCTCCGATCACGCTCGTTAGCAGGTTGCTCGGCTGCGAACCCATGGCCAGGCGGATACCGAACTCTCGGGTGCGACCGCTAACCGAGAATGCCAGCACGCCTCCGACCCCGACGATAGCGATCAACAGCGCGACCGCCGCGAAGCCTCCGAATACCAGCGTATTCAGTCGGTCGGGCGTGAGCACTTCCGCGCGAATGTCTTCCAGCGTGGCGGCGTGTTCGACGGGTTGGTCTGCGGACATGTCGCGGACGATGCGCGTGACCGGGGTTACCAGCGCGTAGGGATCCATCCGCGTATGCACGAACAGTCGGCCTCCAAAGACCGGCAACTCGCCATTGCCGTCCGGCACCTGACCAAAGGGATGGTAGATCGTCAGCGAAGCGCCGGGGATGACGTGTTCGTCGTCCACATCGGCGGCGATGCCCACGATGCGCCGCGGCCCTTTGCTGACGTAGATAAAATCCATGACCGGATCGGTCCACATGATGTGCCGATTGACAGCGGTCTCTCCCGGGAACATGCGTTGCGCGACACTCTGGCTAACGATCACAACCGGCTCGTCGCCCCGGCGATCGTTGTCGTTGAAGTCGCGTCCCTCAACAATCGGAACACCCAGAGAGGCGAAGAACCCCGGCGAAACAGCGCGAAACTGCGCCCGAGGATCTTCTTCTCGCTCGCCTTTTACGTGACCCTCACCAGAGAATGAGAACCCGGGCCCGAAGCTGCCGGCGTCACGCCAAGGTGTGGTGGTGCCCATGGCGACGTGATCGACACCTGGCACTGCCTCAATCCTGCGCATGACTTCCCGATAAAAGTTGATGATCTGCTCGGGAGTTTTTCCGTAGGACATCACCGGTACGTTCAAGGCCAGCACTCGATGCATGTCGAAGCCGGTCTGCGCGGCTTGCAGCGAGAGCAGGGTCTTGATCAGCATGCTGGCGCCGGCCAGCAGCACGAACGATGCAGCGATCTGCGTCACCGCGAAGACGCGCAGCCGCCGGCTGGTGCTGCCGGTGATACGCACGCTGCCATTCGCCAAACCCATCCCTTGCGAAGATTCCGCCGACGGCAGCCGGGGAACGAACGCCAGCAGCACCGCCGCGACAATCGCCAGCACCGCGCCGACCCACAGCATGCTGGAGTCAACGGAAAGGTCCTGGGCACGCACCGAGAACCGC
>Ga0181522_10000407_pt1 | contig 32929 bp, 28 predicted proteins | sample PEATcosm2014_Bin_27_FD_121103 | JGI IMG/M metagenome (GOLD analysis project Ga0181522, IMG submission 121103) | Peatland microbial communities from MTU Mesocosm Facility, Houghton, MI, USA - PEATcosm2014_Bin05_10_metaG | ecosystem: Environmental > Terrestrial > Soil > Wetlands > Peat | place...
CCGCCTTGTGGTTCCTTTACGAGCGCTACGAATCGCAAGAGCATTTCAACAGACATCGGGAGAATCCGGTCCTCCGCCGTTTCATTGCGGACGCCGCAACACTTCTGGACGGAAAGCTCGATGTTCGAACGTTCAGGATGATTGCCGATTTGCACGGGGCTTGAAGGTCGGTCGCAAGGAATATCGTGTTTCAAATCTTACAGGGAATAGATCCCCAGATTGTGTTGTCTAGGAACACATTTTTGCTTGGCTCTTGCTCCACTGGCAGAGCAAGCCTTAATCTCAATGTTGCGCGCCCGCATGATCAGATAGGTGGCTGGCTTCCGAGCGATCCGAGAGCGACAGACCTTATATTGCTGCGATAGGCATTGATCGTTGGGGAGAGGAACCATGACCGTCGCATCCATTACGAGCGTTAACGTCAAGAAGGCGGTGCCCTTTTTCGGTGTGACCAACATGGCAGCCTCGCTACGGTTCTATGTTGACGGACTTGGGTTCAAAATGCAGCACAGGTGGATTCCGAATCGTGAGGAGCACAACCTAGACGGGAAGATTCGTTGGTGCCGGCTTGAGCTTGGGGATGCCGCCATCATGCTTCAAGAGTTCCTGCCGGAGCGCCAGCCACAGGAAACGCTGGGAACTGGAGTGAACGTCTGTTTCCAGTGCGAAGACGCGCTGGCGCTCTATCGCGAGTTCAAATCAAGTGGAATACAGACGCGGCAACGCCCATTCGTGGGCAATCGTCTTTGGGTGGTGCCGCTCACCGACCCCGATGGCTACCGCATCGAGTTCGCGAGTCCCACCGATGCGCCGGAAGAAAGCGAATTAGAAGAATAGGTCAATTAGGGGACTTGGTTGCCGACAAGAAGCGGAGAACCTCTGTCATTACACGATCTGCTTGGTGCGTCTGAAATAGAAACTGTGCATGAGCCGAACCATCGAGCACAATTAGTTCCCTGGGCTCCGGTGCTTTGTCAAACCATGCACGGATATGGGGCAGTTTTAGTCCGTCAGCGCTTGCATCATCTCGTGCAACGATTATCAACAATGGAGCTTTGATGCGCTCCGCTGGCCCATTTCCTTCGGCGGCGAGAAGGATCAACTGGTTAATTTCACCCGGTCTGGCAGCAATCGATGCGTCCGCTGCTGCCGCGCCTCCGAAACTGCCTCCCATCACTGCGACTGTTTTCGCCCCTTTGCTTCGGAGATAGCGGGCGGCTGCCAGCACATCAAGTTGCACAGGCGCAGTAAACATGTCTGACTCTCCGGGGCCGTGCGACTTGCCGAATCCGCGAAAATCGAATGCCAAGACCCGAAAACCTGCTTTTGCGAAGGATTGCGCTTGCGGCTGCCAGCTTTCCTTTGTGAAGCTACCGCCATGCGCGAGCACCAGACCTCGATCATTGTTTCCATAAAGATCAGCGTAGATGAGCCCACCGTCCTCCGTTGAAAAAGAGACGTGCTCCACTTCTGATTCGGATTTGTTATTTGAAAGCGCAGGGGACGATGCCTGCACTTGAGCCGTCAGGATACCACCACACAGAATCAGAAGGGGCACAAACACGTGTGTAATGCCATGCCTCATCGTTGTCTCCTCACAATTGTCACGATTCAGTCGTTCTCCGCTGAGAGGCTCGTGACAAGTTCGACTACCATCCGGATAAAGATGATATAGGGCTGAGGCAAAGCGATGCCAGTTCCTCAACTGTAGCCATTACAATTTGAAGCATGTCCAGTCGAGAATGCCACCACTGCAAGCAGTGGATCGAGGACGGTGAAGCACACGACTGTTGGACGACCACCGAAGTCGCTCTGACGCAGGAACTCTCGGACGAATTGCGGGACGCTTGGGAGCGGCTACGCGAGACCGCTGTTTCCTTCGGCGAACAGCGAATTTACGCCTCGCACAAATCGATCATGTTCTCGCGCAAGTCCTGCTACTTCTTCGTGCGCCCGAAGAAGAACTTTCTGGAACTCTGCGTATTCCTCGGTCGCACGCTGAAGGCTCCTGAAGTGCGACGTGTTGACCGGGCGACGAAGTCCAAGGTCTTCCACATCATTCACATCAGGCATCGGGACGAGGTCGAGGCTCCCATTACTGATTGGCTTCGCGAAGCATATGAATTGTCGGACACGCTGGCGTCGAACGCGGGCAAGGTGCGTGCCAAATCGAAACATAAACTGAAGTCCAACCGGATTTCCCCTCGATGACAGCCCGCCCAAGCGGAGGAATTAGCGACCGATGAGCGCCGGAGTCATGATTCTAGGGCCGAGCACGCTCCAGACAATACCTTCTCGATGGGCGTTTTGGGCTGTTGGCGACAGTTGAGATCCGACTGGAGGCAAATAGCTCTACGAGCGCCGATTCCAAGGCGGTCCACGCATCAGACGACTGGGTCACCTTCACATCTCATCGGTCCCCGGAGCGGCGAGATGCGGTATCTATTTTGACCGACGTGAGCCGATGATAAGGATGTCCACGAGTCTCCTGGCGCTTTGCTGCCAGTCAGGACCGGACGCCACGTGGGAGACGCCGATCAGCGCACGGAGCAGATCGAATGGCTCCAGATCGCTACGAATGTCGCCACTCTTAATGGCGCGCCGCACTAACGAATCAATCGCTCCCTGGATCTGACTGCGTGAACCTTCAAACAGCTTCGAGGGGCCTCCGACCATCGTATTCAGTGCCGGGGCGATGATCCGCTTGGCTGCAATGTAATCCACAAACAAAAGCATCCAGGCCCGCAATGCTTCTACCGGAGGCATGACCTCGGAGAACTTCCGTTCTGCCGCAGCGAGCTTTTCTACTTCACTCCGATAGACGGCTTCGAGGAGCGCGTCCCGCGTCGGAAAGTGACGATAGAGAGTTCCCGCTCCCACGTCTGCCGATTTGGCGATGTCGTCAAGGCTGGCGTTCGCCCCGGAGAGCGTAAAGGCTTCCTTCGCCACCTCCAGAATGCGCTCGCGGTTCCGTTGCGCGTCGGTGCGCGGTTTTCGCGGGATAATTTTCTGCTTTTTGGTCGCCATAAAAAGTTTGCAAACGGAGACCGTCTCCGATTATCTTATGTAGAGATTCGGAGACACTCTCCGTTTTAGTTGGAACGCGGCGTTCTGTCAATACGGAGTTACGAAATACCTCGATAAGAGCTCCACTAAAAAAGGAGGATTATGAATCGGACCCTCAATAAACTTGCAAATCACAATTTGGCTTGCCCTTAATTGATCGCCAGGGCGGAGCGAGAGTTGGCAGCATTCTTCAAAACCGTGACCCAGTTGTTCGGGGCACAGCAGGCCGAGATCGCAGCCGAAGACTGGCTGCATGAGTTGGCGGTTGATGGTCTTCCCGCTTCAATCCGCGAATGGCGACAGATCACTGCAAGAGTTTCGGCTCGGCTGGCAGGCCGAGTAAACGCCTTGTCCCTATCGACTGAACTACAAACTGCTTGGAACCACAGCTTCCTTAGGAGGAAAGACTATGCGTGTTTTCGTAACAGGTGCTACAGGTTTTATTGGTACAGCAGTCGTTCGAGAACTGATTGACGCAGGCCATAACGTGCATGGTCTTACGCGCAGCGATGTTGGTGCTCAGTCGCTGATTTCGGCTGGCGCCCAGGTGCATCGCGGCGACCTGGAAGACCTGGAAAGTCTACGCAGTGGAGCGGACGCGTGCGATGCTGTCATCCACGCCGCCTTCCGGCATGACTGGTCGAGGTTTGCGGAGAGCTGCGAACTGGACAAGCGTGCTATCGAGACCATTGGCGCCGTGCTTGGGGGTTCCAGCCGTCCGTTCATCGTCAGCTCCGGAGTCGGAGTGGCCACGGGCCGCGCCGCGACCGAGGACGATCCGCCGTTGTCCCCTTCCCCATCCCTTCCTCGTGTATCGGAAGCGACGGCGGTCGCACTCGTGGAGCAGGGAGTTCATGCCTCCGTGATGCGCCTGCCGCAGGTCCACGACACGGGAAAACAGGGTCTCGTAACCCCCCTGATCTCTGTAGCCCGCGAGAAGGGCGTCTCTGCGTATGTCGGCGATGGTCAGAACCGCTGGCCTGCCGCGCATGTGCTCGACGTCGCCCGTCTCTACCGGCTTGCCTTGGAAAACGGCACTGCGGGGGCCAGGTATCACGCCGTCGCCGAAGAGGGTGTCCGGCTTAAAGACATCGCTGCCGCCATCGGCCGCGGCCTGAACGTGCCCGTCACTTCCATTCCACGGGAACAGGCCCAGGAGCATTTTGGCTTTTTCGGGTTCTTTGCAGGGAGAGATAGCCCGGTCTCCAGCGCGCGAACCCGGGAAGAGCTAGGCTGGAATCCAACCGGGCACACGCTCCTCACCGATCTTGAAAACATGCGTTTTTCCTAACTCGGAGCGAGCGATTGAATCGGCTCCGGACAAAAAGCATCTGCAAACAGAGCAACCGGCAATCAAAGGGAGATCGAAATGAAGAAGACATGGTTCATCACCGGCGCCTCGCGCGGTTTCGGCCGCATCTGGGCTGAAGCTGCGCTCACAAGGGGCGACCAGGTCACAGCTACCGCCCGCAATCTGGCAGACGTCGCCGATCTGACGGAGAGCTTCGGCGATGCGGTGCTGCCCCTCGCCCTCGACGTCACAGATCCCGAACAGGTGCGACGGGTCGTTCAGCAGGCGTTCGCGTGCTTCGGGAGGCTGGACGTTCTGGTTAACAATGCCGGCGTGAGCCTGCTCGCGGCCGTGGAGGAAGCAACCGACGATCAGATCCGCGATCTGTTCGACGCGAACTTTCTCGGAATGGTCCGTGTTCTCCGCGCGGCTCTGCCGCTGCTGCGGCAACAGGGCAGCGGACACATTCTCGGTGTCTCCAGCGGCCTCGGAATTGGGTCGATGCCGCTCATCGGCTTCTACTCCGCCACAAAATGGGCCGTGGAAGCGCTCCACGAAGCGCTGGCGCAGGAGGTCAAGCCGTTCGGCCTCCGAGTAACGATCGTCGAACCGGGCGCCTACGCCACCGACTTCGGTAAGTCCGCGAAGGTCGCCGACGTTCTGGAACCGTATGCGGACTTCCGAAAGCGGTTCAGGGCGAGATTGAGTAGCCTGGAACGCGGCGATCCCAAAGCAACCGCGGAAGCCATCCTGAAGCTCGTGGACGCGAATCATCCGCCGCTGCGGCTGGTTCTCGGTTCGACAGTTCTGCCGGGGGCTCGCGCCTTGTACGCGGATCGTATCGCCACCTGGGAGGCGTGGGAAGACGTCTCGAACGCGGCGCAGGGCGATCCTATGAAGACTTCAATTCCATCGTAATTGTTCAGGTAGCCGACTAATGGGAACATAAAACAAGCAATCCGGCGCAAATTACCGCAGCAAAGGAGCTGCAATTATGACCGATAAAATCGCCATCATCACGGGCGGAAGCCGCGGCCTCGGCCGCAACACAGCCATTAATGTCGCGCGTCGCGGCGCCGACATCGTCTTCACCTATCGCGCCAATGAGAAGGAGGCTGAGAGCCTCATCCGCGAAGTTGAGGCAATGGGCCGCAAAGCTGCAGCGTTTCGTCTCGATACCGCCGACACGCGCGCCTTTGGCGCTTTCGTCGCCGATGTCCGTAAAACGCTCGAAAGCTGGGGACGCGGCCGCTTCGATTACCTGGTGAACAATGCCGGCAACTCGCAGCACATAAACTTCGACGAGGTGACCGAGGCAGACTTCGATGCAGTCGTCAATGTTCACTTCAAAGGCGTCTTCTTTCTGACGCAAAGACTGTTGCCGTTGATCAACGATGGCGGCCGCATCGTGAACATCTCCTCCGGCCTCGCGCGTTTCTCCTTGCCAGGCAGTTCCGTCTACGGAGCCGCCAAGGGAGCAGTCGAGGTTCTCACCCGCTACCTGGCTAAAGAACTCGGTCCGCGCGGTATCACCGCGAACGTCGTCGCTCCGGGAGCGATTCAAACCGACTTTAGCGGCGGCATGGTGCGCGACAACCCCGAAGTCAACAAGATGGTAGCGAATATGACGGCGCTGGGGCGCGCCGGTGTGCCGGACGATATCGGTCCCATGATCGCGGCGCTTCTTTCTAACGAAAATCGCTGGATCAACGGTCAGCGGATTGAAGTGTCGGGCGGAATGGCGCTTTAGAGAATCTCGAATGCCAGGAGGAATTTCAGTCAAATGACAACCGCGAAGAAGATCGCACTGGTAACCGGAGGGAACAAAGGCATCGGATTGGAGATTGTTCGCAATCTGGCCGGGGCGGGCTGCACGGTGCTGCTGGGCGCGCGCAACGCGGAGCGAGGGCAGGAAGCTGTGCGGCAACTGAAGCGGGCAGGACTCGACGATGTTCACTTTCTTGAGATCGACGTGACGAGGCAGGAAACCATCGCGGCCGCGGCGAAACAAATCGAGAGGGAATACGGACGCCTCGATATCCTGATGAACAATGCGGGCATCAATCTACGCGGCGATGGACTGCCCGGTGCGGCGGATGTGAGTGCGGTGCAAAAGGTTTTCGATACAAATTTTTTCGGGGCGCTTCGTGTCGCCCAGACGATGTTGCCGCTGCTGCGCAGGTCGGCGGCAGGACGCATCGTGAATCTATCGAGCGGCCTAGGTTCACTCACCTTCAACAGCGATCCGGCATGGACAGGCCGCGAAGTGAAACTGATCGGCTACAACGCGTCGAAGGCTGCGTTGAATATGCTGACGGTTCATCTTGCATACGAAGTGCGGGACACGAAGATCAAGGTGAACTCGGCAAATCCGGGATACACAAAAACAGATCTGAACGACAACCAGGGACCTCAACCGGTGGAGGTTGGCGCCATCGAGGCGACGCGCCTGGCGCTGATCGATGACGATGGCCCCACAGGACAGTCGTTTTCCAAGGATGGTCCCGATCCCTGGTAGACCGTGACGCTCCGGTCCGGATAGATAACTTGAAGTCGGCTTGTATTTGTTGGGGAGAATGTGAACGCCGCGGATTCACGGTGAGGATCTTAATGGCTGAGGCAGAAGTTCGCTTGCGGGAAATGGAGTGTGGCGGGATGCGGACCAGGCCCAGACTTCCGCGAAGCCCGGCTATAGCCAATCGAATACATGTGAGATGGCGACAACGGCGCCTGACGGGGTTGATTCAAAGAACGGAACCATAACGATCTGGCTCTCCGTGACCTTTGAGAGCCATTGGAAATGCAGCGCGCACCTCCCAGGCTTCATTATGAGCCGCAGGCTGGCTACTACGCTTCGACGAGCACGTTTCCGAACTCCACGTTTGATTCGACGAACTGCGTGGATGTGGTGTTTGTGCCGCTGGGCTCGACGGCCACGCCGGCATTCGAGTCTTCGATCCAAAGAAACCTTTGGCAGAAGGTTTACTTGAGATAGGCTCGACTTTTATTGCAAACCGTGCATTCTCAAAATAAAGTGCCAAAGCCATCGGCCTCCTCCCAGTGCGAGAAGCACAGCCAGACCACAAAGAACGACAGCCCAGACAGAGGGCGAGGATTTTTTACTCATAAGCGAGTGCCTCCCTCACCGTTAGTTTTGCTGCGGATCGTGCGGGCAGAAGACTAGCCATCCCGGCCAAGAGAACTGAAAAAGCAAGCCAGATCCATAAGCCCTGAAGCTGAAAAACAGAATCCAGTCTGCTCTTAAAGATGAGGAAGGCCAGGAAATTCCCAGCAACCCAGCTCAGAGGCCATGCGGCCAACCCCGCCACAACCCAGCTCATCACGCCGGTCACCACACCCTCGGCCACAATGATGCCCATCACAACTGAAGGCGACGCGCCTATCGCCCGCAATACACCCATTTCTCGCCGGCGCTCCAGCACATTAAGACTCATGGTTGTCGCAAGCCCCAAACCACCGACCGTCGCGATGATGCCTGATATCACCACGAGAAAGACGTAAATCATCAGAAGATGCTGATCCCGGCCATATCGGAAGTCAGCCTTGCTGCGGCTGCCTGCCACGTGTATTCCTTCTTGCTCCAAGTTTTTGTCCAAGGCAGATTTCACAGCGTGCATCGAAGCATCATCCGTCTTGTCCAGCGCGAGATTGATCGTTGTTCTCATTGCCGGATACCGGTGGTCTATAAAGGCCTCGGGGATATAGGCGGTCGAAGGGAGAAACGGCTCCCGGGCAATACCCACCACGCGCCATGAGGTCAGCCTCCCCTTGAGGCTCAGGGTAATGGTGTTGCCGGTTCTGATATGTGATTCTTCGGCCAGCGTACTGTTGATCACGAGCTCATCTACGTCGCCAGGTAGCAGTTTTCTTCCTTCCACAATTTCCAGCTCAATCGCTTTTGAATTCTTCGGCAAAGCGATGATCGGAAAGCTCAGAATATCGAGCGAATCGTCGCCGTCACGAGCCTCTTTCCCCGGTATCGACGCTCTCGACGTAAACCAGCTTTCTGCCATGACGATGCCCGGAGTTTTACTTACAGCGCGCTCGATCTGCTCCGCGGGGTCCATATCCCCCAGGAAAATCTGCAGATCGTATTTGCGTAGAGCAAAGGTTCGATCAAGAGTGTTTTTCATCGAGCTGCGTATGTTGAGGGCAGACATAAAGAAGAGGCCGCTCACGGCAAGTGTCAGCATGGTCAGCGCCAGCCGCGCGCGTCGGCGAAAGCTGTTGCGAATGGATAGCAAAAGCGGACGAAAATTTCCGCCGATCCCCGCGATGGCCCGATCAAAAATACTGTTTCCGAATGCGCCCTCGGAAACTTCCCAGGCAGCCAGGCCTTCACGCACGGAAATTCTGCTTCCTTTCCAAATGGGCCAGGCCGCCGCAAACAGGGGCACCCCAATCCCAACCGTGAACGCAAGCCCGTCAACCCACACTGGAACAGCGAAACTCGTGATATCAAAATTAAGGAAGCCGGCGAAGGGCCGGCACAGCGTGCGATTTGCCAGCATTCCGAGTGGAAGCGCTAAAACAGTCGCCGCAATTCCCAGCAGCATCGCTTGCGCAAAGTAGATGCGTGCGATCTGCCCACGAGTGCCGCCGATTGCCTTCATGACGCCGATCTGCCGAACTTGCGCAGCCATGATCGCCATTAGCAGGTTGACCACGAGAACTCCGCTCATCGCCAGTATGAACAGGCCGAAGCCCGCCATCGCCAGAAGAAAGCCGTCCATCAGATCGGCGTGGGGGTGTTTCCCAGGCCGCGGTACGTCGACTCCACGAACCGTATGCCCGCGATCTTCGGCAAGTTTCTTGACATGCGCAGCAACGTCGCGCACGTGTTTTTCGTCCAAGCGATTGCTGGCAGCCACAATCTTTAACTCGTCGAGGTAGGGTTGTTCCCCCAATAGAGAAAGAGTGTCGAGCGTGATATACCCATAGACGGAATTCTCCATCCGCGCCTGTGGCGGGCCGACGTCGTGCACACGGCCACTTACTCGCAGATTCTGTTCTTTGCTATGCCCGATCCTGATGGTTGCTGTGTCGCCGATTTGCAATCCCGCAACGTGCAACGCATCTCTTTCGATTAGCATCTCGCCCGTCTGCGGAGGCCACGAGCCCTGGTCCGGAGTCAACTTGCTAATGTGTATGTTTCCATAATCCTTGATCACAAACAGGATGAGATCATGCCATTGCACTGGTCCGGTCTTGATTGATCCGCACACCGCCCTCCGCGGCTCCGCGTCGCTGACTTCCTGATCGGAGAGGACCGCATTCACGAGAGCGTCGTCAATCGCATCCGTTTCCAGAGTGGCGGAGGCCGGGTTGCTGCCGAGAAATCCTTTGTTGATCTCGCGCGAGAGCACCGCATACGTGGAAAGAACCGCCGTAAATCCGACCATCCCAATCGTAAGGGCCGCAATCACCGAGACTGTTCGCGTGCTCTCCCGCTGAAAATCACGGAGGGTTTTCCGCCACGGCGTCCTCATATGCGGACTTCCCGCGCTGACACTACCTTCGTCGAAGCCAGCAGAACGCCGTCCGCCACTTCCACTCCTCGGTCGACGACACATGCAATGTCGCGCTCGTGTGTGGCGATCACTACGGTTGTTCCCGAACTTGCCATTTCTCGAAACAGTGCAAGAACTCCACCCGACGTTGATGAGTCCAGGTTCCCGGTGGGCTCGTCGGCAAGAACGACGGCCGGACCGTTGGCCAGCGCGCGCGCAATCGCCGCGCGTTGCTGCTCGCCTCCCGAAAGTGCAGACGGCAGCTTATCGGCGTGCCGGGCAACGCCAACTCGGTCCAAAAGATCAAGCGCACGTTTTCGCCGCTCTTTTACTGGAAACGCGTGGCTAAAATCCATAGGCAACATCACATTTTCAGAGATGGTGAGAGTGGGCAGCAATTGAAAAAACTGGAAAACGAATCCGACGTTGCGTCCACGCCACTTCGCCAGCTTGTTCTCGCCAAACTCATGGATCGCCCTCCCCCCCACTTCAACTGAGCCGCTGGACGGCCGGTCTATCCCTCCCATCATGTTCAACAGTGTCGATTTGCCGCTTCCTGATCTTCCGGCGATTGCCACAAACTCGCCCGTTTCAATTTCGAGGTCGACATTGCGTAGTGCGGCATAATCTCCGGCCGGCGTACAGTACGTCTTAGTCACATGTTGTAGCTTGATCATGCCCATAGCGTATGGCGTCATACCTGAATGGCCCCTGAATGCCGTGTTCAGCCGCCGTTCAGGTTGTATTTAGTCTCCTTAAAGCGGGGGAACGACTAGAAGGAAGAGCGGAAGAAAACGTGAAAGTGCTTGTAGTAGAAGACGAGGTAGCACTCGCAGAGCAGGTCATCGCTGCGCTTCACCGGGCAGGTTATGCGGTAGATCATGCTGCCGATGGCGATCGCGCAGACCTGCTTGGACAAGACGAACGCTACGATGCCGTGGTTTTGGATTTGGGTCTTCCTCACATAGACGGCTTGACCCTGTTGCGCCGCTGGCGTGAAGCAGGCCAGTCCATGCCGGTGCTGGTGCTGACGGCGCGAGGGAGTTGGCATGAAAAGGTAATGGGGATTGACAGCGGCGCGGACGATTATATGGCCAAGCCCTTCCGCATGGAAGAATTGCTGGCGCGCTTACGCGCCCTTATTCGCCGTTCGAGCGGGCAGGTCAATCCTGAACTTCGCTGCGGACTTCTTGTAGTCGATCCTCGGTCCGGCAAAGTGACCCTGCAAGGTGCAGAAATAAAACTGACGAGCCACGAATTTCGTGTGCTCGCCTATCTTATGCATCACAGGGATCGCATAGTTTCCCAAGGGGAACTCACCGAGCATATCTATTCCCAAAGCTTTGACCGCGATTCAAACACGCTCGAGGTTTTTATCGCCCGCCTGCGTCGCAAGCTCGGTCCTTCATTCATTCAGACCGTGCGCGGGCTTGGTTATCGAATGAAAGCGGATTCATGAACTGGGTGCATTCTTTCCGCTGGCGCATTTTTCTGGGCGCTTTCCTCTGGACCTTTGGACTCGTTCCACTGGTGCACTTGATATTCAGCACTGTGCACCACCAGGCCCCGGGCCGAGTTGTCATCGCTCGCGTCGATCCGACGCTGACTCTTATGTTCTCATTTTTCTGCATGGTGGCAGGGATTTGGCAGGTACGGACCGGTCTCTCCTCTTTGAGTCGACTTCGCAAACAACTGTCCGTCGTGCGCGAGGGCACCGGCCGCAGAGTTGAAGGATCGTATCCGATCGAAGTGCAGCCTTTGGTAAACGATCTTAATTCCTTGCTCGAACACCGTGAACGGACCGTACGGCGCGCGTTCGCAAAAGCAGGCGACCTCGCCCATGGATTGAAAACTCCGCTGGCTGTACTGGCCCAGGAAGCCCACCGGGCCGACGCCGCTGGACAGCACGAAATGGCGGGCACGATCAGCCTTCAGGTCGAAAAAATGCGCAGGCAGATCGAATTTCATCTCGCGCATGTCCGCGCTGCAGGTTCGGGCGACGTGCCAGGCGCTCGCTGTCCTGTTCTGGCTTCTGTGGAAGGGCTCACGCGTACCTTGCTTCGACTCTACATTGCTCGCGACCTTGCAGTTCAGGTGGATGTGTCGCCCGCCCATTTTATTCGTGGTCAGCCGGAAGATTTGGAAGAGATGCTGGGCAACCTTATTGAAAATGCGTGTAAATGGGCGAAGTCCAGCGTCAAAATACAGTCCGTGCAGGAAGACGGTGCAATTGTTATCACCGTGGATGACGATGGATCTGGTCTGCCTGCCTCGATGCGCGAAGTAGTACTCCAGCGCGGAGTGCGCGCTGACGAAGCCGCACCCGGCTCAGGGCTTGGCCTGGCAATCGTCTGTGATCTCGTAGAACTCTACGAAGGAACCTTCTCATTGGAAGACTCCCCTATGGGCGGCCTGCGTGCGCGGCTTCGGCTACTCGCCTGAAAGAATCAGCCGCGTACTGAAAAGCTGCTAACTGGGTTTTGGTTTCCGCCGAACGATGGACGGCAGGTCTTGATAAATGTTACTAGAACTGAAGACCCGAAAATCTGTTCCTGGAAACTTGAAATCCCATTGACAGTACGCTTCTAACATGGGCCCATTGGGAAGTACGCCCAGGGAATCGTTGCGGAACATGACATCCGTATTTCGATACAACTTCGGTACTCGGAGGCCAACATGTATACTTCGCCCACACCGGTGATCACGGATGAGATCAAGATCGTCGATAGCCAAGGCTGTCCCCGAATCATGATGTCGGCAAGATCGGGAGCCCCTGTCATTCGCTTGCTTCAGATCAGTGGCGCATTAAGTATGGAGGTATCACCCGATGCTGGTGGGCATCCCGCGGTGAAACTTGCCAATCCTGATCTGAGGGGACCCACGGCGGCATTGGCGGTGGACGAGAAAGGTACGCATGTAAAGTCTGATCGTCCCGGCGGGGCGTCGAGCTATCTTTTTCTCAACAATGTGGGCGAATCGGGAGTCGTGTTCGATGACGCGAACGGCATGCGCCGTCTCAACATACTTGTCGGACCCGACGGCGACGCGAAGATCGAGCGCTTTGGTTCTGATGGCAAGCCTCTTTCTTACTCTCAAACCTTGCGCACGGATCGCGGTAATCAAGTTGCGCAGTTGGTCCGAAGTAGCTGCGTCGAGCACCCTATCGTCGATCAACATGTTCGAGGATTTCTGAGCAGAGGAGCCTAACTGTTCATGCGGAAAACCTTCAGCAATTGTTGTCCGAGAGCGCTTGTTTTTGGATCGCGATGCTGGGCCGCGTTCTTCTGAGCCTGGCGGGGGTAGCGCCGGCTCACGGTCAGTCCCTCAAATTGACGCAATACTCTCACACCGCCTGGCGTTCGCAGGAGGGTGTTTTCAATGGCACACCTTCGGAGATTGCGCAGACGACGGATGGCTATCTGTGGATAGGAACGGACTCTGGCCTGATGCGCTTCGACGGAGCGCGCTTTGTCGAGTGGAAAAATCCTAACCCAAAATTCCCTCAATCTTTCAGTATCTGTTACCCCGAAAGCTGCTCAAAGTAAGGAAAGTGTAATATAGTAAGGAATAGGAGCGGGGCGCTATGCAGAAGCAGGCAAGGATCACGAGCAAGGGACAGATTACGGTGCCTCGCGAAATTCGACGCGTGCTCGGGGTTCGAAGCGGGGACAAACTTTTATTCGAAAGCGACGGCCAGGGCATACGGGTTCGGCCGGTTAGGGGCAAGAGCGTGTTTTCGAAGTATCGTGGCATTGGCAACTCCGAAATTCCGTCCGGTAGGAAGAGTATTAGAAAATGGCTGCGCGGGATGAGGGGGCAATGACAACCGCTATCGACACAAATGTAGTAATCGCTTTGTGGGACAAAGACCCGACATTGAGTTTAGCGGCACAAAACGCCCTGGAGGCTGCATTTAATCGAGGGACGTTAATTGCCGCGGCTCCCGTGTTCGCAGAGTTGATCGCGGCACCCGGGCGCAGCGAGGCATTCGTCAGTTCCTTTTTTGAGGAGACAAGAATTGGGGTCGATTGGGAATTGTCAGAGCAAATATGGCGATTGGCAGGACGAGCTTTTCAAGCTTATGCAGAACGTCGACGTAAGCAGCGCGATGCCGGCGCGCGCCGCATTCTGGCGGACTTTGTTATAGGAGCTCATGCATCCGCGAACGGTTGCCGCCTTATGACCCTGGATGATCGGCTCTATCGCTCCTCATTTCCCACGCTCGCCGTAGAGACCTTCTGAGTTCTCCGGGAACGGCAGATTGTGCGACGTTCGATCCAGCTACGGAGCAATCATAGTTGTTGGGTGGGTCGCGGAATTGCCGATGAAAGGTGAATGGCGCACTCCTGATATACGAACGCGATTCGGAGAACCCGACTTCGGGACAACTCTACGTGTCGCCTGGCCGAGAACCACCGATGCAGGCCAATGTCCGCCTTCGGATAACGTCCGCACAGCCGGTGCCCGTAAGGAGCGCCGAATCACTCAATCACTCGGTTGCTCGTAGGAGACATTAGTCCTTTATCGCGAGGATGCTGGCCTCGACATTCCAGCCTTCCACCACTAGTTCCGCACGTTTCTTGATAGCGTCTTTGCTTAAGTAGCGTGCCATTAGCGTTCTGGACTCGCCGGGCAGGAGGGTCACGTAGTTGTCCTCCCACAACACAGGCAAAATCTCCTCTGCTGACCCGGACGTGCGGATTCCGACATGAACCTGAAAGGCAAGACTCTTCGATGGATTGTGCAGGCTCACGCGAACTTGGTCATTAGCCACGGTCTTCTCTCTCGCGGCCGAGGCTTGCAATTTGATGTTTGGCAATTTGTTCAACGCGGTCAGATCTTCGAACGTCTTCACCGGAGTGAAGGCGGAATCGGGCGTATTGTCCCAGCCAATCACAGCCAGCGTGGCGGGAAGCCAATAGAAGTTCGAGCTGACTTCCTTGCCGGCAGGGTCGGTTAGCGCCAGCTTCAGAAAGTAGGCGGAGCCCTGCGATTGAGAAGGGAGATCCGGTAGCGTGAGCACCGTCGATGAGCTGTCGGGTCCGGCGTCTGTCTTCACTGCGCGCGAGAAGAGCTTGTTAAGGTTGAAGTCAAACGCCTGCGCGCTGACGGTCAACCCCGTAGCGGATTGTTGACTGGTGTTGATCACAACCACGCCGCGGTCGTCATAGGAATACTGGATGTGCAGAGGCTCGCAGGCCTTCCTGGTGCCGAAATAGCCACCGGCTGGATACATGTAGTAGTCGTAGAGATGCCAGTAAGTCGAGGGCCACGCGTTGTTCAACGTCCACTGAATCACGCCGGTGGACGTGTACTTATTGCGACCATAGGCTTCGAACATGGCGCGCTCTCCGTCATAGGCTATGGCTTGCGCTTTGCGAAGATAGTCCTTGAGGCTCGACGGTGGACCGTACGTTGCATTCATGGCTTCGTTGAAACGGCTCAGGTCCTTGAAGCGCTCACCGGCGCCGTGGAAGTTCCAGAACTTGTCGACCGGCCAGAGGTGCTCTTTGGGTAGCATCTTCTGCAGGCTTTCCAGTGGAGGAATCGCCGGCCCGGGCCCGGTCTCGGTGTTGTAGCCCCATGCGCCGCCCCACTTCGACTTATCTTCCAGCCAATAGGATGGAGGTTCGTAGTCGTAGGGACCCGTCATCTTCACACCGGATTTTCCAGTCAGGGTGGTGGATTGGTCCGAAGCCGAAGACAAAACCGGATTCGGCCAGGCCACTTGCTTTTCGACGTCGAGATAGGCGTGCTCCACGTCCGGCGGGGGCGGCCCATCGCTGCCATTCAACCAAGTCAACAGGCTGGGGTGCGAGCGCATTTTGAGCATCTCGGTACGCAGCGAGTCGGATGCAATCTCGAGCGTGCCGGGAAGCCATTTGTCCCACTGCTCCCAGACGTCGCAACAACACCAGCCAGCCATGATCAGAATGCCGTACTCATCGGCGAGGTCATAAAACTCGTCGGTTTCGAGCTGGCCTTCCTGCCGGATGGTGTTTAGGTGCATCTCGCGGACATACTCAAAATGCGCTTTGTACTGTTCGTGCGTCATGGGACGCAGCAGCATGTCGTGGTCCCATGCGCCGCCGCGAATCAGAATCGGTTTGCCATTGATCCGAAACAGCCGATAATTCTGCGGCGTCAGCTCCGAGGTCGCCTCGCGGATGCCGAAGCGTACTCCCCTTTCATCCGCGAGCTGACCGTCGACAAGGAAACGCACGGTGAGCCGATGAAGGTTGGGAGCGCCCATCTCCGCTGGCCACCAGATTTTCGGATCGTTGATTCTTAGTTGCGGGTATTGCTCGGGAGCAAACGCGGCGGAAAGCTTCTGGTCTGGCTGCAACTGAATTTTCTGTTCAAGACGAACGCCATCAAATTCGGCTTGCAAAACGCCGTTGACCGGTTGCGCCGTGGCATTCCGTAACTCGGCCCTGACGATGAGGTCTGCCTGCTTCAGAGAGTTGTCGAGAAAATGCGTCATGACTGCCGGGTAGCGTATGGCGACTGGGCCACTGGCGCTAAGAGACACATCGCCCCAGAGACCCATGTTCTTGTCAGGAGGAGTGGGGTTCCAATCGACCCAGTTGACGGCCAAGTCGTCGGGGGTGGGAGCGAAGACCTCGGCTGCGAATACATTGGCTTGGCCGGGCTCGACCAAGGCGGTGGCATTGAATTCATAGATTCTGTAGGCGCCTGCGATCTCCTTCGCGTCGGCGAGTTTGTGTCCGTTCAGCCAGAGGTCGGCCCGATTGTTGATGCCCTGAAGACGGAGCCAGACGCTCTTTCCCTTGTACTCGAGTGGCAATCGGAACTCGGTGCGATACCACCAGGGAACCGCATAAGGGCTTTCCTTCGACATGGGGAGTAGGTTGAAGGAATTAAGTCCGATGGGATAGCTCATGCCGGGCAACTGGCGCAGGTTCATGCCGAAATTCGGATCGGGAAACTCGCCGCTCGCCACCTGCACTGCCACGACGGTCGAGGGAACGGTTGCCTCATACCAGCCTGCGGTCTGGAAACCTGGCGCGGAGATGGCTGGACCTTCGGCGTTGACTTTGGCCGAGGACTGAACTCGCCATCCTCGCTGCAGTTTGATCGCAGATGGATTGACCGAGCCCGACAGCGCCGACGACGAGAGGACTGCAAGAAAGACGATTAGATGGAAAAGTGCTCCGTGTGGCCTGGTTGCGCCGCATACGATTCTTGACATGGAACCTCCTTACAGATTCGCGTCTATGACAAAATTGCAAAATTGAACCTAAACCTTCAGAAATATATTCTTGCGCCAGAGCAGCCAGAGCAGGAACCAGCAAATCAAAACCGAGGCCACCAGCAATGCGAGGAACACCAGACTGAAGCCGCCGGCGAACAGCGTGAACGAACTGGTCCACAGATTCTTGTTGATGGAGAACCATACGTTCCAGACCTGACCGGCAACCAACCCGAGAATGCCGAAAATCAACATACGCACGGCGATGGTGCCGCGATCCCGTCCCGAGCGCAGCCAACCACCTGTCAGCACTCGGATCAAGGTGGTTGCAATTGCCGGAATGGTGTGGATGATCCCTTCTGGATCGCGGTTTCCGTTGTAGAGATGTCCCGTGAACAGTTTGCGATCGAGCCACGCGGCGATGTTTCCGTTCTGGTCCAGGAACGGTACCTCGCGCGCCGGCAGGCCGAAACCAGGTAGGGGCAGAAAGCGCAGTATCGCCCAATATCCCAATAGACACGCGGCGATGGCAATGATTTGCCCACGGCGGTTCGACGACCGCACGAGGAGGGCGCAGGCAAAGTAACAAAGCGCTATCCGCTGCGTTACGCCCTCGAACCGGAAGCCGCGCCAATCGATTCCAATCAATGGAAAGCCATTCACGAACAGCCCAATCGCGATCAGCAGCAAGCTTCTCTTAAAGGCATGCCACAGAATCTGCCTGCGCGATTCGCCCCGCTGCAGCCGCGCCGCGTATGAGAACACCATCGAAACGCCGACCAGAAACAGGAACGATGGAAAGATAAAATCGGCCGGCGTCCTCCCGTTCCATTCCGCTTGCCTGATGGCGCAGTAGGAACTGTTGTCACCGTTGTCAACCAGGATCATGCCGGCAGCTAGAAGCCCGCGAAAGACGTCCAGGCACATCAGTCGTCCAGGGTGCAGATTCGCGTGATCGCCATCAGGGGACGGCGCAGGCGGGGCGAGCGGTTGCGTGGTTGACATTGGACTGGTCGGGTCGACTTCTCCTCCGCCTCTGCGGTCCGGCCTTATTCCGCCTTGCCACAGAAGCGCCACTCTGCGAATGATCGCAATAGTTCGCCGTCTGCGATGCCTCAGTCTGATGTAAACTGCAGCAACCGCGAAGTGCCTAACAGTTGCGCGACGGATTCAATCCGATTGGAGCGGTCATAAAGTGCAACGCGCCGCATTCCGCAGGTGCTAGAGTTTTGAGCAGACGGCCCTAATGGTCACGGATTCGCCGGATTCCAATGCCGCCCCGCCGGGCGCTCGACCAGTCCTCGGTCTCGAGGAAGAGGCCATTCGCTCCCAACTAGCACAGATTCTGGCGAGTCCTGAATTTCGCACGAGCCAGCGTTGCCAGGAATTTCTCCGGTTCGTGGTGGAACAATCGCTCGCGGGTCAGGCCGGCGTGCTGAAAGAGCGGACGATTGGCGTGGAAGCTTTTGGCCGCGCCGCCGACTACGAAACTAATCTCGACGGAGTTGTGCGCATCAAGGCCAGTGAAGTTCGCAAGCGCCTCAGCCTCTTCTACGCCGGGAGCGGCAAGGCGGCGAAAGTGGCTATCGGACTGCCGGTGGGCGGCTATGTCCCGAGCTTTAAGGCGCGAGGGTTTTCTTCTTCCGCCAGTTCTGAGGGAAGCTCAGAAAGCGCGGCCGCAATCTCCGGAGATCAAATCACGCACGACGGCGCCTCCGGACATCGCAAGCGGAATGTGTGGATCGGAACCGCGCTGATTGCCGCCGGAATGATTGCGGCCATCTCCCTGTCAGCTTATTGGTGGCACTCACAGCACACACCTTCGGTGCTGAACGAATTCTGGGAACCGATGCTTCGCGGTTCAGGCCCGGTGCTGGTCGCCGCAGCCTACGTGCCCGTGTACGCGCATGATGCGCGGATGCCCGGCGACCAGGGAGAGTTGACGCTCATGCCCGACCAGTATGTGGGCGGGGGAGACTTGGTGGCGGCCGCGCGCGTTGCCGGAATGCTCGGAAGGATGGCGCACGCGTCGGAGGTGAGGGTCGGAAACGCAATTACGTTTCAGGATCTGCGCAACACGCCGACCGTGTTGATCGGATATTCCAGCACGCAATGGAAGGACGTTACGCAAGATTTCCGATTTTATGTGGATGACAGCGATCGGGGCATGATTCGCGACAACGGCAAGCCAACGGAATGGTATCCGCATCATGTGACTCGCGATTTTCACACTGATGAGGACTACGCGGTGATTTCTCGGGCGTTTCTTCCGCAGACTCACGCTATGCTGGTCCTAATCAGCGGCTGCACGCAATATGGGACTGAGGGAGCAGCCGACCTGATCGCCAATCCCGAACTTCTCACCGCGGCGCTTCGCGAAGCTCCGGCGGGATGGCAGCACAAGAATCTGCAACTGGTGTTGCGCATGCAGGTGATTGCGAACGCTCCCGCCTCGCCGAGAGTGGTCGCCGCTCATTTCTGGTAGCCTTTTGCGCAAACGGTGGATCGTCGGCTGGTCCATTGAATCGAGCGTCGGTTGACCGATAACCTCCCTTCCCACAGTCACTGTGCCTCTCGTCGGGGCAGCGGGTCACGCCCGATCCGTAGGAATGGCCGCATTCGACATTTTTGTTCAACCGGGAGACAACTCCCGGATTATCGGACAACGGGAAGCCATCCAGAAACGGGCTTCGGGGAGATAATCTCCTCGAAGCCAACTTCTGGCCCACGTCGTCGACGGATTATTTCGGGGCACAACTTCCGGGTAAAAGGCCGATCCCGATCTAGCCTTGCCAACCGGAACAAGTAAGGGGTAAAATGTAGGTAATGGCGTTCTGTTGGGTAAGGATATATTGATGCTGCATTCTACAGTGACGAGTAAGGGACAAACGACCATTCCCGAGAAAATTCGCAAAGCCTTGCGAATTAAGCCGGGTGACAAGTTGGAATACGAAGTGGAGGGAGACCGGGCTACCATTCGTGTGCATCCCGGCATTCGGTCGCTCAAGGGTGCGCTCGCCAGCAATAAGGGAAAGGGGATGTCCTTTGCTGAGATCCGCGAGGCCGCCGCCGAGGCAGCGCATCGAGAGAGTGGTACCCGGTGAGCAAGCAGAGACTTGTCGACACGAATCTGATTGTCCGCTATCTGGTGCAGGACCACGACAAACATGCACGAGCAGCCGGAAAGCTGTTCGATGCCTGCGATCGCGGAGATGTGGTTATCGTGGTGTTGCCGGTCGTTTTGGCAGAGTGTGTGTTTGTTTTTGAGTCTTTTTATCGGCACCCACGCGCGGCTGTCGCCTCCGCGCTCGGAGGCTTGATCTCCAGTCCTGGCGTCGAGATCGATGAGGTAACGGTCCACCTGGACGCTCTGAACCGCTATAAAGGAACGAAGGCTCACTTTGTGGACTGTCTGATCGCCGCCACCGCGGTGGCTAAGAACGTACCGGTCTCGACCTTTGATCAGGACTTTCGAAAGTTTGGCGACGTGCGCGTGGAAACCGAATAGTTACACGCGAATCGCTACTTCCGCCCGCCATAGCAAAAGGACGAACACGCTGCGCCACTCTATACAGAACTTACCCGGAAATCTCCGAGACGCCTGTCTGCGTTTTCTATGCCAGTCAGGCACAGCTTTCCTTATGACCGGCAACTTGTTCCGACCGCGGAATTCAACGACTTCATTCCGAGACGTTCTAAGGATCGCATTAACTTTGCCTTTGATTATCCGGGCATCCGCGGCCCGCTGCAAACACCAAATTTCCAGTCGGAAAAAATCTACGAACTTGACTACTCGTTCCAAATTAACCGATGGTTGCAGTGGATCCCGATTTGCAATTCCATCAGGATATCGACGAGAAACGGGACCGGAGTCATCGTTGGCTTCCGTTCTTTAATTCATTTCTGACACACTTCACTGATTATCGAGAAGCCTATTTCGTGGGGGACAGGACGTGGCCGACAAGGAAGTTCTAGTAATGACGACCGATGGTAGATCAGAAAGTCAGGTACGCATCGAGCAGTTCATCAGGCAGTACGCCAAGGAGGAGCAATGACCAGCGCTCAATCCGGATTGAACGCGATCCGCAAAATTCGAACGACGGTTGGATTCGTGACGGTGGTTTCCGTTCTGGTGTTGAACGGAACGAGATTGTATGCCCAATCCGCCGGAGACTACACGACAGCTCAAGCAGGAAGTGGAGAGACGGTATATACCGTCCAGTGTGCGCAGTGTCATGGCGCGAAACTTGAAGGACAGTCCGGCCCCCCGCTGTCGGGAGCGAGCTTCAAACAATTCCTAAAGGGCAGCGGCACAGCTGCCCCTCTGTACGATTTCACGAGCAAGCAGATGCCCGCGAATGCTCCGGGAAGCTTGAGCAAGCAGAACTATCTCGACGTCATTGCGTACCTCCTCGCTCGAAATGGTTATCCATCCGGCCACCAGGAGCTCACTGCAAATTCATTGCGCAATGTCAAGTTCACAGGTGTGCAGACTCAAGCGGCTAGCGCAGGCACGAACAATGAAATCGTGAGGACCGCGCCGCCATCGAGCCAAGTCTTCGGGCCGCTACCGTCGAACGCAGACGTTGGCACCACCGACACGGCGATGAAATCGGCGACTAAAGACGGCAAGGACTGGCTACTCCACGGTCGCACGTACGCGAACGATCGATACTCACCACTGACGGACATCAACACAGATAACGTAACCTCCCTCGTGCCATCCGCCATTGTGCAGACTGGAATGACGGCGAGTTTTGAAACAACACCGATCGTCACTCACGGCGTGATGTATCTGGCAACCGGCGTCGTCAGCAAGCAGATGAAGGTCATGGCTTTGAACGCCGCCAGCGGAGAACGCATCTGGGAGACGACGTTACATCTTGCAGATTTCCAGATATGTTGCGGTCCGGTGAATCGAGGTGTGGCCGTCGGATATGGAAAAGTCTACGTCGTAACGCTTGACGATAAGCTCGTCGCGCTCGACGCGACCGACGGCAAGGAACTCTGGGAAAAAACTGTCGCGGATCCAACCGTCGGGTATTCCGAGACTATGGCGCCGCAGATTTACAACGGCATGGTCATCATCGGCAGCGCCGGAGGTGAGTGGGCGATTCGCGGGTTCGTCGCCGCATATGACGCAAACAACGGTGATCAGAAGTGGCGCTGGGATTCCACGGACCCGAAGAGTTTTGCAGGCGATTCCTGGAAGCGCGGGGGAGGAATGGTTTGGACCACCCCGGCAATCGATCCCGACCGCGGGTTGGTGATATTCAGCACGGGAAACCCGAACCCAGATCTGAGCGGAACCGAACGAGCCGGAGATAATTTATACACAGACTCAATCGTTGCGCTCGACGTCAAGACGGGTCAACTCCAGTGGTACTACCAGGAAGTGAAGCATGACGTATGGGACTACGATGCCGTTAGCAATGTTGTGCTTTTTGATGTGGAAGAGAACGGTACGATGGTCCCCGCCGCCGGTGAGGCGGGAAAAGTTGGCTGGGTCTTTATCGTCGACCGCACGAACGGGCGTTTGATCCGCAAGTCGGATCCATACGTGATGATGTCAGAGAATATGTTCTCGATGCCGACTAAAGCCGGTGTTGACATGCTCCCAGGCGCCAATGGCGGAGCAGAATGGTCGCCGCCGGCGTATTCTCCCCAAACACATATGCTTTACGTGCTGGCTATGGATCAATTGATGCGCTTTACTACCGAGCCGCCAGCTCAAGCGAAGGGGCAGATCCGTTTGGGCAGCGCATTCATGAACGTTGAGAAGAACGGTATCCAGGACGGTCCGCTCGTGGCCGTCGACGTGAACACAGGAAAGATCGCCTGGCAGTATAAGGCGCCTCAACCATTGATTGGCGGAGCTTTAGCGACAGGCGGCAATCTAGTATTCATGGGCGAAGGCAATGGCTGGTTTGACGCCTTCAATGCCCGAAACGGAGAACTCCTCTGGCGATATCAGCTCGGAGCAGGCGTAAATGCCCCGCCAATCACCTATCAGGTCAACGGAGAACAGTACATTGCGGTCGCAGCAGGGGGTAACTTCCAACTAGGCTATCCCTATGGCGACGCAGTAGCAATCTTCAAATTGAAACAGACGAAATAGAAATGATGGTCTGCATCCACCAGACGACCTGGACCGCACAAGACCTTCTTTCGGCGGCGTGAAAGAATTCCGGCTATGGCCGTGAACTCTCCGATCTGGGCATCAGCAAGTTTCTCAACAAGAAACTGATCCGCGTGCCCTGATTCGATGGTAGCGATCAACGATAGGTCAAATGAGATCCTGCAAAGTCGGAAAGGAGGTAACAATTCTCATGGAATGGACCAGTCCCGAGTTTGAAGTAGTGTCGCTCAACTGCGAAATCAACTCATATGCAAACGCTGCGATCTGAGTTGCTGGAATCAATTCCGGCAACTGCGGGTGCGCTACGAAAAGCGGGCTGACATTCACGAGGCTTTCTTGTCTCGCGGTTGTGCCCTCATCTGTTGGAACTTTCTCTCGGGATGAAAATGGCCCCAGGGTTTCCACCTGGGGCCAGCCCACTCGTCCCCGCACCTGGCCGTTAGTGTCCGGCTCCTGACAGCGACACCGTCGTCGTTGTTCTACTGGTTTTTCCGGGCCATGCTTTCCCCATTCGTGTGACGACTCCTGCAGTGATCTCGAAGATGGTCGGTGGCAATAGCCATTTGACTGGATTTTGACATAGCCATTATTATTAGCTGTGATGAAGAGAGCGGCCTCCGGGATTCTGCCAATGATTGCGGTCGACCGGAAGTCCCTGAAGCCTCTGCATAGGCAGATCTATGACGCGTTTTGCACCGCCATTGTCGAAGGCGGCCTGCGCCCCAGGCAGCGAATTCCGTCAACCCGCGTGCTTGCGTTGGAACTCGGTGTTTCGCGGTTTCCGGTTCTGAATGCATATGCCCAACTTTTGGCGGAGGGCTATTTCGAGAGTCGCGTCGGCGCAGGAACCATCGTTTCCAGGTCTCTTCCGGACCAACCGACCGCCAGCACTGCAACCGATGGAAAGTGGGGGGTAGCCCTCGCTGGCCCTCGACCGGTTTCGCGTGGCGCTTCGATCCTTCCTCCTTTTGACCGTCAGCCATGGCTGCGGGGTTGGGGAGCATTCGGTGTGGGGCAAGTGGCTTTCGATCAATTTCCACTACAGATCTGGTCGAATCTGGTCGCAGGCCATTGCCGAAATATGGACGCCAAGTCATTTCATTACGGCGAATCGATAGGTTCCATGGCCCTTCGGAAAACAGTCGCGAGTTATCTGAGAACCACGCGAGCGCTCCACTGTGAGGCCGAGCAAATCGCGATCGTCAGCGGTTCTCAGCAGGCGCTTGAGATTTCGGCTCGCCTAATCCTCGACCCGGGAAGTTCTGTGTGGATAGAAGACCCGGGCTACTCTTTCGCGCGAGATGCCTTCGCGATGACGGGTTGTCGTCTCGTACCCGTCCCCGTTGACAAAGAAGGTTTGGATGTTGCAGCCGGTATCAAGCGTTGTCGCAAGGCACGGGCCGCGTTTGTTACACCCTCTCATCAGTTTCCACTGGGCGTGACCATGAGTGCTTCGCGGCGTCTCAAACTTCTGGATTGGGCCCAAAACACGGGATCTTGGATCATCGAAGATGACTATGACAGTGAGTACAGGTACGAAAACTCGCCGATTCCAGCCTTGCAAGGGCTCGACGCGAGCGCTCGCGTCATATATATCGGGACCTTCAGCAAAGTTTTGTTTCCTTCTTTGCGCCTCGGCTATGTCGTCGTTCCGTTGGATCTTGTCGATCGTTTTCTATCTATTCGGCGTGCTATGGATATTGCCCCGCCTACTTTCTATCAGGAAGTGCTCGCGGACTTTATTAGCGAAGGGCATTTCGGGCGCCACATTCGAAGGATGCGAGTTCTGTACCGCGAGCGACGGAGTGCGCTAGTAGCTGGACTCCGCAAGGAAATCGGGGGCATGGTCGAAGTGCTCGGGGCTGAGGCTGGCATGCACCTGACTGTGATATTGCCGAAGGGGAGCCACAGCGATCTGGAAATTGCCGAGCGAGCCGCCCGCCAGAACCTGTGGGTCTGGCCTCTTTCTTCCTCCTATTTGGGCGAAGCGCCACGGCCCGGCTTCATTTTGGGCTTCGGCAGTACCGCGATCGTGGACATCCCCCACGCCGTTCGCAAGCTCCGTAACCTGCTTGCCGCAAAGTGACAAGCGCAGTGATCACACTCTCGGGTGAGCGGGTGTCCAGTTGGATTTTCGCCAAGAACGGGTTCGCAATGAAGTTGGCAGTCACGCTTGGGGAGACTCGATTCCTTAGCTTGCCGGCCTACGCAATGCGGCGCCAAGTAATCTACCAGGCCCCGACTCTTGTACAAAAGCAACGATCCGAACGTTTTTTGGATCCGTGCCGGGCTTGAGTTTCACCTGAACAGTCTCGCCAAAGGTCCCCCCTTTCTTCAGCCTTCCTATTTTCGTGAGTTGCTGCACAACCGCAACATGGGTCAAGTGTCGGCCCCCATTTTCGCCGCGCAAGACTTGGGACTGCACATGGTCGAGAACGAGGGCAACGTAGACGTCGGCGTTGCGTCTTTCGGAATTGCCATCCGCTTCAATGTGCATTTGGAGAACAACTGGATTCCCGCTATCAACGGTTACCTCGCCGATGCGTACGGGAATTTTAGGGTAGACTGCAGCTTGCTGAAAGACTTTGATCTCCTGCTGCGGATCGCCAAGGCGCATTTCAGCGGTTCCGTCTACGATGATTTGAGGAGTGTAGGGCGTCTTGAGCCCAAGTGCACTGACATATGCGGCCTGACGTTCCGTCACAGCAGGTGACGAGTTGGGGTCTTTCCAGCCGTCATGGTCCCAATAGTCCACGTGTTCACTGATGACGATCAGTTGCGCGTTGGGAACGGGCTGTGTGGCGTCCAGTTTCTGGAGGAGGGCATCCGCAGGAGGACAGCTGGAACAGCCTTCTGAAGTGAACAACTCGACGAGAATGGGGTGACCAACCGCGTCGGACCTTTGAGCGACCGGCGCTTTATTTTCCGTTTCCTGACGGTGCCAGTCGGTTGCCGGCGCCGTTTGCAAAAGCAAGAAGCCGAAGAATAGAACCCCGCACATTGAAAACCGCATTGATCTACCTCCATACCAGAGAGGCAATTATTCGGCGAAAATATCGTCGTTGCAATAACCACTTGACCCGAAGTTGCAATAACCACCGCCGTTGCAACCTGCGGTGGCAGGTCTGGCTCATGAAGCCTGGGCGCCCGAACGGAAGCATCACACCGAATGATCAAGCTCGCGGATGGGAACGAGATCTAATGCCACGCATTGATGATCGGCCCTGGTGTGCAATGGAGGCGTCTGGAAGGTCCTGGGATTGACAGGTGCAAGGCGCGGGAGTCTATTTATGGAGGGGTGCTGCGGAGGCACTATCCTGCGAGGGTTGAGGTCGTTTACGTGGTCGGCGGCACGAACTCGGCGGGGCCATGCGGCTATCTTGACTCACAAGCTCAAACAGGGGGTGGCTGTGGAGCGCAATTACAACTTTCCCGACCAATGTCGCTATGTACCGGAGATGCTGGGATAGCTGTATGCTCACGATCCTGAGGCGCGGGAGCGTGGTCCAAGGCCGGAACAGCGCCTGCAGTTTTTCATCAGGAGCAGAGCGGCCCGGCGATGGAGAAACTCCATGGGTGGCTGGAGGCGCAGTTCGCCGAACGCAAAACCGAGCCGAACTCGGAACTGGGAAGGCGACCACATACTTGCTGCGGCACTGGCGGCCTTTGAAGGTGGTAAGGGGCCCAGGCATCCTCGGAAGGACCCGCAGTAGCGATATAACTCCAAGGATATAACTCCAATGGTGACTCTATAGAATATGCCGAATCCCGGTTCCGATCCAGAATTCCGCGAGCGATTTAAGGTTCTTCTTGTAAATGCGCGTCACGGTGTATTTCTTTCCGCCCTTCAATTGGAGAATGTACGCTCCTGAGGAATGCGGTCTTATCTCTTCCACAAACGAGATATTGACTAACACGGAGCGGTGGATCCTGATGAATCCGTTCGGTTCGAGCTTTTCTGCCACTGCCGAGATCGGCTCGCGCAACAGGTGGGTACCCGAATCGCAGCGCAGCGCAACGTAATTGCCACGCGCCTCAACAGCGATTACATCTACAGGGCTAATAAAGAGAATTCTCCGATTCACCTTGATGGCGATTCTGGGAGGCGGTTGATCGGCAAGCGCCCGCGACACGAGGGTAAGCTTCCTCGATCCCGCCGGTTCCGTTTCCATCGATACTCGTTCGAAATTTGGATTTTCGAACCGTTTCAATGCAAGCTCTTTCATTTCTGCTCCACACATAGAGGAACCATCCCGGATCCCGGCGAGAAGCGGGTTAGATTATGCAAACGTAGCTTTTAAAATGGTCAGAGACAATAGCCACTTGATGAGATTTGTATATAGCCACTATTTATCCACCGCGTGAAGAGGGTGGACTCCTTGCTGGTGGCTTGCTGCTGCTGTTCATGAATGCCGACTGGCACCATGCGCGGCCATCGTCAGTCGTAAATCTGGTTTGGATCGCCATTGCGCTAATTGCTCTGATTCGAGCTCGAAACGGCGCGCCTGCTTACATTACAGGATGCGCGATATTTCATCGTTAAAGCAGGGCCGAAGTCGGCTGCGAGCAGTTGAAGCTCACGTGAGCCAGAACCTGAAGACGTTTGTCCCAGGCGTGTTCACGCCCGTGCCCCAAGCACTCAAAGTCGTTCTCGTTAGCGGTATGAAGGGATATGTGAAGGTGGAAAGGGGTTCCCCGACCGCGTGCCTTCAGAAGATACGGCCATTCTGGTCAAAGTTATTGTTGTGGAGTCACAGTTATCCGCAAACGACTGGCAACCGATCGACCATCCTTGAACGCAGGGATGAGCTTCCAAGCTAACGCCATTGCGACCCGATATCTCACAGTTCCGGCCGGCTCAGCCGATCTGACTTTCCGACTGTATCAAAGACGAGATATAGAAGCTTCTGCTCCGGCGGGGCTGAAGGCTGACTGCCGGCTACGGGGTCGAGGTGACCCCGGATCTGAGTCCCGCCGCTGACCTATTGTCGATGTCGAAGATGCGCGCCTGTTTCTTCTTGCCGGGCGGGCTGCGGATGTACTGTCGCCTTCGCGGTGAATGCCCTGCGTTCGTGCTTTCACTAGCGCAGCCTGAATTCGATCAGAGTCCGCAGGGGGCGACATTTCGGTAAGGGAATCGATCGGCTCCCCTTTTTCCGTAAGGCCTCATCAATTCGTTTTTCTCAAGATCAACTAAAGCGGTTACGACCAATTTGTTTCGGCTTCGGAGACAGTTGTCAGATTATGGTGAGGTAGCGTAGCCCTCGCCTCAGAGCACTTCCACGAGAGAATCAATTGCATCTCGCTGGCCGTCGATCGGATGCATGGCAACTTCGAGCCGATGCGACAGCAGGTCGAAGCCCGGCAACGAAGTAAAGTCAGCAATGTCACTGCGAAAGTGGTCATCTAACGCATTCGCGTCCGGATTCAAAGAACTGGATCCCATCCCGCGAGCCTCTCCTTCGCCGAATGAGCGGCCGTCGTTTAATTTTATGGCGCTTGGCAGAAGCAGACGGCCGGCCCGACGATACGCGGCTGATTCCAGCAACAAAACCATGTGATTCTTAACAGGCTGACGATTGGCAGGGCAACCGGTGAGGACAACCTCGTTCTTTCAACATGCTCGACAGAGCCGTGTCAGTAACAGGTGGCAATCTACGGCACACAACGTTCATCCGCAGTGTCAGAGGGTGAATGGGTAACATCATACAGCGATGCAAATCAACATAGGAAGGGCTATGAGATGCTGTAGTCGAACAGCGTATGGTGACAGGGCAACAGAAAAACGTTGTAAGACACACTGTTCGCCCTGCGAAGCGTTAGGGCCTCCATCCATAAATTCGTATTTGCTACTCCATGATCCTTTACTAAGTCCTTGAGGAATCTCGAAATCGCGATTGGCCCAAGGGTTGCGATGAGTCAAATGGCTGGCGGCAGCCAGGAAATCCCAAGTCGCACCTCGCATTCGCAGTTGGACGCAGGGTTTCGTGCATGTAGCCGGCAGATGACTTCCGGTTCAATCTCGGTTTTAGGAGGCAGGTAATGCAAGTCCGCAGCGTGAAACTGGTTTTGGTTGTCCTGTTGGTAGTATGCGTTGGCAGCACCCTTCCCGCATGGGCGCAATCAATATCGACTGGAACTGTCGCCGGCGCGATTAACGACCCGTCAGGCGCCGTGGTGGCGGGGGCTACGGTCACGCTTACCGATCTTGCGACCAACACTCCGCGGACTGCCGTAACGAATACGACCGGGCACTACACCTTTGTGGATGTCCAGCCGGGTGTCTATACCGTCTCTGTCACTAAAGCCGGATTTTCAACCACTAAGGCCGAGCATCAAGAAGTAGAGGTTGGAGTCAACCTGACCGTGAATTTGTCGCTTCAGGTGGGTGGCGGTAGTACGGTGGTCGAGGTGTCGGCGGTTGGCAATGAACTGCAGACGATGAATGCCACGGTCGGCAACACGATCACGAATCTCACTATCGACAACCTGCCAAGCCTTGGCCGCGACGTCAGCACTTTCGTCGAATTGCAGCCGGGCGTAGGTCCTGACGGCAGCGTCGGAGGCGCAGTTCTCGATCAAAGCTATTTCTCGCTCGACGGCGGCAACAACAGCAATGACATGGACGGCAGTATGAGCGTCTACACGATGAGCTACGCCGGCGACCCGACGGGCGGCGTTGCTACGCAAAATAACCTGGGAGCAGGATCGGGCGGTCCGACGGGCGTGATACCGACTCCGCAAGATAGCATCGAAGAAGTCAAGGTAAATACTGCCGGACAGACGGCTGATTTCAATAGCTCGGCCGGTGCCGAGGTAAAGATTGTCACCAAGCGCGGAACGAACGCGTGGCATGGCACAGGATACGAATATTACAAAGACAATAGCTGGTCATCGAATAGTTGGCAGAATAATTTCGACGGGGTTCCGCTACCGAGCTTCCATTACAGCCGTTATGGAGGCGCGATTGGCGGCCCGATCATCCCGAAAGAGGTTCTTGGCGGGAAGACCTACTTCTTTGTCAATTATGAGGGTTTCAACTTTCCTCTATCCCAGACGATCGATAGGAACGTTCCCTCGCCAGCCTTACGCCTTGGACTCATAACGGATCCGATAACCAGCACTGTTTACAACGTGAATCCCTACCCCGTCACCTATAACGGCAAGACATACGCCGGGAGCGCGACCACTATCGATCCCCTCGGAATTGGAATCGATCCGCTGGTTCAGTCGATATGGAACACGTATGAACCACAGTCAAATTCCGCCTGCCTGCTGAGCCTCTGCGATGGGACGAATGTTATGGGATTCTCGGCCAACGTTCTTACCCCGACGACCAGCAAGTTTGTCGCTACCCGCATCGACCACGATTTTTCGCCCAAATGGCACTTCTCAGGGACCTATCATTACTTCAAGCTGACTGGGACCACGACCGACCAGATTGATATCGGAGGGTTCTTCAGCGGTGATAAACTCGGCGTCCCGGCAGCCAAGTCCATCGATCCGCAGAACGCATTTATGTTGGTAGGATCAGTGACTACCAACGTGACTACCAACCTCACCAACGATTTCCACTACAGCTTCCTGCGTAACTTCTGGAATTGGGAGCGTGCAGGAGATGTTCCGCAGGCATCTGGTCTGGGCGGGGCGCTCGAAATCTACAGCGGGGAGAGCTGTTCTGGATGTGGCTTGCAACAGGATCTTGCTCCTTTCAATGTGGACACGCAAAATACGCGTACCCGTTACTGGGACGGACACGATCAGATGATTCGCGACGATATCTCACTACTGAAGGGCAATCATCTGTTCCAGTTCGGGGGCACCTATCAGCACAATTGGGATCAGCATCAGCGCACCGATAACGGAGGCGGGATCAACTACGCACCCGTTTATCAACTCGGCACCGGTTCAAACGGATCGAACTTATCCTCGGATGTGTCGATTTGCAGTTTGACATACATACCGAGCGGGTCGACGAGTTCATCTCCCGATATACAAAACTGTGGTGCCCTTACTTCGGCGGTCCTGGGCATGGTTTCCATCTCGCAAGTCGCTTATACCCGTTCTGGTGCAAGTCTGACTTTGAATCCTCCGCTTACGCCCGCGACCACCACTGTCAAAGTTCCTTACTACAACACGTACTTTAGCGATACATGGCACATGAAGCCGACGTTTACTTTCACTTACGGCTTGGGCTGGACGCTGGAGATGCCACCAGTGGAAACGACCGGCAAGCAGGACGTGCTGGTGGACCAGTCGGACACGCCAATCTCGGCGCAAAGCTACTTTGCGGCTCGGAGGCGTGCTGCGCTGATTGGCCAGGCCTACAATCCCGAACTGGGTTTTGCTTTAGTGGGCAACGTGGGAAACGGATTGAAATACCCCTATAATCCTTTTTATGGAGAATTCAGTCCGCGTGTCGCGATTGCGTGGAGTCCGCATTTCGATGCCGATTCGATGGGTGGCAAAGTCTTCGGTCATGACGATACGGTAATTCGCGCCGGCTACGGCCGCGTCTACGGCCGCTTGAACGGCGTGGACCAAGTGCTGGTGCCGCTACTCGGTGTTGGCCCTATCCAACCGACGGAATGCGCGGGTAATTTGTCCAGCGGCCAATGCTCCGCTTCTCAGGCTTCCCCTAGCACCGCTTTCCGAGTCGGTTCCACCGAGAATGGCCTCGTTGCACCACTTCAGACCTCCACAGGTTCAGCACCTGGTACATTAAACCTCATTCCGACTACAACATTACCGCAACCTATTTTCCCGGGGATTAACTCGACGGAGGGTGCGGCGAGCGAGGCTTTGGATCCGCACTTCCGGCCCAATCAGGTTGACTCGTTCGACCTCACGGTCCAGCGACAGTTGACTCACCGGGTCACGTTGGAAGTTGGCTACATCTTCCGCAGAATCAGGGACGAATACCAGCCTCTCAACCTGAACGCGGTGCCGTACATGTTGACGCTGGGCGGACAGAGCTTCGCCAATGCCTACGCGCAAACGGTGTTGGCATACTGTGGAGGCGTAAAAGGACTGGGTGGAGGTGGTTGCGCCGGAACCGCGGGGGCGGTTGCGAACCAGGTAAAGAGATCGCCGGTGATTATCTTAGCGCGATCTATAAGTTTTAAAACTGCAATATTTTTCCTCAGCAGAGCCTGTGCGGATCGGTCGGATTCGAAGAAGAAAGCGTATTGGCAGCCACGGCTTAGCGATTCGAGGCCCAGGCTGCCGGTGCCGGCGAAAAGGTCGTATACAGAAGCATTCGGCAGCAATGGGGACAGAACGTCGAACACCGATTGCTTGACCCGGTCGGTCATGGGGCGGGTCTGATCCGATTGTGGGGAGAGAATCGTTCGGCTACGAAATTCGCCGGAGATGATGCGCATGAAACAAATGTAGCCAACGACGGGTGGGTTCCGCTAGAATTTCACACCGATGGCGGACCGAACGATTCATTACGAAGCGGCGTTCGAGGCGTTTTTGCGTGAACGGGGCATTCCATACGTGGCGGTCGATGAGGCGAAGAAAGCCCTCTTCGCCAATGCGCGATTGAAATCCTTCGATTTCGTGGTGTACAGCAAAAAGGGGCCGAACCTGCTGATCGATGTGAAGGGGCGAAGTTGCCGGAACAGGACGGACCGCGCCGGGTTTGAGACGTGGGCGACGGAACAGGATGTCAGCGATCTGATGCA
>Ga0181522_10000408_pt1 | contig 32880 bp, 30 predicted proteins | sample PEATcosm2014_Bin_27_FD_121103 | JGI IMG/M metagenome (GOLD analysis project Ga0181522, IMG submission 121103) | Peatland microbial communities from MTU Mesocosm Facility, Houghton, MI, USA - PEATcosm2014_Bin05_10_metaG | ecosystem: Environmental > Terrestrial > Soil > Wetlands > Peat | place...
CCTTGTGAGGATTGGATTGATCAGAACCTGAAGCGGCACGGGCCGCCGCTCCCGTTCAGCAGCCTGTTCCGGTGAAAGACGCTGAATGGCTTCAAGAGTGTCTTCAATGACCACAAGTTGCAGCGGTACGCCGACTTGCGGGGCTGCCAATCCTACGCCAGGAGCGTCATACATCGTCTCACGCATGGACTCGATGAGATTCCGCACGGACCGGCTGGCAATCTCCTCGAATGATAAAGGGCGGCTCTTCTGCCGCAGCACCAACTCGCCAACCTGCCGGATTTTCAGGATCATGGGCTTCTAAAAGAATAGGCCGAAATCGCCATTTCCGTCGAGTTGCGATAGAATCATCTATTATCCTATCGAAATAGTCTAGTTTATTCGAAATGCTGTGTCAGGCAATAAAACTCCGCTCTCGCTCCACCCTCGCCCTGGTTGTATTGGCTTTTTCCGGGTGCAGCCCGGCATCGAAAAACCCGACCGAAACGCTGCGGATCGGCTATCAAAAATGGGGCACATTTTCGATTCTCAAGGCTTCGGGAAAGCTGTCTCAGGCGTTCGAGTCGAAAGGCGTCCGATTCGTCTGGACGGAATTCCCATCCGGTCCTCCGCTGTTGGAAGCACTGAACGCTGGGAGCATCGATATTGGACACACAGGTGATTCGCCGCCGCTGTTTGCGCAAGCTGCGGGTATCCCTTTCGTCTACTTCGCGGTTTCCTCGGCTAGCCCGGAAAGTTCCGGCATTCTGGTGAAACGGGAGTCGGCGATCCGTCAGGCTTCGGATTTGCGGGGACGACGGGTCGGGTTTGCCAAGGGCACCAGCGCGCACACGATGGTGCTGCGCTATCTGGAGAAGAACGGGCTGTCACTCGCCGATATCACGCCGATGTACCTCGCTCCGCCGGATGGCCGCGGAGCCTTGGAGACCGGCGCGATTGACGCTTGGGCGATCTGGGATCCGTACCTGGCGGCGGCGGAAGAGCGAGGCCTTTATCGCTCCCTCGCCACCGGAAAAGGCTTCGTGGACGGCCGCGAATACTATCTGGCCAGCCGGCACATTGCGGAGCAGGAACCGCGGCGCTTGAAGGAATTTCTGAGCGAATTGGAAGGCATCAAGACGTGGGCGAAAGATCATCGCGACGAAGTGAATCGCTTCCTGTCCACGGAGACGGGCATCCCGCTCAATGCCGTCGCCCTGGCCGAGCAACGTCGCAACCGCTATGACACAGAGACTGTCGGTGCCGAGCTGATTGCTTCTCAACAGGCGCTGGCGGATCGATATCTGCAACTCGGTCTGTTGCCCAGGAGCATTGACGTAAGAGCAGCCGTGCTGGTTCTCGGCCCCTAAAGGAGAGCAATGACACTTTCCATTTTCTGGTTTATTCCCACCCAGGGTGATGGACGATTCCTGGGGACTACCAAGGGCGGACGAGCCGCCACCTTCGACTATTTCTCCCAGGTGGCGCGCGCCGCCGATGTTCTGGGCTACGAAGGCGTCTTACTGCCGACGGGGCGCGGCTGCGAAGACGCCTGGATGACTGCGGCGGCACTGGGGTCCGTCACAGAGCGGCTTAAGTTTCTGGTTGCGGTGCGCCCGGGGCTGATCAGCCCGACCCTGGCTTACCGCATGGCTACGACGCTGGACCGGCAAACGCGCGGCCGTGTTCTGATCAACGTCGTCACCGGCGGCGATACGGACGAATTGCGCGGAGACGGGGTCTGGCTCTCGCACGACGAGCGATATGAGCAGACCGATGAATTTCTTTCCATTTGGCGCGCGCTCGACCGCGGCGAAACGGTGGAACACAGCGGCAAGCACTATCGCGTGAGCGGCGCGAGAAACCTGATTCCCGGCGCCCAATCCCACATCCCGCTTTACTTCGGTGGATCGTCGCCCGCGGCGATGGAGGTCGCGGCCCGGCACATCGACATGTACCTTACCTGGGGAGAACCGCCGCAGCACGTGGCCGGGAAGATCGCACGCGCACGGGAACTGGCGGCCGCCGAAGGGCGCGAGTTACGCTTCGGGATCCGGCTGCACGTGATCGTGCGCGATACGGTGGCGGAAGCGCGACGCGATGCCGAAAAGCTGGTGGAACATATCACGCCCGAGATCGCCGCTGAAGGGCAGAAAGTGCTCGCGAAATACGAATCGGAAGGACAGAAGCGAATGCTCGAGCTACAGCGCAATGGGGGCGACGGTTTGTGGCTGCAGCCCGATCTTTGGGCCGGCGTCGGCCTGGTTCGTGGCGGTGCGGGAACCGCGATGGTAGGGGATGGCGCAACGGTGGCAGCGCTGATAGAGCAATACGCCAGCCTGGGCATCGATACCTTCATCCTCTCCGGCTACCCGCATCTGGAAGAGGCTTATCATTTTGCGGAGCACGTTTTCCCGCGGTTATCGCTGACGCGCCCGGCTGCGGATGGCCGGCGGGGCGAAGTAGTCGCTAACGGAGCGGTCCGCATACCCGGCAGTGCGAACGCGGTGCCAAAGGTCGCTGGATAACTTACCTGGTCGCGGCGAGGTCCGAATGGAGAAACGGATAGTCTGTATAGCCCGCGTCGCCGCCTCCGTAAAACGTGGAACGGTCCGGTTGATTTAACGGAGCCCCGTGCCGAAAGCGATCCGGCAGATCCGGATTGGCGAGAAACGGCGCTCCGAACGCCACGGCATCGGCGCCTCCGCTAGCCAGCAGAGCGTTCGCACGGGCCCGGTCGTACCCCTTGTTGGCAATCAGCACCTGCCGCCAGGAGGAACGGAAATGCGCCGCATTCAGAACCAGGCCGCCATCCGCCTCGCCCTCAACGAGATCAAGGAAGGCCAGACCGAGTTGGCTAAGCTGATCTACGGCGTACCCGAAGGTTTCGGCCGGCGTGCCGTCGGCGATATCGTTGAACGGGTTGAGCGGCGAAAGACGCACTCCGACGCGTTCGGCGCCCCACACCGCCACCAGCGTCTCTGCAATCTCGATCAGGAGGCGTGCGCGATTCGCAATCGAGCCGCCATACGCGTCGGTGCGGCGATTGGTCTTGTCGCGCAGAAACTGATCGATTAAATAACCATTCGCGCCATGAATCTCAACACCGTCGAATCCCGCGGTTTTGGCGTTGGTTGCCGCGGCGCCATACTGCTCCACGACTTGCGCAATCTCGCCGAGCTCGAGCGCGCGCGGCGTCACAAAAGGTCGCATGCCTTCAGGAGTCGGAGCTTGTCCCTCGGGCTGAACCGCCGAAGGCGCCACCGGCAGCACGCCGTCCGGCTGAAGTGACGGATGGGAGATGCGTCCGACATGCCAGAGCTGCAGGAAAATGTGGCCGCCAGCGGCATGAACGGCATTCGTGACCAGCTTCCATCCCTCCACCTGCTCAGCCGAATGGATGCCCGGGGTATTCGGATATCCGACACCTTGCAGCGAGATTTGCGTCGCCTCCGTGACGATCAGACCGGCACTCGCACGTTGCTCGTAGTACGTAGCATTCATGGCTCCGGGCACATTTCCGTTGCCCGCGCGGCAACGCGTCATCGGCGACATGATCAGCCGATTGGGTAACTGATACGGCCCAATTTGAATGGGCGAGAGAATATCTACCATGGTTCAGATCCTTCCTAAAATTCGCGCGAGAATCTCACCTTCAATTTCGCTCAGTGCCGCATCGCCCCGAATCCGCGGACGCGCCTGCTCGATTCTGCGAATCATCGGGACAAGACCATCTTCTACCACCACGACCCTGTCCGCGAGCGTAACCGCTTCGCTGACGTCGTGCGTGACCAGGACCGCCGTGAAAGCTTGCCGCCCCCAGACTTCCTCGATCAAGCGCTGCATTTCCAAGCGAGTCAAGGCGTCGAGCGCGCCCAGCGGCTCGTCGAGCAGCAACAGCTTCGGATGCGAAACCATCGCACGGGCCAGTGCGACTCGCTGACGCTGTCCGCCGGAAAGAACGGCTGGCCAATCCTGCGCTCTGGAAGCGAGCCCCACCTGATCGAGCGCCTCCATCGCCGCCGGCTTCCAATCGCCGCGCTGGCCTATCCCCACGTTGTCGAGCACCCGGCGCCAGGGCAGGAGGCGCGTGTCCTGGAACAAGATGCGTGTGTCCGCGACCTGGCGCGTCACGGGATGGCCACCTACTTCGATACGGCCCTCGCTCGCGGTAGCCAGGCCGGCAATCATCCGGAGTAGCGTGCTTTTTCCGCAACCGCTGCGTCCCACAATGGCCACGAACTCGCCGGGAGCGATCTCCAAATTGACATCCGTTAAAACCTGATGGCTGCCGAATCGCTTGCCCACGCCTGTGATGCTGACCTCGAGGCCAACACGCGACAAGCGATCCGGTAAACGCTGCGTTTCCGCGACCGTCATAGCGATTGCGCTCCAGCATCGGCAAATGCCGTGTGCCACGCGAGGCACCGCTTCTCCAGCCATCGCGTGGCCGAGTCCGCCAGTTTCCCCAACACGGCATAGATCAAGATTCCCAATACCACCACGTCTGTTTGCAGGAATTCGCGCGCATTCATGGTCATATAGCCGATGCCCGACGAGGCCGCGATTGTCTCCGCCACCACCAGAGTCAGCCAGGTGATTCCCAGTGCGAAGCGCACTCCAACCAGGATCGAGGGCAAGGCGCCGGGAAAGATCACCTGCCGAAAAAGCTCTGCGCGCGTCAGGCCATAGACGCGCCCCATCTCGATCAGACCGGCATCCACCGTGCGCACGCCGTGATAAGTATTCAGGTACATCGGGAAAAATACCCCGAGCGCCACCAGATACACCTTGACCCTTTCGTCGATCCCAAACCACATGATGAAGAGAGGAATCAGAGCCAGGTGCGGCACATTCCGAATCATCTGAATGGTGCTGTCGAACAGCCGCGCCGCGGTATCCCACACGCCGTTGATCAGCCCAAAGATCAGGCCGAGTGCGCCGCCGATGACAAATCCAACGGCTGCGCGCGCCGTGCTCACTCCGACATGGCGAAGTAAATCCCCGCTGGCCGCAGTCCTGATGCCCGCACGCAGAACGTCACCGGGCGACGGGACTGCGCGCGAAGAGATCCACTGAAAGTAGGAGGCCGCCTGCCAAAGAAGAAGCGCGGCGACAGGGACGGCCCACGGGAGAGCGCTGCGCACAAATCGGCGCGAGGGTGAGCTCATCGATTTAATATACCATCCCGATAGAGTTTGGGGTGTTCAGCCGTCATTGAGCGGGCGCCGCACTGGCGGGAACGCTCAGCAACTGCCGGATCTGAGCGACCGCGGCATTCACCTTCATCTGCGAAATGACCTTGCCGATTTCGGGTGAGGACTTGCGCGCATCGCCGCTGATGCCGTTCTTGTGGCCCGCATCGCTGACCGCATTGGCGATTTGATCCCGGCGAATCCAACCTTTGTCGCCGCCGAGATACCAGAGCTCGGAAGTGTCCTTAATGGACGCGTGCGATCCGACCGGCAGATCGTGATCCTTCAGCCACTGGTCGAAATCGGCCCCGGCTTTAACATAGACATCAGCGCAGTACACCACTCGCACTCCCTGCGGGGAATGCCTCGCGTCCAGTTTCTTGGCCACATCCGCCAACTGCTGCTGGCCGCCGCCGTGATCGCCCATCAGCACGACATTCTTAAAGCCATTGCGGATCAGCTGTTCGGCCACCTCTTCGTTGACGCCGGCGAACAGCGCGGAACTGATGCCAATGGTGCCAGGCAACTCTACGCTGGCGCCATTATTGACCGAAAACGGGATGGTGGGAGCCACAATCGCGTTCCCCAGCTTTTCGGCGATCTCCAAGGCGAGCGCATGCGCCACGAAGTTGTGCGCTCCGCTGACGCCCTGGGGTCCGCGCTGTTCCACTCCGCCATTGAAGAGAAGGGCCGTCGTCTTTCCCTGCGCGATGGCCTGTTTCAGTTCCGGCCACGTCAGCAGTTCGAAATCCAGGCTCTTGGTTTGTGCGTGTCCGGCCGCGGCGCTCATTGCGAGCAGGCCCGTTGTCCAAATTACGTTTCGTATCATCGATTCCTCTCTATTTCGCCGGTGCGACTGCGCCCCGGCCCTGCTTCGGCGCTCCGGCCACCGGTACCTCGGGCGCCGGCGCGCCCAGACTCTCCAGCAGCGCGATGGTATCCGGATGCTCCATCGGCAGGTGCGCGTTCACCATGGGGCCATTCGCCATGTCCGTGACCGTCTGGCCGCGCTTGCTCCGTACGTCCAGTTCGGCGCCCTTCTGCACCAGGAACTTCACCACTTCGTTGTCGCCGCGATAGGCGGCGCCATGCAGCGCGGTGTAGCTGTAGGCGTCTTTCGCATTCACGTCGGCGCCGAGTTCCACGCAATACTGCACCGCCGCCAGCCAGGAGTCCGGGACGTTGCGAGTAGCGTTCGCGCCCCAGCCCAATCCGGCCGCCACCATCAGCGGAGTGACCCCCTCATCGGTGGCGAGATTCGGATCGGCCCCGCCGGCCTTCAGCAGACGCATGGCGGCGACGTCGCTCGATTGCGCCGCCCGCCATAAGGCTGTCGCGCCTTTCTTGTCCACCCATTCCTGATTGTGCGAAGTGGGCCGGAACCAGAGCGGTTTGATGAGCCGGGCGTTGGGATTCGCACCATGTTCCAGAAGTGCTTTCATCAAATCCAGATACGTGACGCGTTCCTGGAACGTGATCGGATTCGGCCCCCAACCGACTTCCGCCCATTCGGTGTCCTCGGCATCGTAGAGCGGCGTCAGACCGTCGACCGTCGCGAGATTCGCGTCGGCCCCGTGGTCCAGGAGAAACTTCGCCAGATCGTAATGGCCGTTGGTGATGGCGATGACGAGCGGGCTGGTTTTATCGGACTCGCTGGCTTGATTGATGTTGGCGCCCCCAGCAAACAGCGCACGCGCGGACTCAAGATTCCCCTCACGCGCCGCCAGCAGCAGCGCTGTCATCCCGCCCATGATTGTGGCGGATGCGCCGCGCGCCTGCCCGCCCAAACCACCGCCCGAACGTCCTCCGCCGGCTTGCGCGCCCCGGCCGGCGCCGCCCGCGGGCGCCGCTGGAATCGGATTACCATCTTCGTCGACCCGCGAACGCTCTAACTTCTCAACCGTGCTTGTCGCCGCTGCATCGGCGCCATTCTTGAGCAGCAGTTCGACAGCGGCCGCGCGATTCTTCGCTGCCGCGAACATTAGCGCCGTATGCCCATGCGCGGACTCCTTCGCATTTACGTCCGCGTCGCGATCGATCAGCAGCTTCAGCGCGTCGACGCTCCCCGAGGCCGCTGCCAGCATAAGCGGTGTGGCGCCGTCGCTGGTAGGTGCCTTCACGTCCGCGCCGGCCTTCAGAAGCAGTTCGATCACTGCCACGTCGCCATTCGTGCAGGCGAGAGAAAGAGGGGTAATCGCGCCCACTCGCGTAGTCGCCTTCACGTCCGCACCGCTGGCGATCAACGATCGGACTGCCGACGCATCGTCGCGGTAGACAGCCCAGTGCAATGGCGTCATCCCATCGCCATCGGCAGCCAGGGCGCAGCCCGCCAGAGCTAAGATGCAGAGGATTCTCATATCGCCACCACTCCGTTGCTGTCTCCGATTCGTTCCACGTCATTGACGCCCAACTTCTGTAGCACCGTGAGCAGGACATTCGCCATGGGAGTCTCCAACGCGGCCCGATAATGCAAGTTCCCTTTGAGATTGCCGTTCGCGTGGCCAGCCAGGAACAGCGGCAGGTGTTTATGGTCGTGAATGTTCGAATCCCCCATGGGGCTGCCGTACAGCACCATCGAGTGGTCGAGTAAGTTGCCATCGCCATCCGGCGTGTTCCGCAATCGATCCAGAAAGTAGGCCACTTTACTCACGTGATAACGGTTGAGGCGCGCAAATTCGGCGATTTTTTCCGGATTCTCTCCATGATGTGACAGCGCGTGGAAGGGTGTTTTCACGCCGCTCTCGGGATACACGCGACTGCTCACATCGCGCCCCATCTTGAACGCGGAGACGCGCGTCACATCGGCGGCGAACGCCAGAACCTGCAGGTCGAACATCAGTTTGGAGTGCTCCTCGAAGGAATCCGGCACTCCCACCGGTGCTTCCGGCAGTTCGCGCGCTTCGCCGCTAGAGTTGTACTGCTCGATTTTCTGAATGCGCCTCTCGATCTCGCGCACATCGTCGAGATAGTCGTGTAGACGACGCCGGTCGCTCGGCCCCAGACCCGCCTGCAATCGCGCCACTTCGGCCGTGATGGTGTCCAGGATGCTGCGGTCCGCCTGTCTGCGGGCGGCCCGTTCCGCGTTGGTGCCGCCGTCGCCGAACAAGCGTTCGAATGCCACCCGCGGGTCGATTTCCATTGGCAGCGGCGCCGTGGGCGAGGCCCAACTGATGGTGTTGGCATAGACGCAGCTATATCCATACCCGCACGCGCCGGAGAGCGAACCCACGTTCTCCAGGCAGAGCTGGATCGAGGGCAGGGGGGTGTCCTGACCGAACTTCCGAGCGTAAATCTGATCGATGGAAGGGCCCAGAAAAATGTCGGCGCCTTCCGTCATCTTGGGATGGGCCGCCGTCAGGAACACGGCCGAGGAGCGGGTATGGTCCGCACCCTCTTCGGAAGGCGAGAGCGCCGCGGCATTATTCAGATCGGTGTCGCTGATTACCGTCAGATACTCGCGGAACGGCTCGAGAGGACTCAAACTGGAGGTGAATTCGAAATCGGCGCCGGTCTTTTCGGGCGACCAGTAATGTTTGGCGGCGCCGTCCATGGTGCTGCCGGCAGCACCGTGCACCATTTCGATAGCTGCGAACCGGGTGCGCGGACTCGCGGCGGTCTGGTGAATGGGCGTTTGCGCCGGCGCCATCGAGTCCAGCAAGGGCAGGCTGATGGCAGCCCCGATACCGCGCAAAACCGTCCGGCGCGAAAGATGTTTTCTGGTCAGAAACATATTACTGGTCTCCTCGATTGAGCGGCGTGGATTCATCCGCGGACGGTTCTTCCGCGCGCCGCATTTGAAACGGTGTACTTTTGACGATTCCCACCACGAAGGACGAGAAGCGATCGCCGTTGCGGGCGGCCTCGCGATCGATGGCACGGACCGCCGGCTTATCGTAGTATTCGATTCCACGGCCCAACGCGTAAGTCAGCAGCTTCTCGGTGAAGTTGCGAATGAACGCTTCGGAGTGACCTTCGAGTGCGCGCCGTAAACTGGCCGGACCATCCACTTTGGTGCCATCCACCAACTGACCGGTGGCGTCCACCGGGAAGCCGCTGTCGTTCCAACGCCACGCGCCGAGGGCGTCGAAATTCTCCAGCGAGAAGCCGATCGGGTCCATCATTTTGTGGCACGCGGCGCACACCGCATTGCTGCGATGTTCCTCCAGCCGTGCACGCACCGGAAGCGGCTTTGCTCCGGCCGTATTCTCCTTGAGCGGCGGCACATTCGCCGGCGGTTTGGGAGGCGGCGCGCCCAGCAGCGTATCCATCACCCACTTTCCGCGCACCACCGGCGACGTTCGATTGGCGAACGATGTGACGGTCAGAATGCTTGCCTGTCCCAGCAGGCCGCGGCGGTTTTCGTCCGTCACCGTGACACGGCGGAAACGGTCGCCTTCTACATTCGGAATGCCGTACAACTTAGCCAGCGACTCATCGACATATGTGTAGTTGGCAGAGAGCAGGTCGGTGACACCGCGGTCCTCCCGAACGATACTTTCGAAGAACAGCTCTGTCTCGCGGCGCATGGATTGCAGCAGATTGCGGCTGAAGTTCGGATACAGAAACAGATCGGGCTGCGCATCGTCCAGGTTGCGCAGTGCGAGCCACTGGCCGGCAAAACTGGTGGCCAGTGCGTCGGCGCGCTTGTCGGCGAGCATACGTTTCACCTGCGCCTCGATGACCTCCGGTTTCCGCAACTGCCGGCGGCTCGCCAGGTCGAGAAGTTTCCGGTCGGGCGCACTGCTCCACAGAAAATACGACAGCCGAGACGCGAGTTCCAGGTCGCTGATGGAGTAATTCGCCCCTGGCGCAACGTTTTTGGGGGTGCGCTCAAAGCGAAAGACGAACTGCGGGTTCGCCAATATAAGCTGGAGTCCCTGCCGGATGCCCGTTTCGAAGCTGCCACCATTCCGGCCGGCCTGGTAAGCGCTCAGCAGATCCTCCAGATCGATATCGTCCACTGGTCTCCGGTAGGCTTGCATCGACAGCGCCGAGAGGATGCGCTTCGCGCACGGCAGTTCATCGGACGCGAGTTCCTGGGAGGCGTTCGCGGGCCGGCAAACCAGGATCCGCTGGCGGCTGGGGGTATCGCTGACGCCGCTGACACGATACGGACCGTCGATGCCCAGATCGCGCACGTGCGGCAGTGCGGTGATCCCTTGGGTGCGGCCGGCAAAAAGGTCGCCCAAGCTGTGCTCGTAAGGCGCCAGAAGGTCGTCCACAGGCCCCGAGGCCTTCTGAATAAAAGCCGCGGAAATGGTTTGCGGTCCGGCTTTCACCTTGATGGGAGGTGTACGCAGATCGTCATCCACTTTCATCGCCGGATTGAAATTCAAGAGCGCGACGCGTTCTCCATTCACTGCTACTTCGATCTGCTCACCTTTCTGAAAGGTGCCGAACACGAGCGTGTTGGTGGTGAAGTAAAGCGAGATGCGGAAGCTGTACTCGGCATCGGCCGGAAAGATATGCCGCACGACGATGCCGCCGCGTGTACCGAAAGGCGCGCCTTCCAGGTGCCGGGTCTGCGACAGCGTGGATGGAACGTGATACGTCTCGACGATCGGCTTCATCCCCGGGTCGCCCAACGCCATGCGGCTGATCTTCCCCGCGGCACGCACATAGCCCTCCATCAATGTGGGCGAGACGTTGAGGACTTCGGCCATATTGTCGAAGCCATGGCTCATGTCGTCGGCAGGGAGATAAGCCGCCGGATCGATCTGGAGATCGAGCAGATCGCGCACCGAGTTGGCGTACTCGAAACGGTTCAAGCGATGTAGAGCCGGCCGGCCAGGGTTGGGCTGAGCGGCGGATGCGCTGTCGAGCGCCTTTTCCAAGGACGCCGCGAAGGTGTCGATGGCGGCGGCGCCCGGCCGCGGCATCCCGGAAGGCGGCATCATACCGGCGCGAAGTTTTACGATCACCTTTTCCCATTCGGCGGGATTGCGCTCCGGATGTGCGGGATCGAGGCGGGCTATCGACAGGCCGCCCGATTTTAGCTGGTCATTATGGCAGGCCACACAATATTGTGCGGTGAGCGCGGCTTGGCCAAACGCCAGCGAGTTCCATGACAATGCAATGAGCAGGCGAGTCATGGAGTGCCCTAAAAGTGGACGCGCAACCCAAACTCCATCTGCCGCGGAGTGTTGGCCTGGCCGCTAATCACGCCCCAGGTCTGCGGGCTGTCGATGTTCAGACTCGGGTTGGAAGGCTGAAAATGGTTCAGCACGTTGGTGAACTGAAAGATCAACGTGGCGCCGATGCCTTCTCGAACGCGAATGTCCTTCGACAGTGTGGCGTCGAGATTCCATGTGGGGAGGCCGCGGAGCACGCCGGCGCCGCCGCCCGTAGTGTCCTCGCCCAGAATCAAGCGGCGGAAATCGGAGAACGTCGCTGCCGGGTTGCCGAACATGTTGATCCCCGAACCGCCGGACGACGCGTTGCCGTTGACGCCTGCGCCACTAGCCACGCTGACGTTGTAATGGGCGGAATTGCCGCCGGTATAAGGCGCAATCAATACCGCGTTTTCGTAGGCCGTATTGCTATTGCCGTACTCCTCGCCAAACGATTGCGCGTTCTGATTGGTTCCCGTCCCGATGCTGACCTCGAGCGGGGCGCCACTTTGGGCCGTGAAGAGCGGTGCGATCACCCAGCCACCTAACACATGGCCCAGGATTCCTTTTTGCGAACGGAAGAAGGGCTCCTCGTAAAGCGCTAGGAAGTTGTACACGAACCGGATATCGTAAGTCTGCGGTCCGTACGACATCTGCAGATCCCACGGATTGAGCACCGTTTGCGAACTGCTGCTTTGCGCGGATGCGCCGGTGCCCATGGCGCGACTCCAGGTGAAATTAGATTGCGCCGTGAGGCCGTGCCAGCTCTTCATGTTCAACCGCAGGAATGCCGCGTTATAGTTGCCCCAGCCGTTGCTGGCCGCCATTTCGTAAGAGGTAAGCTGAGTGCCGACACTGCCGCCGTTTATCGCAGGGGAGGCCAGCAGTGTGCGTCCCAACGTCCATGAGGGGGCCGCGTTCAACGCGCTCCACAAGTTGTAGACTTGCGTAGTGGTGATGGCCGATTTCTGCAACGTAGCCACCGCCGCGGTGCAACTGGCATAGGCTTTGCAATAAGCGGAACTGGCCCCACCGAGGGCGGTTTCGAAGAACGGCTGCGCCTGAATCGTCTGACCGCCGGCCACTTCGTTGTAGAGGTTGGCGAAAGCGTTCGCGAACGACTGGCCACTGAGGGTAGTCATCGTCGGAACCGCATCGATGTTGACCAGGTTGTACTCGTTGCGGATGATGCGGCCGATATAGCCCGCTTCCAGCACCGCCTTTTGGGAAAGCGCCCGTTGGATCGTGAAGTTGAATTCGTCGGAGCGGTCGGGACGGAAGTTCGGGTCGACGCCGGCGCCGTCGCCAGCTGAGGCTGTGCCATTTACGCCCGGATAGTATGGCTGCGGCAGAGTCGGGGTGACGGCCGGCAGCGGAGCCGTCAGGCCGTCGGTGCCGATGCGGAACGCCGTGGTCGGGGAGACGCCGCCAATTCCCAGGCACTGGCCGCTGGCGCTCGCGCCGATGCACTGGATCACCTGTTCCAGGCCCGCGCCCAGCACCGGGCTGCCTACCACGCGCCCGCCGTTGAGACGGCCGTAAATACGGCTGTAACCTCCCCGGACGACGGTCTTGCCGTGGCCGAATACCGACCCGAGAATCCCGCTGTTGAAATTCGGATTCCAGGCGGCTGCGATCCGCGGACTGAATTCACCGTAGAACGGTGCGAACGGATATTTCTCTCCTGTCCCGATGTTGCGCACGGTTGCGAAGCCGATGGTCGGATCGTATACCTGGCCCGCTAGTGCTGCTTTTTGTTTCTGCGCCAGATATTCCTGCAAGTTGATCGGGTTGGCATCGCCCTGGTCGACAAGCTGCACCTGCTTTCCGTCGAGTTCGTAAGGAGGCATCTCGATTGCATAGCCAAGACCGTAGGTCAGGGTGAAGGTTGGCCGGATGTGCCAGCTATCGCTGAAGTAGAAGTTGTAACTCGGGACGATGGCATGTACTGCCGTGGGATTGCCGATGGGGTTCAGGGACAGATTAGCCCCGCTGCGGGTGTACATCACCTGCGGCTGATCCACGATACCGAGCACCTCCGAATAAAGGTTCTCGTAATTGTTGAACTGGCTCGATGGCAACCCGGCTGGTAGGTTGGCCGTCGGGAACGTAATCCCCGAGCCGTATCCGATTTGATAGACCAGCGATGCATCCGTGGCGATGCCGTTGTCATTGCGCGTATAGAAGTCGTAATTCCGCTCGTAGGACGCGCCGAACTGCATGAAGTGGTTGCCGTGCAGCAGATTCAGGTCATCGCGATAGTCCTGATCGTGACCGTCCCAAGCGCGCTGCCGCGTGCTGGAGGTGTCGACGTTATACGGAATGAGGGCATTCGAGGATTCGCCGCCAATCTCAAGCGCGGCCGGCAGTCCCGGCAGTTGGGGTGTGCCGCCCGCCGTGGACCACGACCAATAGTTGCGAATGTAATTGAAGTGGAAGTCGTTCGTGAGAGCGGGCGTGATCGTGCTCGTCAGACCCGCGACGAAGTAGTTGGCCCGCTGCGGCCGTGGGGCCGATGCGGTCGCCTGGCCGAAGGTGTCGCCTGGCAGCGCACCGCCGATGTCCACCTGGTTGGACGTCAACTGGTCGAACTTGTAATAGCGATCGCTCACCGTAAAGTGATTGCGCGAATCGAAATCGTGGTCGAGCCGGACGACGCCGAAATTGGAAGTCTGCGGCAGTTTGATTGGCGAGATGTAGCCTTGCGTGTTGTAGTGATCGCCCGATTGTGGGTCGTTGGGCAGCGGCATGTATTTCGACCAGATCTGGCTCACGATGGGGTTCAAGCCCATGCCGAGGGGGTCGCAGGTTGTCCCGCCCTGGCATATGGCGGGCTGATATGTAACGCCGTTGACCGTGACCGGATTGGGATTCAGGTTATACGCCTGGTAGACACCGGCGCTATTCGGCACCTGAATCACGCCCGCGCGCAACAGCGCAGTAGGAACGGTCTTCTCCACGGTGGTCTCATTCGGATACCGAAAGCCTTCGTAGTTAGCGAAGAAGTAGGTCTTACCACCAGCCAATTTTGGTAGCAGTGGGCCGCCCAGCGCTCCGCCGAAGCGGTTGCGGTGCGTCTTCGGAAGTGGCGTGTAGGGTAGACCGGACGAGGCCGTATGGTCGTTCTTCCAGGAGTTCGCGGCGCCCACATCGCTGGCGAAATAGTATTCGTACAGCGCTCCGTGGAAGTCATTCGTGCCACGTTTCGTGACCAACTGCACCTGCATACCTGCCGCTCCGTTGAAGTCAGCCGTCTGGTTACTGACGCCGACCTTGAACTCCTCGACGCTCTCGACCGGCGTTGGAACCACACCGGTGGGCGCGCCGTTCGACGCGAAACTCGGCGTGTAGGTGGAGTTTGTTCCTGCCATGTCGTCGCTATTGTTTCCGCCATCGAGCAGGAACGCGTTCTGATCGCTCTGCATGCCGGCGACTTGTCCTCCGGGAGCGACACCGACTTGCAATACCGAGAGCGAGGAAGCATCGCGATTCAAGTTGGGCAGCAGCACGATGGAATCGCCGCTCACCGTGGATCCCACGGTTGCGTTCAGCGTCTGCAATTCCGCGCCGGCGGAAGCTGTTACTTCCACTGTTGTGGCCGTCGCCCCCACCTGTAAAACCGCGTTCAGAGTCAGGTTCAAGCCGACTTCCACGGTTTGGCCGCTTATTTTGGTTTGGGAGAAGCCGGCCTTAGAGATTGTCAGGTCGTAGCGGCCTGGGGGGACATTCGCGAAATCGTAGCGGCCGGCATCATTGGTGGTTATCGAACGGACCGCGTTTGTCCCCAGGTCGGTCAAACGGACAGCTGCTCCGGGAACGGCTGCATTCTGCGGATCGGTCACCTCGCCAGAGACCGTTCCGGTGGCGGCGGACTGGGCCCGCGCCGGTGTTATCGCGATCGCCGTACAGAGACAGAGACAGACTACCAACCAACTGAAAATATGAGGAAAAGGATAGCTGGATTGTCTACTGCTCGTTTTCATTTTCGAATATTCCTTAACGTGAAATTGAGTTGCACGGACTTCCTCGGCGCTGACGGGAAGCCTTTGTCTACTATGTCGATAGAGTTTAGTATATTGCCTTCGATGAGGTCAACTGGCGGAAGGATTCGCCTTTTTCGCGGCGAAGCTCAGCGCTCGTCGAATCAGTACGTTACTCTAGTGGTGAGCTAGAGATGCGGACGATTTCCAAGCGCACGCAATACGGTCTGAAGGCCATCCTGGCGCTTGGTAGCCGTTTCGGCGAAGGCCCCGTCTTGATTTCCACACTGGCCAAGGAAGAATCCATCCCCATCAAGTTCCTGGAATTGATTCTGTTGGACTTGAAGAGCCACGGACTGCTGGAAAGCAAGAAGGGCAAAGGTGGCGGCTACCTGCTTACCCGGCCGCCATCCACCCTGACCATCGGTTCGCTGCTGCGCATCCTGGAGGGTCCCCTGGCGGCGCTGCCCTGCGCTAGCGAGACTGCCTATCGGCCCTGCGAGGAGTGTATCGATGTGGAGAGTTGCGGCACGCGCATCATCCTGAGGCAGGTGCGCGACGCCACCGCCGACATTCTCGACCGTACTACTCTGGCCGATCTTTTGCGCCGCGTCCAGACGGCCCGCGACGGCAAAAAGGGCGAGCCGATTATGTACTACATCTAGGCGCTGCCACCGCTCCGGTTGACTTTTTCCGCTCAATGTACCTATTCTCGATCACGATCTACCCGGCTGGGGCGACCCCGGGTCACGCTGCGATGAAAGGCGGGGCTCTTCTAACTAAACGATGAACCTGCCGGCTGGCAGAGATGCTGGCGAAGTCGAAGGCCGATAGCCACAGAGATGCAGAGTGCAGAGGAAGTTCTCCAGATGGCGCTCCCCTTCGATCCAGTTGCCGTGGCCTGAATCGACGTTAATGTGGCCGGCGCGCCCGATGTTCAGAAAAGCACTTCCCCAGTCACGCGCCATCGCGGACGCAGCTTCCACGCTGGCGAACGGATCGGTTTCGCTGCCCACCACCAACGACGGAAACGGCAATCGTAACGGTGGAACCGGCGTGAAGCTGGTCAGTGCGGGTAGGCATCCTGGAGCGGAGCAAAGATCGGGGGGCGCCACCAGCATGGCGGCGTGAATCCTGCCTGCGACGGCAAATCCGGAAGCCGCCCACCAGATCGTGGCCAGACAACCCAGGCTGTGTGCCACCAGGACCACGCCGTCGCCGGCGGATAGGACCGCCATCTCGACCGCCCGCACCCAATCCTGACGGTGAACATTTCGCCAGTCGCTCAACGCCATCCGGCGATACTCAGGATGCCTTTGCTCCCAGTAAGTCTGCCAGTGCTGCGGACCCGAACCCATCCAACCGGGAACGATCAGAACCTTGGGATTGCCAATCATTGCTCGCCTCCCGTTTTCTACTTCTTCACGGCCGGAGTTGTTGCGGGCTTCACCGGCGGAGGAAGTGGGGCCGGATCGATGTAGCCACGTGTACCGTCCGGGCGGATCGGACCGGGGCCAAAGCCCAAGTGTTCGCGGTCGACGTTATTCTCGCTGCACGCGTATTCCGCCAACTGTTGGCCGGGCGTGCCCGCGACCCACGTGCGCGAGTAATTGAAGGGCTTGGTATAGAATTTGGGATCTTCGATGAGCGTATCGACGTGAATGTGATCGGCATCGGGCCGGGTCCACCGCTCCTCCACGTGCAGGGCATCGCTGTGGGGACTGCCATTCTCATCCGCCCACACCTGCTCGTCCTTGAACCCGACCGAATCGATCACTAGTGTGTCGCCTTCCCAGCGCCCGATTTCTTCGCCAAAGAAGGATGGGTCCGGGTCGTCGGAATGCTTCCGTCCATCCACTGGAATGAGCCGGTGATAACTGTAGAAATACATAAACGCGACCAGTTTGGGCGTCTGCATCACCATGAAGGGCAGGCCGCTGGCGTTATGCCGCGGAATTCCGCCGGGGATACAAAGAGCTTCGGGGTCATACGTAGCGGTCACGTTGTGTTTCCAAGCTGCCTCTCCCTGTGGTGTGAAAGGCAACTTGAAGCCTGGAAGGTCCTTGCCGATGTTGCCGACGGGTTTGGTGGTCCGCAGCCCCTTCCAGTAACCATTGAGATCGGGGTGGCCTTCCGGCGTGCGGGGCGCGGGCTTGGACGGACCGCCCGGCTCCTTTCCGAACATTTCACTGGCTGCCGGGTCGGGAGGCGGTGTTTGAGCCAGGGCCGGAATCGACCCGGTCAGAATCACGGCGACCAGGAAGCCAGGGAGCTTTGCAGTCATCATAATCTTCACATTAAGGCATAATGGCCCTATTGTCTATCGAAATAGTGATGTATACTGAACCGCAAGGAGATTATACCTGTGAAAGCAAACGTGGTTCTCGCGGTGGGGACGCTGGGGCTCCTGATAGGAATACCGGCGATCGCCCACCATTCATTCGCCGCAGAGTTCGATGCCAGCAAAGCGATTCGGCTCTCCGGGGCACTCACCAAAATCGAATGGACCAACCCTCACTCCTATTTTTATGTCGATGTGAAGGACGAGAAAGGCGTGGTGGTGAACTGGGGTTGCGAAGGTGCGGCTCCCGGTGCGTTGTCCCGCCGCGGGTTCAAAAAGGGCGATATCAAACTCGGCGACACGTTGATCGTGGACGGTTATCGCGCCAAGGATGGCTCGCACCTAATCGACGCGCGGCGGGTAACGCTGCCGGATGGGCGGAATATTTACGGTGGCACGCCAGGCGATGGCGGTCCGGGGGATACGGGCCCGCAGACCGGCGGCAAGTAAGTCTTGCCGCTTTATCTCTGAATCGGGCGCTTCTCCGGGTGAAGATCGTGGCACGCTCTACAGGTCGCCTCGAGATCGCCGTATGCTTGAAGCGCCTGATCGAAGTGCCCCGCCTTGGCAGCAACTCCGATCTTCTGTGCCGCTGCGCGATTCTTCTGCGCCAGAGCGATCGCCTCTGCCTGCCTGGCCTTCTTCCAATACGCCTCTTCCTGCTTGCCGAGTCCCGCTAACTTCGCCGCGTCTTCCACAACCTTCGGGGCAAGCTTGGCGTCCAGCGCATCTTTTAAATCGTCCTTCGCGTCCTGGGCAGAGTCCATCCACTCTTTATGACGGGCCACATCATCGGGCGCCATCGCAAGGCACCAGGAAGCTATCAGCAAGAGAGAGAGTCTTTTCATAAGAATCCGATCGCGCGGCCGGCCAGCCCGACCGCAAGCCAGAGGGTTAGAGACGCTACCGCCCAAATCTTCGACCATATCGATGGGCTCCCGAGCGCGGTGCGATAAATCGTAAAGTGGAAGAGCACCGCTGCCGCGAATAGAACCATCTTCAGACGGAAAGCTGGATGGTAGTAACATTTCATCGCCTCAGCGCCGACCAATAGCGTCCCCGACAGCACCATCGCAATCAGGCTGGCGACGAATATCGGCGCCAGTTCGCGCTCCATGCGGCCAGGCGTTCGCCGGCGGAATCCGATCCCGAGAATCCCCAGGTCGACTACCAGAACCGTTCCGCCGAGTGCCGCGAGTGCCAGCAGGTGCACCATCTCGACGACAGCGAATCCCCACTTGGAGTCTCTCACCACCGCCAAAGCCGGCGTGTGCGCGGCCCACTGAAATAGAGGTAGCAGGGACATTTTAGAAATAGGCGATGGCGCGTCCCGCCACGATGATCCCGCTCCACAAACTTAGCGATAGATATGCCGTAAGTCGCGCGCGCCACGGTGCGGTAGCGGCGTCGTCCCATTGCGATACGTTGCGATACACCGTGCTATGAAATATCAGTGGATTCAGGCCGGCAATGACGAGGAGGAGCATTTTGAACCGGAACGCCGGGTTGTAGTAGGACTTCGACGCCTCCGCCAGAAACAGAAGCACCCCGCTCCCAAGCATCGCCGCGAATCCCACCCATGTGAGCGGGAGAATCTGTCCTGCGACCTCCGAGACGCGCTCCCGTTTCAGGATGAGCCCAAGTAGCCGAAGGTCAACGATAGCTACCGTTCCCGCCAGCAGCGCGATGCCTAAGACGTGGACTGTCTCGATCACAGGAAATACGATCTCGGACTCGCGAATGGCGGTAGCCAGTTGGGTGTCGTTCAGCCACTGGCAGACTTGTAGTAGGGACATTTAGCGCCGTGATGCCATCAACCGTGTGCCTGCCAATGCGCCGAGCCCACTAAATCTCCAATTTCACTTTCGGCGTGACGTTGGGGAGGATCTTCTCGATCCGCACCTTGCCGTCCTTATCGAGCGGCGCCTTCATGCCGTATGCATTTACCGGCTGTGAACGATTGACCCACAAAGTGTAATAGAGATGATCGGCGCGCGGATCGTCGGTGTTGGGATGCAGCAGAATCGTCAAGCCGAGGCTGTTCAGTTGCACCCATGGGACAATCACCGGGAGCAGGTCGTTGGTAAAGCCGAAATAGAAGGACGGCGTCACATGAGGCCCGCGCGGCTGCAGATTCCAGTCGCCCATCTCCACGGGAAATCGCTCGCCCGACCAGCGGCGGATGAGCGCAGCCTCCTCGTACGTATCATGGTCGAAATAGAAATGGGCATGATAGCTCTTGATGTCGGTGAACGCGCGCGGTTTGGCCGGAAGGCCATTCTCAGTCCCCGGCCATAAGCCCTTCGGCTTAGCCGTAGGCTGCTTTAGGGTTTCGTAGCCCCACTCGCTGACGCCGGTATCGGCGGAAACATAAGGCTTGATTGGCCCATTGAGCGCGGCAAAGGCAGCCGCGGGGCTGTTCTCGTCGGGAGCAGGCTCGTCGGCCTTGGCTGTGTCTCCGAGCGCAAGGCCGATTGCCGCCGCGCCGGCGCCGAACAGGAACGACCGGCGCGCCGGCGCAAGCCAGTCGGCCCATTGCTGATCGACCTCACTGTTTTTGACGATCCGCTCATTCGGTTCTATGCGGAGGTTGTCACTGTTCTTGCTATAGATATCGCACATTGCTTTGTCCCCGTCCAAAAAGATTCCTTAGCGTGCTGCTACCAAATTTGCTGGCGGTCCCAGAACTGCGCGCAGGTGAGCCAGCCTCTGGATGGCGTCCTTCCCGCTCGCCTCGAACAGCCAGAACTGTTCGAATTCATGCCTGCCATAGTCGTTCTGGAACAGGCCTTGCGTTTTGTGCTCGGCGATTACCCAACTCACCACGATCTGATAGCTCAATCCGTTTCGAAATCCGAAGGAAGCCGTGCGATCGAAGGTGACGACCGGCGCCGCTTCAACCGTTCGCGTGAGTGGCTGCGCCGGGAATGCCGCGAACGTCAGGGGCGGATCAGACTTCGACCGTGACTCGACACCGAACACGAGGGGCCGCTGGTAGACTGGCAAACTCGCAACAGCCTCCAACGCCAGAATGGTGGCGGCTCGATGATGGCCATGTGTTTCCGCGGTGGGGAGCAGTGTGAAGATGGCGTCATAACGCTCCGCTGTCAGCAGACCGGAAAGAAAGCTGCGAAGATGCGGACGGTCCCAGTTCTCGGATTCCGCGGACGAGGCGTCGGTATCGAAGCCCAGGTCCTTTTGATCGAGGAAGTACTGGTGGCGGATGCCGAGAATCTTGCCGGCGCGCTGGACCTCCTCTTTCCGAATCGCCGCCAGACGGCCATGCCCGTCACCATCTTTCATCAGCGCCACGCCATAATACATCTCCGCGAGTGCGGAATACCGATAGCCCGACTCCCCATCGGTAATCGTGACCTGATCCGCAATCCATCCTGACTCGCGCACCAGACGATAGGTTGTTGCCGCGAAGGCATACTCATCGTCGGGATGCGCCACTACGATCAACAGTTTTGCGGGCGCGGCCTGGGCCTTCGCGACCTGTGGCAGCAATGCGGCGCCGGCCATAGCGAGCAGAAAGTCCTTGCGGGTTGGCTGTACCGCGTCCGCAGACATCTCAGTCGATTCCCTCCGCGCGCTTGCTGGCGGCCTTGATCACCTGTTCGGCGATTTCCCTCATCGGTGTCCTTTGCTGGCGGCTCAGGCGCCGGATTTGCAGGTAGGCTTCCTCTTCACTCCATCCGAAAGAAGCTTGCAACAGACCCTTGGCGCGGTCTAATATCTTGCGGTCGGCCAGTTGACGGGCCGTCCGTTCGAGTTCCTCGCGCAGAGTTGAGGCAGTGAGCAGCGCGGCAAGTGAGGCGCTGAGACCCACCAGGAATGCCAGATCTTTCGCCTTGAAAGAGTTGAATCCGATACGGCAAAAATTGGCCAAACCCACCACTCCGCTGGGAGCAATCAACGGAACGGATACGGCGCCGGAGAAGCGGCCGCTTTTAAACTCCGGCAGGGGCGCGAATCGCCAATCGGCGGCGATGTCCTGGTGAATCACGATGGGAGTCGTGCGATCTCTATGAAAAGTTACTGCGGGACCGTTCGCTTCCGTCAAGCGTGAAGCCGGTGCGGGTCCCACGAACGCGCACAGGCTTGCGCGTCCGCTCTCCTGGTCAAAACGATAGACATAGGCGCCTTGGGCATTTGCCTGGGTGATGGCTAACTCGATGACGGGTTCGATGACTTTCCATTCGCCGGCGGGATCTTCCTGGCGCCAGTCGGCCGAGGCCGTTCCGAAGGTTGTCTCTAATAGATGTGATGTGGCTGTCGCTTGCATGGCAATTCTCCTGGTTGGGGGGCTTCTTCTACTCGGCGGTTGCGGGGAATTGTTAGCGGCGACAACAACATCGATTCGTCTGGACTGACGGTAAATGTCCCATAGTCCATCGATTTTATATAGTATTTGGAAGTCTGTCAAGAGGCGACACTTCCGCGAGATCAATCAGTCCAAAAATTATCTGGATAGGCGCGGATTCCTTGACAGTTCGTCGGCAATCGCACTATACTCGATCAACATTATAGGGAAATCGCTCGCCGCTGCAAGAAAAGTCATGCGACCTTTCGTCTGTTTCCTGATCGCTTCTACGCTCATCAACGCGCACGCGCAGGTCGTGAAGACTCAGGGGTACCTCCCATTCGGCGATGCGCCGATCGCGTATCGTTCGGAAAAGGTCGACGACCCCATTGCGAGACTGCAAAAACAACTCGACCAAGGCGGGGCGAAGCTGGAGTACGAAGCCGGCCGAGGCTATCTGCAGTCGGTGCTGCGCGCCTTGCGGGTGCCCATCAGTTCTCAGACGCTGGTGTTCTCCAAGACGAGTTTTCAATTTCCGAGGATCTCCCCGGAACGGCCTCGTGCCCTGTATTTCAATGACGACATCTATGTGGGGCGCGTCCACGACGGGCCGTCCCTGGAGTTCATCTCGTTCGACCCGATGCAAGGCGCCATTTTTTATGTCCTCAACGACCAACCTTCCGAACATCCTCGCTTCGAGCGCGCCGCCAACGATTGTGTGCAGTGCCACGTGGCGGCCAACTCCACTCGCGGAGTTCCAGGGGTCATGCTGCGCTCCGTGTTCACCAGTCCTTCAGGTGCACAGGCCGCCGGGACGCCATCCTCTATCACCGGCCAGGACAGCCCGCTGAAGGGTCGTTGGGGTGGATGGTACGTGACCGGCTCGCTCGGTAAGCAGACCCATTTGGGTAATGCGCTGCTGCCCAACGGTGCGAAGCCGGATCAATTGGATCGCAGTTCCCACGCTAATCTAACGGACCTCACCGGTCTGTTCGACACCTCGGACTACCTCTCGCGCTATAGCGACATCGTCGCGCACCTGGTGCTCGCCCATCAGACGCAAATGCACAACCTGATTACCCAGACCAACTACCAGACCAGGTTGGCGCTATACGCCGGTAAGGCTGGCGACCCGTTGTCCGATGCCGGTCGGCGCCAATTCGAGCGTCCGGCGGAACAGCTGGTGCGATACCTGCTTTTTGCGAATGAAACACCGCTCGACGAGCCCGTGACCGGTACTTCCGGATTCGCCGAGGAGTTCGCAACGCGCGGTCCGCGCGATGACCGCGGACGTTCGCTGCGCGATTTCGATTTGCAGCGGCGCATCTTCAAGTACCCATGCAGTTATTTGATCTATTCGGAAGCATTCGACGCGATCCCGCAGCCGGCAAGAGATTATGTATACCGGCGAATATTCGAAGTGCTGAGCGGCCGCGAACAAGGCCCCGAGTTCGCGTCTCTCTCGGCCGAGGATCGGCGCGCGATCCTCGAGATTCTCGTGGCCACCAAACCCGGCGTGCCGGAAGAGTGGAAGGAATTTGTAAAACATCCGGACGGTGCGCAGGCCCGGATCGACATCAACCCAACCGTTCAGAAAGGACACTGACTTATGAGAACTCTCGCAATTAATCTGACCGCGGTGGGCGCAGTCGCCCTCGCCATCGGCGCATCGGCACGCCCGGCTGCCGCGGAAGGCTTGAATGGACGGTGGGCCGCCACGGTCGTACAGGGCGGCGTCACCATCCCATTCCGGCTGGATATTTCCGGCGACGGAAAGAATATCATCGGAACCCTCTACAACGGGCAGGATACCGAGACTACCACCGGCGCCACCATCCAGGATGGCAAAGTGCAACTCGACTTCGACCACTACCTGACTTACATCAAGGCCAGCGTTAAGGACGGCGAATTGGACGGTGAGATCGAGGTGACTCGCCACGTTACTACCGGCCGGACGGCCGACGGCGAGCCTCCCACTCGTGGGGGAAGTCCATTTCACGCCAAGCGATACGTTCCTCCGGCGTCCGCGGCGGTGGCAAACGTGCCGTCAATCGACGGAGTTTGGGAGATCCCCTACGATTCCAATAAAGGTGAGAAGGCATGGCGCTTGATCGTCCAGCAGAAAGGCGCTGACGTTACCGCTACCGTGCTACGCGTGGATGGCGATACCGGCGCGCTCACCGGTAGCTGGCAGGACGGCAAGTTCGTGGCCAGCCATTTCGACGGCGCGCGCCCCGGGCTGATCCAGCTTACGCCTAAGGCGGATGGCAGTCTCGCGGTGGATTTAAAGACCCCGCCGCGCACTGGAGAGTTGGTCGCCTACCGGCCGGAAGTAGCCCGCGCGAAAGGTCTGCCCGAGCCCGCCAACTACCAGACTCATACCACGGTGAGAGACCCCAAGGAAGTCTTCGCCTACAGCTTTCCTGACACCAATGGCAAGATCGTCTCCAACGAGGACCCGCGGTTCAAAGGCAAGGTTGTCTTGGCAATCGTAACCGGAACCTGGTGCCCCAACTGCCACGACGAAGCCCAATATCTGGTGCAACTCTATGCCAAATACCACGATCAGGGACTGGAGATTGTGGCGCTCGACTTCGAGGAACCGGATCAGCAGGCTTCGCTGAAACGAGTGAACGCCTTTATCTCGAAGTATCGCGTGCCCTACACCTATTTGATCGCCGGCGAGCCGTCTGAAATGTGGGATAAAATTCCGCAAGCCGTGAACCTCAATACCTGGCCGGCGACGCTGTTTGTCGGACGTGACGGCAAGGTGAAGGCGACACACGCCGGCTTCGCGAGCGCCGCTAGCGGTGTCTACAATGAGCAACTCAAGACGGAGTTCACATCGACAATCGAGCGCTTGTTGAAGGACAACGCCGGCGCCAGGACTGCGGCAGAAGTGGCGGCTCGCTGACGGATTTGTGGGGCTGCCCACGGTCTGGTCCAATAACGCGCCTTCATTTCCCCCGGAGGTCCGCGCGGACCAGTAGTCAGCCCCACAAAATAGGATTCTCAAATGAGACTGTTCACTCTTGCGCTGGTGTTCGGAACGGCGCCAGCGATCTTCGCGCAAGACGCTGCCACTGCGCGGCGCGACGCCTCTTGGGTAGACAAGGAAACCGGGTTGGAGTGGACTACCGCGGATAATGCGTTCGGCGTAACTTGGACCCAGGCGTCGAACTACTGCCGCGCGCTGACTCTCGGAGGCCATAAGGACTGGACTCTGCCTGCGATCTACGAACTGCAAGGGTTGTTCGGCGGCCCGCCGGACCAGAATGGGCACCATGTCAAGGGGCCGATTGCGATTACCGGCTGGGCGTGGAGTTTATCGCCGGGCCGGGAATCGGGCGAAGAGTGGGCTCTCGATTTCGGTGACGGAGGCAGGGCTTCAGTGGTGATGGGCGATTCCGGACTGAATCGGGCGCTTTGCGTCCGGCACGCTGAAGCGTCGAAAAAGTAAAAAGGAACTTGATAATGAAAAAGTTACTGGTAACACTCGGTTTCACTGCCCTTGCCGCGCTGGCTGTTTCAAACGCTAACGCCCAGACTAACGATCAGGAGAAAGCCGCCGAGACCACTCCGGCGACTTCTCGCGAAATGGCACCCGACGCCAAGGCGTACCAGGAGGCCAGCCGCATCAACGACCCCAACCAAAAGATCGAGGCGTTGGAAAAATTCAAAAAGGATTTCCCCAATAGCGCTTCGCTCACCAGCGCCGACGTGAATATCCTCTCCACGCTGGCCTCCCGCTTTCCCACTCAGACGTCTCGCATTCGAACGTTCGCCAAAACCATTGTCCAGGGCGGAAAGGACAAGAAGGAGAAGGGTTCGCTGTCCGGACAGGTCGCCGATACGCTTCTGGCCAACGATCTCCTATTGAAGGACGCCGAGAAGTATGCCCGAGCGAGCCTGGAGTCTCTCAACCAGGCCGAATACGTCGCCGAGCAGAAGGCCCAATTCGCAAAACGGGCCGCCAATACCTCTGGAAGGGCAGGACGGGGAGGGAGAGGCAATGCGCAGCCGCCCACTGACGAGGCGCTCATCAAGCGTTTCCAGGACAGTCGCGCGCTCCGCCTGGCCAGTCTCGGACGCATCGAGTTCAAACTAGGTAAGACAGCGGACGCGCTGAAATTGCTCGACGAAGCTTACGCCGTCAATTCCAATCAGCCGGCGGTGGCAGGCACCTTGGGAGAGATTGCCGCCAAGCACGGCGACGACGCCAAGGCACTCGACTATCTACTCACTGCGCGCCTCACCGGAAAGGCTCCGGCGAGCGCAAATCAGGCTCTGGTCGCAGTCTATAGTAAGACCCATGGAGATTCGGCGGCGGGTCTGGAGGCGCTGCTCGATGCCGAGTACAACAAGCGTTTCCCCAATCCGGTTCACGTCGAAGCGTATCGAGATACCGAAAAACGTAGTGAGCGTCTGGTCCTGGCCGAGGTTTTCACCGGCTCCGGTTGCCCACCGTGCGTGGGCGCCGATCTCGCTTTTGAGGCCGCGATGGAGCGGTACTCACGCAAAGACCTGGCTGTAGTGATGTACCACGAGCATGTTCCGCAGCCCGACCCGATGTCGAATCCCGACACCCAGGCGCGCAGCAAGTATTACAAGGTAACCGGCGTACCCACCTATACCGTGGACGGCGAGACCGTGAAATCCAGCGGCGGAAGCCGGGACGGCGCGAAGGGCATCTTCGATCGCATCCAAACACCTATCGAAAAAGAGCTGGATGCGCCCGCTGAAGCGAAACTCACAGTGAACGCCTCCGCCGCCGGTAACTCCGTCAAGGTCGCCGCCTCGGTTGGCGACGTGAAGAGCGACTCCAAAGACCTCAAAGTGCAAATCCTTCTGTTGGAAAAAGAGCTGAGGTACAGCGGCGAAAACGGCATTCGTTTTCACCCCATGGTAGTCCGCGCCATGGGCGGGCCGGATGACGACGGGTTTGCACTCACGGCCGGGGGAGCGGCTTCCTTCGATCAGTCGTGGGACCTCGACAAGGTCAGCGCCGGTCTCAAAGCTCACTTAGATGAGTACGAAGCCACGGGTCACCGCGGTAATGCTTTCAAGTTTAGTGAGAAAAAAGATCGCATCGACCGGGGAAACCTCGCCGTCGTGGTGATTGTGCAGGACGCCAAGACCCGGCACATTCTGCAAGCAGCTTTTGTGGACCTGACTCTGCCTGCCCCGCAGCCGCCCACGTCCAACTCGGGTAACGAGAGATGAAGCGGCTTCTTTGCGCCTCCTTCGCTGCCTTGTCGCTGGCCGCCGGGCCGCCCAATCCGGTCACCTGGAAAATCGAGTCTGCCCCCGACAAGCCAGTGAAGGCCGGTGCGCGATTTACGGTGAAACTGACGGCGCACATCCTGGAAGGCTGGCATTTCTATTCCATGAAACCGATCGAGGACGGTCCCATCCCAACTCGGATCTGGCTGGCGGAGAGTCAGCCGTTCCAATTGACCGGAACCATCGGAGCCGACGAACCGCAGACGCTCCTGGATGAGACGCTTCACAAGGACATTGAGCTATACGAGGGATCGGCCACGTTCTCGCTGCCAGTGCGCGTCACTTCCGGGAGCGAGACCGGTCCCCGGAAACTGCTGGTAAATGCGCAAACGCAATCGTGCAACAACAGCATGTGCCTGCCGCCCACAACGGTGAAACTGGAAGTACCGGTGACGATCGGCAAGTGAGCGTTCGCGGCGTGAGAAAACTAATACTTCCGTATATTCGGGTCCACGCGGTCCGACCAGGCATGGATTCCTCCGGTCAGGCTACGCACATGAGTGAATCCGGCTTTATTCAGAAGCTGAACCGCCTTTGCGCTGCGGGATCCCATCTTGCAAAGCGCGATAATTTCCTGGCTGGCGTCGAGTTCGTCGACTCGCTCCAGTAACTCAGGGAGCGGGATGAGATGCCCGCCAATATTCGAAATCTCGAACTCGTTCTCATCGCGGACGTCGAGCAGATACAAATTCTCGCCGGCGTCCAGTCGCTTCTTGAGTTCTTCCGCTTGGATTCCAGGTACGCTCATTCTCGGAGACCTCCCCGCAGTTCCATTGTCCCACATTATCCCAATGTCTATCAAGAAGGAGGTATTGAAAGAATGCAGTCTTGAACTTTCAGCAAGCCATCTGTTTTCTGCGGCATACATGGGGAGATTTGTCCGTGCGCAGGCGCGGCTTTGGTATAAAATTAGGGAAACATGAAACTAATGGTCCAAAAGGAGACCGTTCTGTGGCTGATGATGTGACGCAACAAGTCCTGCGTGAGCAGGCTGCATTTCAACTCGCCAACGTAACCAAGACGGCCCCACAATATGGGGCGATCACACCGCGTTGGCTGGTTCGTCTGCTGGACTGGAAACCGCTGGAAGCGGGGACATTTCGCCGGAACCGCGTCGACGAGGGCAAGGCGATCGAAGTCACCTGCGGGCAGGTCGAAGAGGCGTCCCTGCCGGGCACGTATGTACAGTATGAAGAGAATCCGAAGGAATACCACCTCAGCGCCATCAATGCCGTGCTGAATGTGCATACTCGCATACCGGACCTCTTCAACAAGCCTTGCGACCAGACTGGCGAACAACTGCGGCTGATGATCGAGCATGTCAAGGAGCGGCAAGAGAGCGAACTCCTCAATAATGCCGATTACGGATTTCTCCATAGCGTTCCGAAGCCGCAGCACATTAAGACCAGAGCCGGCGCCCCAACGCCTGACGATCTGGACGAACTGCTCACCAAGGTTTGGAAAGAGCCGTCATTTTTTCTGGCGCACCCGCGCACCATCGCAGCGTTTGGGCGGGAATGCACGCGCCGAGGAGTGCCCCCTCCGACCGTAACCCTGTTCGGCAGTCCATTTCTCACGTGGCGCGGCGTCCCACTGGTTCCCACCGACAAGATTCACATCAGCGGAAAAACGAATACCAGCAAGATTCTATTGCTGCGCGTGGGGGAACGGAAGCAGGGATGTATCGGATTGTTTCAACCCGGCCTTGCGGGCGAGCAGAGTCCCGGCCTCTCAGTTCGTTTCATGGGCATCAGCAACCAGGCCATCGCTTCGTACTTGATTTCCCTCTACTGCTCGTCCGCGGTGCTGACGGACGATGCGATTGCCATCCTCGAAGATGTCGACGTGGGACACTACCATGAGTACAAATTTGAAAGCAAGTGACGGTGTGCCGGCGGGCCTGCCCGACCCCGCGGTGCTGGCACGGATGGCCAACGAGTTCTTCGCCGCCGTTGGTAGCGCGCAGATTCTGGGCGATGCCGCGCCTCCACCCGCTGCAGCCGCACCGGTTGAGGCGGCTTCCGCGCCTGGCTCCGGTGTACCGGCCTTTTCGTTCCTGAACGACGTCCGGCCACTCTTCCCTGAGATCGCGGCGCCGCCAACAACTGCGAGCCCATTCGCCCTGCCGTTAGGAGAGTTCGATCTCAAAGAGTGGACCGGCGACGCTCCGCCCGCACCACCACTCGAAGTATTTCAGCCACCCACGCCGACGTTGCCGGGATCTCTCGGCGGATTCGATTCGTCGGCCTATCCGACATTTTCGTTTCTGGAGGAGGCCCGCCCGCTCTATTCGTATCCTTCCGCGGCGCCAGGTCCGGTGCCCGCGCACCAACCGGATGCTTCCCTGTCGAACTCGCCGTCGGGCGCCTTTGACGCTTCGGTCCTTCGAAGAGACTTTCCGATCCTGCGGGAGCGGGTAAACGGACGCCCCTTGGTGTGGCTGGACAATGCCGCGACCACGCAAAAGCCCCAGAGCGTAATCGATCGCCTCAGCTATTTCTACGCCCACGAGAACTCGAACGTGCACCGTGCGGCACACGAACTGGCTGCCAGGGCGACAGACGCCTACGAGTCGGCCCGTGAAAAGGTCCGGCGGTTTCTGAACGCTTCGGCGCCCCGCGAAATTATTTTCGTCCGCGGGGCCACGGAGGGCATCAATCTCGTGGCCCAAAGTTGGGGACGGCACAACATCCAGCAGGGCGACGAAATCGTGATCACATGGCTGGAGCATCACGCCAACATCGTGCCGTGGCAGATGCTCTGCGCCGAGAAGGGCGCGCGATTGCGTGTGGCGCCTGTGGACAATACCGGCCAGGTGATTCTCGAAGAATACGAGAAGCTGCTGAACCCGAAGACTCGACTGGTTTCCGCGGCGCAAGTTTCCAACGCCCTTGGCACAGTCACTCCCCTGGGGGAGATGATCGAGGCGGCACATCGGCAGGGCGCAAAATTTCTGGTGGATGGCGCGCAGGCCGTCTCGCACATGCGCGCCGACGTCCAGGCGTTGGATTGTGACTTTTACGTTCTTTCAGGGCATAAGATGTTCGCTCCCACTGGCATCGGCGCGGTGTACGGCAAGTCTGAAATCCTGGACGTCACACCGCCGTGGCAGGGTGGCGGGAGCATGATCCAGGACGTCACTTTCGAAAAGACGGTCTACAGTGCACCGCCGGCGAAGTTCGAGGCGGGCACCGGAAACATCGCCGATGCTGTTGGCTTGGGCGCTGCCATCGACTATCTGGATCGCGTCGGCATGGCTAATATCACGCGCTACGAAGCCGAGCTTTTGAATTATGCCACTGACGCCGTTCAGCGCGTGCCCGGGCTGCATATCATCGGCACTGCCAAAGAGAAGGCCGGTGTGCTGTCGTTCGTGCTGGACGGCGTGCCGACCGAGGAAATGGGAAATCTCCTCAACCGGGAGGGCATTGCGGTTCGTTCCGGGCACCATTGCGCCCAACCGATTCTTCGCCGCTTCGGACTCGAGCGCACGGTCCGGGCTTCGCTGGCGCTTTACAACACTTGTGAGGACATCGACGCGCTGGTGGTTGCGCTGCTGCGCATTCAGGCCGGTTTTCGCTCATAACGGCCCGAGCGCTGCGCCTCGGATCAATCCGATTAAGGCCGCCGAAAAAATCAGAACTGGCTCTGGAATCCGCGGAAACCTGACGAGCGCCAACAAAACCGCGCAGGCGATGCCGACGGTCACCCAGTCCACCAGGGAGCGGCTTCCGAGAATGATCACAGATCCTGCAATGGCGCCCATTGCGCCGGCCGTAACTCCCTGGACAAATGCTCGCACCCTGGGATTCCCGGCGAATCGGCGATAGTGAGGTGCGGCAAGAATTACGATGAGAACCGGCGGCAGGAAAACCGCGATCGCAGCAGCCGTTCCCCCTGCCAACCCGGCGACCAGGTAGCCGATGAAAGCTGCCGTGATGACCACCGGGCCGGGCGTGATCATGGCGACGGCGATGGCGTCGAGAAACTGGCGTTCGGTCAGCCAGCGGTGATCGTGAACGACTCCCGCATACAGGAACGGCACGATTGCCAGCCCGCTGCCGAAGGAAAATGCTCCGGCCTTCACGAAGAAAAGCGAGAGCGTGCCGAGCGTGCTCAAAGACGTGGCGCCGCGCAACCCTGCGAGCCACCATCCCCCGATGGGCGCTACAACTGGAAGCGCTGAAGGCGGGTGCCGTACCAACATCGCGGCGAATCCACACACCACGAAAAGCCAGACGATCTCGGAACCGGTACAGACCGTGGCAATTGCGATCCCTGCGAAGAGTGCCCACAGAAACCAATCGCGGGCCAGGATTCTACGGGACAAACGATATGCGCCCAGACTGATGATGGCGATTACGGCAGCGCCTATACCGTAAAACAGATTTTGTATCCACGGGAGGCGCCCAAACCTCGCGTAAGCGATTGCAAGCGCCATAGCCATGCAGAAAGAAGGTGCAATCAGCGCGATGCCAGCCAGCGCCGCACCCATGGGACCAGATTTCAGCCAGCCGATATACATCGCAAGCTGGGCCGCCAACGGGCCCGGGGAAAGTTGCGAAAATGCAAGCCCTTCGAGGTAGTCCTGCCGCGACAACCACCGGCGCTGCTCAACCAGGTCCTTGTTCATGCGGCTGGCAAGCGCGATCGGCCCACCGAAACCCAAAGTGCCGAGACGCAGGAAGTAGACCAGCAATCCGCGCAGGGAAGATTCCTCTGACACCATGGCCGGCATGGACCACATCGATCAGAAATTTACTTTGAGATCCATACCCGAGTAGAGAGACGCCACCTGATCGCCGTACCCGTTGAAGGGCAGCGTCGGGCGCCGGCTCAGTTCGCCCAGCCGTCTTTCGGTGGCCTGGCTCCAGCGGGGGTGGTCCACAGCGGGATTTACATTCGCATAAAAGCCATATTCCTGCGGCTTGCGGATGTTCCAGGTATTCCGGGGCTGCTGCTCCAGCAGTTTGATGCGTACCAGTGATTTGCCGCTCTTGAAACCGTATTTCCACGGAACGATCAATCGCACTGGCGCACCATTCTGCGGCAACAGACTTTCTCCGTAAAGGCCGACAGTGAGCATCGCCAGCGGGTGCAGCGCCTCATCCAGGCGAAGAGCCTCCAGATAGGGAAATGCGATCCCAGCATATTGAGCCTGGGGCATCTGCGCTGGATCGTAGAAAGTCTCGAAGGATACGAAAGTGGCTTTGGCCGTGGGCTGAACCGAGTCCAACAGAACCTTCAACGAGTATCCCGCCCACGGCACGACCATCGACCAGCCTTCCACGCAGCGGAATCGATAGATGCGCTCTTCGAGCGGCGCGAGATTCTTGATTTCCTCGATGCCGAATGTACGGGGCCGTTTCACAGCGCCTTCCACGGACAGGGACCAAGGCTCCGTCTTGAAATCCTTGGCGAGTTCAGCCGGCTGATTCTTGCGTGTACCGAACTCGTAATAGTTGTTGTAGGTGGTGGCGTCCTTCGGAGGATTCTGCTTCTCGCCAATGCTGAACGGACTCGATTTCAGCGGCGGAAGCTTCGCGGCGGCCCGTGCCCGCCCAGCCATCAGGACGGTGGAAGCGGCCGCCAGGAATGCTCGGCGATTGAGGAATGCGGACTTTGGCGTGATATCCGAATCACGCAGGTCGGTAGCTTTGCGAATGAGCATAGGCAGGCCTCAGCA
>Ga0181522_10000409_pt1 | contig 32815 bp, 16 predicted proteins | sample PEATcosm2014_Bin_27_FD_121103 | JGI IMG/M metagenome (GOLD analysis project Ga0181522, IMG submission 121103) | Peatland microbial communities from MTU Mesocosm Facility, Houghton, MI, USA - PEATcosm2014_Bin05_10_metaG | ecosystem: Environmental > Terrestrial > Soil > Wetlands > Peat | place...
CTTCTCATACGCATAGTTGAAAAACGCCATGGCGGTCTCCTTCAGCGCCCAGGCGCGCGCCGTCTTCAACTCGCTCTGCCGCAGTTGCGCGAAGTCTCGCCGCTGCTCCGCATCCATGACCGCCGGATTCCGCAGCCAGTGATATTTGGTCCCGGTCAGGCGTTCATCTCCTTCCGCTCTCAGTTGCTTGTGTTCCCGGCGACGGACCCAATCCACATAGGGCTTGGTTGCGAAGCTGGCATCGCCGCCTACCATCACGATGATAAAAAGGACGGTCATCACGAAAACAATTCATTTGTCTCGCTGCCGCCTGTGGGTGCAAGTTCATTTTCAATGTGTCGCTGCGCCCTTCGGGGCAGACATCTTCTTTCCCAGAACTATGCAATCGGCATTAATTAAGTACGGATCGACAAACTCGTGAGGGCCGAGGCGAAAGGGGTTGATATCGGTGACATGGAACTCGAACCGTTTGCTTCCACTCTTTTGCCCGGGCTTCAGAACTCCATCCGCGATCAGCGGGCTAAAGTCCCAGATCGAACCTTCGCCAGTGCCGTGGTTATCTGCATGGGCAATGTTGATCGTCCCGGTTCCGGCGCGCAGACTTACGACGCGCATTTTCACCGGAATGTGAATGGCCTCATCCGAGGTGTTCACGAGAAGCGTGTCGAATGAAATCACTCCCCTTTTCTGATCGTATTTCGTGTTGGCGATGCGCAGCATCACATCGCGCGTGACGTTATCCATCCCGGAGAGATCCACACCACCATTGACAGCCGCCTCGCCGGAAATGGTTATGGTTGAAGTCCATAGTTGCAGCACGCCCGTCCGGTTATCAACCCATACAGGGTGGAAGTTGCCATCCGCATCTGCGGCCATGCCGGCGGTGTCTCCGCCCGCTGCTTCGCCCTGATCGGTGCTGATGTTAATCGCGATTCGCGAATCCCTCCGGTGAAGCGGAAACCCTCCTCCACCTTCGGCATACACCCAAATGGGCAGCGCAGCGTCGCGTTTGTGTACCTCCGGAGCGCTCGACACACGCACGCTCGGCAAGAATGTTTCGCCTCCATCGAGCGATGCGCTGAACCTGACATACCATCCGGCGTCTTCCCGGGTATCACGCCGGTCGTACCACGCGACACCAACGGCTCCGTTCTTATTCACTGCCAGAACCGGCATTGATTGATTGCTGCTGTGCTGGGGGTCTGCGGGATCCGATTCGTCGTTAATGACGATGGATGGGGACCATGTCTTTCCTTTGTCCACGGAAAAAGAGAAGCGGATGTCGCAGCGTCCGCTTTTGGCATCACCCCAGACTGAATACAGCCGATCCTTGAAAGGGCCGTTGCTGTGGTCCGCGGCTAGCATTGGAATACCGATGGTCATCGCGTACTGGCACTCGTACCACGGTGCTACAACGTCTGCTTTATCGAACTTGTCGCCGCCATCGGTCGAACGGACGACCTTGATGTTGCCGACCGATTGCGGCGGCGAATGCATCTCCCCGATTTTCTTGCGGTCGTCCCATTCAGGAAAAATTGCGACATAGGTGCCGTCAGAAAGCACCTCGGCGCTGCCATTACCAAAAGGCATGTGCTCGCCATCCGACAACAACTCCACTGGTTCCTTGAAACTGACGCCTTGGTCCGTCGAGCGGAACAGGTTAAAGACGAGGCGCTCGTCGCCATCGACGGTTTTACGAAAGCGGTTACCCTGCATGTAGATTTGCCCGCGACGCTGGCCCGTGCTGCCATCGATTGCCAGGTATTCACGGTCGACAAATGGCAAAGACACGGGCTTCTGCCAATGCCGTCCTCCGTCGAGGGAGCGGTACACGCGAGTTTCATGCGGCAAGTCAGCTTCGTAGTGCAATGGTAGCGTCGAAAAAAAGGCCATGCCGTCGAGGCCGAAGATGCAGTCAGGGTCACCGATGTAGTCGGCACCTTCGCTCTCCAACGATGTTTGCCAACTGCTGCCACCGTCGTCCGATCGATAGACAACGGTGTGAAAATTGTTGTTTTGAGAGGAATGGAGAAAAGAGCAAGCGAGCAGGCTTTTCGCATGCTCCGGATCAGCAGCCACGCGTGTTTCCCAATGTGCGCGATCGCTGTTCGCGGCACTGATTCTAACGTTGGGTCCAACAGTGATGGCGGGGCGCGTCTCCCCGGCCATCGGCAGCGAGGCGAAGACCATCGCAACCATTCTGTAGAAGTGCCTCATCGTCCTGCTCCTATGTGCCAACTTCTTGTTTCGATCCGAAGGATGTCAACCCCGCCTATTGACCCGCCCCAGAAGTTTGCAATGTGCGGTCGGGTCCGAGATACCTTTCCAGCCATGCAATGCGCCGGTTCCAGAAATCGATAACATTCACGGGTTGCTGCACAACGTGTCCCTCGTACTCATATTCGAGGAGCTCAACGTCCTTTCCCAGCCGCCGCAAGCCGTTATAAACATTTCCGTTCTCGGCAGAGATCACATCCGCCAAGCCGCCTTGGAGCATGAGAGGCGTGTCAATCTTCTCTAGAAAAAAGAACGGAGAGTTCTCCCAGTAGCGAGTCTTGAATTCCCACGGCGATCCTTTCATCCCTCCTTGGCCCTCTTCGTAATAACCTTCCGAGGGCGCCACACCGTTGAGGAAGTATGTATAGCCTAAAAACAGATCGCTCGGAGCAGCGCTGGTCGCGACCGCAGCCTTGAATATTGAAGTGCGCGTCAAAAGGGCGATGGTGTTGTACCCTCCAAAGCTCTGGCCCATTAGGGCGAGCCGCTGCGGATCGGCAATCCCCAGCTCTAGCACCTTATTTACACCTGGTATTACAGCTGAGACGAGGTCCTCGACTGGCGTGCCGGGGTGGAGAGGAATGTCTGGATAAAGGACCGCATAGCCGCGGGACGCATACATCTGGAAATTGAAAGCACCGCCCCACCCAAAACCAAAGCGATTTACCTTATCGGAGCCGTTGTCACCCCCATAGATCCACACCACCGTGGGATAGCGCCTACCGTCCTGATAATCGCCCGGAAGAAGGAGAGCACCATGTAAATGTTCACCGCGCATCGAAAGCCAGTCGATAGTTCGGACCCGGCCCATGCTCGCGGATTCGTACTGTGGATTGAGGTTCGAAATCCGGCGCGTCGCACCGGTCCGCACATCCAGCGCCCAAATGTCCGAAGCGCGCGCCGCCGACTCGGAGGAGTATACAAGATCGGTCGAACCGTGCGGCATGCCGGTCATGGCTCCCATTTCGCGCCTCGCGATCGCTTCATCGCCTTCGTACAACTTATTCGTTTTACCGCTCTGCACATCAACGGCATAGATTGCATCCTTCTTGGAGTCGTTGTCGTGGGCGCGGATGTAGATGGTTCTGCCATTATCTGGAGACCAATAGCTGTCAGCCTCTTCATCGGCGGCGATGTCTTTAATCAATGCGCCTGAGATCTTCGCTAACTCACGCCCCTGACTGCCGTCGGCGGCCACCTCCCACAATCGTCCCGCTTCGGGATCCAGCAAGTAAATCCGTGCTCCGTCTCGATTCCAGAGAGGGGGTCCCCAAGTGAAGCTCCGCGATGCTTTATCCATCGCGTCAGAAACCTTCACCTTGTTTCCCGTATTGATGTCGACGACGTAAGCCGCTCTCTCCGCTGTTTTTCCTGTGTCGCAGTACGCAATATGAGATCCATCGGGCGATATGCTGATTCCTGCGTTTAGATTGTTGGGATCCATGTATCCAGTTGCGAGTTCAGTAGTCTTCCCGCTTGCCACCGAATACACTCTCACGGTGAACTTGCTCTGCTGCGTCTTCGGAACTACGCCTTCCAGCGACATGTATACGATCTGTTTCTGGTCGGGTGAGTAACTAAACCACATGGGACGAATACGTTTGATCAGACGAGTCACCTTGCCAGTTGCGATGTCGATGCGAACCAGGTCGGAAAGGTACATCGCGTCGTAAAACGACGTCAGGTCATCGGAAGTCGAATTGTCTGCCTGAGCTGCCTGTTTCGGATGGAAACTATAGGCATGCACGGTCGGAGCGCTTGTTTGTGTCTCTTGTTTTTTGTCTTTGTTCAGCAATACCGCATAATAAGGGCTTAATGACAAAACGTCGTTGAGAGTCATCCCTTCCGGCAAGACTTTGGTCAGAATAGTTTTCCCGTCAGTAGTCCAAAGTGGTCGCTCTTTCCACCATGAAAAGAAGACTTCTACGGTTGACACCTGCTTTGTGGCGCCCGTCCGCCGGTCCCACGTCCAAACCGCAGCCTGCCCTCCGCGGTCGGAATAGAACGCCAACTGTGCGCTATCCGGTGACCAGTTTGGGCTCCAACTGAAACCTTGGGCGGAATTCAGCTGAATGGACTTGCCAGTAGAAACTTCGGTGACCCACACACACGTTGCACTTGCGCTGGCGAGCATCGGGTATCCGGATTTCGTGTAGCGCTGGCTTTCATAGTCAAATCGAATCAATTTGGTAGGGTCGTTCGTCTCATAGGCAATCCACTTTCCGTCCGGTGAAGGCGTGATCCCCTCGTAGGGGAACAATTCCACCTCCTTGACCAGAGCTTCGGCGCTAAGAGGAACTGCCGCCGCACGAATCGGGATGCAGTGGAAAATGGCACCAATAATAAAGACAGGCGCCTCGAGTCGTAATGCGATGGCACGCATGAATCCCAAGCAACTCACGCCGATTCCCTCCTCTGTTTGAAGCCCAACCTTTCAGAATGCTGCGGCAAAAAGCCACCCTTTGCTTGCGCCTCAACGCTGCTCCCTGCCGGTGGCATGAAGAGCGCTTTTGGTGCTTGAACTTGCAATTTCAGATTTCTGCTCCCGCAGCATCTCCGTTCTCGCTTCTTCCTTCTTGCGCAACTCGCGCCACCGGAGGTATTGCGCATCCTTCCGCGGAGAAGGGTCCTCCTTGTCCTGCAGCCAGAAGTTGAACCAGTCGAGGTTTCGCTCCATGGAAATTAGACGGTGCTCAGGGCCGGTAAAAATGTGCCCTTCTCCTGGATAGACCCAGAATTCAACGGGTACCCCGGCTCGCTGCAGTGCGGTGCGCATTTCCATTCCGTAAAAAGCTTCGTGGCTGTTGAATCCCATGAGAACCGGACCCACTACGCGGTCAGCATTGAGCGGAGGAGAGAAGCTGATCCAATTCTGAAGCGTGCTCCTGTACGGTGGTCCACCAAGCACTCGCTCGTCATTCTCGTGCGATTTGTGTCCGCTCAGAGCGTACCCTGCCGGACCATATCCGCCGCCGTCGACCAGGGAAGCGACCTGGAACGTCCGGGAGTGCGTGATTGAAAACTCGGTTAAGAAGCCGCCGTAGCTGATTCCCATGATTCCGACGCGGTGAGGATCGGCTACTCCCTGCTTCACGAGGATGTGGACAGCGGATTCGATGCTGGCAAGGGGACTATAACCTTCGGCCACCGAACCGCGTGCAAAGTTTTTCCCCTTCCAGCCATCGTAGGGAGGATAGTTCGTCATCAAGACGGCAAAACCGTCGCGAGCAAACGCCTGCGCGGGATAACTGGACAGCCATTCTGCCTGGGTTATGAATTTCCCTTCAAAGCCGTAGAGAATGATCAGTAACGGGTATCGCTTACCTTCCTGGTAGTTGAAGGGCTTGAGAAGATAGCCGGTTGTTTCGGCGTCATATTTGTTCGTCCAGCGCATTTCTGTGACATGGCCGACAGCGATGCTTTGCAATTGCGGATTAACATCCGCGAGCGCCCGGATCTTGGCGGTCGAGAGGTCGACAATGGAAGGATTCGGAGGGACGTTCGAAGACTGCCAGACGCATACCGCCTCATTTTTGCGAACACCATCGCAATCGTCGATGTGGTCGGATTCGGGAGTTATGCGATGGACCTGCCCTTCAAAGGGAACAGAGAAGAGCTCATTCCGCGTTCGTCGTTTCCCTCTACCCGCCGCCTCGTAGATCAATTCGCGGCTGTTATCAGACCACCAATATTCGCGCGCATTTGCATCGCGGATCAGGTCGCGCCTTTTGCCGGTGGCGAGTTCGTATACGCACAAGGGAGAGTTGGCATAATCCATCCACGACATGTATGCCAGATAGCGCCCGTCCGGGGACCACTGCGGAAGAGTTTCGGCAGCTTCGCTCGCGGCGACTATCTTAAAGCTCTTGCTGGCGACGGTGATAAAGCCCACATCTTGATTGAAGTAAACCATCGAATCTTTGAGCTTGGGAGGCGCTGCGTAGGCAACCGCGATCCGAGTGGAATCGGGCGACCATGAAATGGAGGAAATTTCCCCCGGATTTTCCCAGATTTTTTCCTCCGTTTTTTCTCTCAACTGATAGATCCAGAGTTCGGTCGGAACCCGTACCCACTGCTGAGTCAGGAGGGTAAACGTGTCCATGTCGTCGTCGAAAAGAATTCCCTCCTTGTCAAATCGTTGCAACTCGCTCTTGGGAATGGCCGGAGAACTGGTAAATGCGATCTGGTTTCCGTCCGGAGACCACTCATACGTGAATACGCCGACTGGTGTCGTATCGCTGGGGTGATACCCAACTCGCCGGATTGTTTGGTCCTCCCCCGGAACGTGTGTGAAAAGCAGTTCGGCGAGTTGGCGATCCAAATCAAAACGCCACAACTGCTGTGAACCACTCTTAGATGACAAGTAGGTGATGCTTTTCCCGTCGGACGTCCAGCGGATCGTAGAAAGCGAGCTTTCTTCAACAACTTTCGCCGGAACGCTTCCCGGCGAGGTCGCTACTACATACAGGGCCGTGCGGTAGCAGTCGCATCCAAGAAACGCTTGCGTCACGAGAAACGCAACTCGGGAGCCATCCGGAGAGCGGTGCGGTTCTTTCACTTCACGGAACGAGACTATCTCATCCAAAGTGATCGGATGCATGGCATGGCCGGCGTTTGCCGCTGCGCTTACATCAATCTGCGGAACAGCCTCATTTTGTTCCGTGGCATTCGCCGGAACCGCGAAAACGGCAAGAAACATAGCAAATACAAAAGGGGCGATTCTCATGGGACCCTCCTGCCGGCAACTAACGTCGTGCGCCACGTCAAATGCTCCAGAGCGCCGAGCCACCGGCACAATAGAGAACTACTTGAACCCAAAGCTCGCATAGCCAACCGCAATGCCTGCCTGATTGTCGCGGAGGTTCTTTTCCCACGCGCTCAGCGAAGCGGTCTCCGGGCCTTCTTCTTCCAAGACGCGTACCGGAACCTGTCCTGTCAGGACGCGGCCTCCCGAGGGGACCGCTCCGAGCGCGACCTGAGGATGGACCCGCCACTCGGAGCCGGATTCATGGAGAACGGGCTTGTCATCAACGGAAATCGAGCCGAAAACCGGATGGTTGAAAGTATCCACGTACGAATATTTCGTGGAACCAACGGGGAGGTTGTAAGCGTCGACCACAAATTTCCATGGCCCAGGCGCGGGCGAAAAGGCCGAGACACTTTTCGTGCCGCCGCTGCCAGTGCTGCTGCCTCGCAGCACTGCTATACCTTTCACGTCCTGGAACAGGTAGAGGTCGATGTCGGCCTTGGAATCCGATACCTGGTTGATCGCCGCGCTTACTTCTTCTGTGCCGGGTGGGATATTGATCTCGTACACCTTTCGCTCGCCAGCTGCAAGGGTGTTCGTAAGCTGACGAGTACTTCCTAGCGACGCGCTTAGAGCACCACCGTGGAAGGGGGCTTGCCGGTTCGTGAATGAGACCTCCGCCGGGCATCTCGGCACTCCGTTCTGTCCCAGTTGGCAGAACGTTTCGCTGGCCGCTACGCTAACTAGTGACGCGGTCATTTTCGTGGGCACCGCGGACAGCGGCTTAGAGTCGATCTGTTCCGGGAAGAAGACGAAGTTGTTACCGTACAGGACGATTTCCCACACGCCCGGGGTAGGATTCCTGATTGTGCTGCTCAGGTGTCCCTTCTTTGTGATCCCTAGGACGCCGAAGGGAACGTTGCCGCTGTGGTCGGGAGCGATAACTGACCCTCTGAGCGTCGGCTTTGCGTCGGGAATGTCAACATCGATCTGCAGAGCGGTCGTTCTCGGCGGAACACGCAGGAAATAACTGGAACTTCCCGGCCGATCCACCGGTTCAGCATGCACAACCTTGAAGTGGTTTTCCGGCGTGAAGTCATCGGCGGCAACGATCGTACTCAAGACCTGGTAAGCGATCCAGGGGTCACCCGGCCGCCTGAGGTTCAAGATCGCGCTATGCGGCCCCGATCCGCTGATCGCGACAGAGACCGTCAGCTTCACTGGCGCGTTTAGCGGTAACGTGAGCGAATCTGCCGACGCGAAGCTGCCGTCGTTGCCAACCCATTGCAGGTTAAAGTCCATTGGTTCGGCCGGTCCGGAGGTACGCACAAAGGTGATCGTGCGCATGCCTTTCTGTTCCGCTGCCCAGCCCTCCCGCTCGTAGATACCGCGGCCTTCGTTGGGCGTCGCAAGAAAGGCTGATATGGCTGTCTTGACCGGAGCATGGCTTTCGATCGTCACTGGATCGAACTTCTTGTCCATCGCCTGCAGCATTTTCCAGGCGGCTTCCACTTGAACCAGGCCATTTCCTTGTTTGTAAGCGGGAATCGACGGGATAAAGCGAGCGCTGGACAACATTGCGGTGCGAATCCGCGCCGCGTCATAGTTAATGCCGGACTGCTTAGCTGCACTGATGAGGAGTGCCGCTGCAGCGCTCGCCGTTGGACCGGCCGTAGAAGTACCGCCGGCGACCGAATACCCGGGAGGAAGTTCGTAAACACCTTTGCGCTTTTCGGGAGGCTTGTAACCTGCATCGGTGCTGATTAATTCCGAGGAACTGAGTATCTCCGGTTTCAAACCTCCGTCTCCGGCGGGGCCGTAAGAGCCTACGATGTGCAGATTGTCGTGGTTCTTAACCTCGGCTCCATTGTTAATGCGATAGGCTTCTCCGGCCTGGTAGGCTCCGACCGCAATGATCTTGTTTGACGACACTTCATCAATCACGGTGTTCATGCCGGGCTCATTGTTGGCCGGCGATAGAATCGGCTTCTTATATTTGTCAATCAGCCGATCAAAGATAACTCCTGCGACTAGACGCCCGTCATGAAGAGGGTTGATGGTTTCGTCGATAATGCTGGGCTCCACGCAGATCACATCGACATCCGCCAGTTTGGCGGCGGTGATGGCTCCCTCAACCAGACGAAACACGGTGTTAGCGCCGTCGTATATGGAAATCAACTGCGCTCCCGGCGCCACGCCGTCGTAACTTCCGCCATAGAAGCCTTTCCCTAGCGATGCACCGGAAACTTCGCTCACGTGTTGCCACACACCGAGAGTCAGGCGAACATACTTTTTTCTGGGATCAGTCTGCGCGGCAAATGCAACGCTCTTCCGCCGTCGACCAGCGGGAATATTCGAGCCAAATATTCCAAGATCCATGCGCCGTGCGTAATCCATCATCGGTTTCTCGTCGGCGAAGCTCTGGTTCTGGTTTGTGTCCACCCAAACAATATTCTTCTGCTCGTTCCAAAGGACGGCAAACAGCCCGCTGCTGCCCGGCGGGTTTCCATCGAAGTTCACGTCCTGGTAAAGATAGGCAGGTTGATGAAGGGCGCGCTCGTTGAAAAATCCCAAGCGATATTCGCCATCCGCTGGTGCGGTATAGGTCTCGTCTTTGTAAGTAAACTTGCTGTTCTCTGTCTTGACGACCGTATCCATCTTCACCCACATCGGGTCGTTGTCGTCGACTGGATCGCTTACCGCTAGTGCCTCGGCGATCTTGCGCTCCGGCCGGCCGTCAATCGAAGTGGCTGACTGCAACTCCGGAGCGAGAAAATCCGGAGTCGCATCCAAGATTGCGACCCCGGTCCCTCGGCCGTCATAGGTGGGGTTGTCCTCCCCGAACCGCTCGATATCCATGTCTTTTGTGGGAAGGTAAGGATGGCTCAGCGGCGTATCTGGATCAGGAGGGTCATTAGACGGCTCCTCTTTTTCTGGCGGGAAAATATCATCTAACGCGGGATTCCACTTGTCCACGTCGATGTCAATATCAAGGCTCTGAGTGCCCTCGAAGGCCGCCAAGTTCTCCATCATCGCCAACGGCACGCGCGCGCGCAGGTAGTCAACCGAATCTTCGCGAAAGTGAATTTCGCCGCCGAGCCTTTGCACCTCCTCGACGACACGAGCGTTGTCACCGGGGCGGGAGGCGATTAGTACAACCAAATCCTTATCACCACGCGCTGCTGCCAGGGCCATCAGCAAGCGATGATTCTTGAAGAGCTTTCGTTGCGTCGAAGCGGTGGCGGGCTTGGTCGCTCCGATTGCGACTTGCGTGCCGATCAAAATCGTGCCGATCAAAATAATGAGCGCGGCAAAAAGTATCTTCTTGTATCGCTGGTTCATTTTCCCTCCCGCCGGACTTCGGTCCGAGACCAAAAAATCACTTCACCTGCGGCAGCATTCCGCTCATTGCAACGTGCATGTCGGGGATACGCAAGGGATCTTGCAGTTTGAGCTGCCAGACTACTTGTCCGGACAAAGCGCCCGGATCAAGGACCTGTTCGGTTCCCAACGCCGGCGAATAGTCGAACACCGCGCCGTCCCCTTCCTTATGATTGGTCGCGTTCAGTATCGTCGGTGCATTTTCTTTCAGTTCATCCCCTAGACCACTTCCAAATTTGGTCACTTGCAGGGTTATCGGCCCATAGATGCGCCCCGACGAAATGTTTCTTAGCCGGGTGGGTGCGTCGAGGATTCCGGTGGCTGGGTCGTACGATGTGGAATCGAATACCAGTTCTACTTTTTTGGCCAGAGAGGTCTCAACCTTTTCTGGCCCAAGATGGGTCGGAGCCTCGGTTAAGGCTGCGTTCTTGACTCCTATTTTTTCCGGGCCCGGTTTGATCACCTTTACCGCTGCGGTTTGAACTTGAAAGGTCCCGGTCCTGGCGTCCGCCCAAAACGGATGGAAAACCCCGTGATCATCGACCGCCATTTGCATGTAATCACCGCCCGCAGGCCACCGGGAGCCGCCCGAAATGAAGGACACGCGCGTCTCCTCCTCGCCAGATGGCAACTTGAGATCGAACATGTTTCCCTGCAGCGCGATGTTTCCTTTGCCCATGCGCAAAGAGGTTGCGTCGGAAACGCGCACCGGTGAGGTGAACGTCTGGCCGCCATCGAGTGATGCTGCGAAGTATTCGTCATATTCCTTGTTGTCGTGATTGGAGGAATTGCGCGTATCAAACCATGTCACTCCCAGCACTCCATCGTTGTTCACCGCAAGCTCGGGCTGATATTGGCTAACCCAGGCTGGCACATCATCGACGATCGGCCGCGCAGCAGACCACGTCTTGCCCCGGTCCTTCGAGTAAGAGAACACCAACTGGTAGGACCCACCGCGGTGATCCGTCCATACGGTGTACAGCCGATCCTTAAAAGCACCGCTCGAATCCACGGCTAGCGAAGCTGAGGTCTGGAATCCCGGTCCTTTAGGATCGATGTCGTACTCTTGCGTACCAACCTTGACCGGTTGGGTAAATGTCACGCCACCATCGGACGATGTGACAATCCAGAGGTCGCCGGAGTGTGCTTTTTTCCTTCTTGCCTCGTCGAATTCGAAATCGACATAGGGAAGGATGAGCGTTCCGTCGCTGAGGAGAACAATATTTTTCGCGGTGTTAATGCCAACCACACTTTTGCCGCTCGCTGCATCGACCGGCCCTGCGAATGTGCGGCCATCATCATCCGACCGGAAGATCCCCACTGTGTATTCGGGATACTTTCCATACAGGACTGAGACGTATACTCGGCCAGCGTACTTGCCAAACGTGTGGTCGACGGTCATCACTTCATGGTCGTAGGAATAGCCCAGGTTTGCCGGTGTCTGCCAATGCTTCCCGCCGTCCTCCGAACGGTAGAAGAACAAGCCTCCGCGAACGTTGCCGCTATCGTCTTTCACGAAAGCCAGCGCGGTGAAATACGCAGTGCCATGCAGACCGAAGCCTACCTGCGGATCCCCGCCGCCAAACTCGACCTGCTCGGGGAAAGATGAATCGAACCAGGAGCCACCGCCGTCCGTGGAAGCGTAAGTCTTGCAGGCGTACCCACCTTCACCGCGGGAGGCAGTGATGGCTGCGCCGAGGATGTTCTTAGAATTGCGGGGATTCACCGCCACGCCCAGTTCGGCGTGTGAGAAATCTCCGTCGCGCGAAACCAGCATGTTCGGCCCTACGCTGATCTTGGGGGGCTCTTGCGATGACGCATCATTCACACCGGCAGCCCTTGCTGGAAGAGGGGAAGAGATTGGCCAATTCCCCATAACTACTGTTAGAAAAAAAATAATGATCAACGTACGCTGCGAACGCGTCATGGCTTCTTCCCTCAATACTGCTTTCACTTCCCGCTTGTTCTTGTCATCCCTTGCGCTCCATCCACCCGGGTCGAGACGACCTTAAACATCATGAATGGATATTCGGGTTCCTTCGGTAAACTGGTAAAGTGCCAGCGGAATGGTCGCTCTTCAGAGCTCGTGTTGGGCGCCAGCTCGGAAGACTGGAACACCCAACGCGCGCCTTCAGCAGGCTTGTGGTTGTCAGCATTTTCCACTCGAAAGTCGGTAAGATTGACCCGCACCGCCTGCAATTCGACACTAAACGGACCTGCCACAGCGAGAGGCGATTTGTTCTCGAGGTGCATGCGGCACGAAAAGTCGCTAATCTTCCAATCGAAGCCGCAATTGTTAGCCACTAGCTTGACCTGCGTACTGACATCTTGGCCGGACCGCTCTGGCTCGTGGACCTCGCCCACAACACTGAATGAAGTTTCCGCCAATTGCATAACGCCCGAAGAGCCGTCGATCCATGCCGCGTGAAAGACGCCGTCCTGGCCGCTGTCAAGTCCCTGCGTGTCCCCTCCACCGGGGAATCTTGTCGAAATCATGAGCACGTTCAATCCTTGGCCCTCGATCGACACGCCTTCTTCCGTCTTCGGATACGCGCTGATCCTGGCGCTTGGCTTCCAGTTTCCGGGCGCGAGCGGGCATGTTGGTTTGCGTCCAGTGGTGACGTTGGGCTGGAAGGTTTCTCCACCATCGAGCGAGGCGGAGAAATATAGGTCGTAACAATCGTCCTTGTGGACGCGACGATCGTTCCATGTAACACCAACAACTCCGCGATTGTTGACGGCGATGGTTGGATTCGCGTCTTCAACCGGGCCGCTGTCGTCGTTTACCGTTACCGGCTTCGACCAGGTCTTTCCGTTGTCGGAGGAGTGGACCACCCGGATGTCGTGCCGGTCTCCGGCGCTCTCCACCCACACGACATACGCCCGCCCCCGGTAGTGTCCATTCGAGAAATCAATCCCCGCGAAGCCGTTCCCCTGTATCTTGTCGAGGTTATATCCCGAAGCCCCGGAAAATGACGAACTTGACGTCACGATTGCCGGCGAAACAGAATACGTGCTCCCCCCGTCTCCAGACACCGCGACGCGCAAGTACCTTTTCATCTCGATTCGCTTGTCCCACCCGCTGGGATCGAATAGCGTCGGCATTTCGGTGGATGGCTTGCCGAATGTCCAGAATGGAATTATCACAGTTCCGTCCGGTGCGACGAGGATGTTGGACATGGCGAACATCTGCTCTTTGTCCGAGTCGCTGATCAGATGGGGTTGGCTGTAAGTCTTTCCTCCATCGGTCGAGAACGCAATAGCTTGAATACCGTGATCTTTGCCATCCAGGCCCACCGCTTCGCCGGTCGCCCCCGCATAGATGCGGCCCGCAAACCGGCCGCCGCGATCGAATGCCATGTGTTGCCGGTCGAAACCCTTAATACCCTGCACCAAAGTCACTGGGGACCAAGTCCCACCCGCGTCTGAAGATCGAATGATCCACAATCCAGACCGGTCATTCGAAGCAAAATATGCATTCCCGTTCCCATCAAAATAAGTAATGACATCCCAGCCCTCCGCAACTTCCTTGGGAAGCGGAATGCGTGCCCAGGTGTGGCCTCCGTCATGCGAGATATACCCACTCACGCCTGCCCTCTGGTCGCTAATTCGGCACGAAGCGGCGATTTGATCGTTTGAGTTTTTCGGGTTCATCGCAAAAAAAGATTCGCCGTGTGGATCGTTTGGCGCGTCGGCTGAAATCGTTGTAGTTGGACCAACGGTGATTTGCGCGTGACCAACCAGCAGAGCCGTACCAGCAACCAAAGCAACCAGACATACTCTCTTGACGTAGTCAATCATTCACCGTCTCCCAAGGGGTGATAAGTAAAAACGGCGAGAAGTGCACCGGCTAAAAAGTTTGCGAGCAAGATTTGCGCGTTATCACAACGCGCCGTTACTAGAAGTCGAGTCCAACGCGCAAGGCAACCATGCGCACCGAACTATCCCCGCCAATCTGGCCTCCAAGCAGGCTAGTCGCAGGTCCGACGGTGTTGTTAATTGTTCCAAATCCAGACAGCGTGGCTGACTCACTAGGAATTCCTGCGTTAGCATTGCCTGGATAACCGCCGGCACCGCTCGGCAGGCCAAAATTCGGGTGGTTGAACACGTTGTAGGCTTGCAAGTCCATACGCAGCTTGATCGTTTCATTGATCGGAAAGCGTTTGGTGAGCGTAAAGTCCGACCAGACGAACTTCGGTGAGCGATAGGCATTTCGCCCCGAATCCCCCTGCTGGCAATATTGCGGCGTGTTGGCAGGGTAACAGCCACCCGTAGTCGGGTCCATGACCGACTGAAAAGCATAGGGATTTAAGTACTGGATTGTCCCGGGCGTAGTTATATTCGGGACCGATTGACTGTTGTACACTTTCTGTCCCGAGACCACATTGGCAAACAGTGGCGGGCTGGCATTTACAAATCCTCCGACACTCGGACTGAATACCGAGAACGGTAAACCGTCGCGGGCAAAAATTGTCCCCGAGACTTGCCAGTTGCCGACAACTTGATTAAGCCAAGTTCGACCGGAACGAAACGGCAGTTGATAGATATAGGAACCATTCAGCGAGTGTCGGAAATCGAAGTCGCAGTTCCCGTAGAGGCGTTTCAGAGCGCCGTTATAAGCTCCAAAGTTCTCGTTGGCGTTAAAGATAATCACCCCTCCGTTCGTTATCTCATCAATGCAATGGCTATAGGTATAGTTCATCTGCAAACTGAACCCCTGGCTGAACCGCTTCACCGTACTTACCTGCAAACCGTTATAGCTGCTGTTGGTTCCGGTCTTGAAAGGAAAGATATCGCCGAACCTTGCGTCGACTGGCTGCGCATATGGGTAACCGGTAAAGCAGCCATTACAAAAAAGTTGATATCCATTCGGAGTGTCGGAGTAAAAGCCGTGCGTCGACCGCGTCCCAACGTACTTAACTGTCAAACCCAAGTTGTTGCCGAATTGCTGTTCGACACCAAAGCTCCATTGATAGATATCTGGAAACTTCTGCTTTTGCGAATCGAAGATCGTAAAGTTGATCGGCGGGATGCAATTCGGTGGTGGCGAACTGGCTGCGCACGATTGCACCCCGCTCGAAAATCCTTGCTGGAACGCCCGGTTGGCAGCGACGTCTGCGTCGATCGCGCTTCCGGGAACACCGGGGAACATGCCGATACCGCCCGCGGCGCCAAAAATGCCGCCCTCCACGAAGACGTCTGATGGTGCGTTTTCATCGGCATACGATGGTAAGAATCCAAGGAGCGGATTAGCAAAAACGCCGCCGCCGGCGCGCACTATTGTTTTCGGCATCAGTTGATAAGCGATCGCTGCGCGTGGCTGCCACTTGAACGGATGGGTGGCGGCAAATAGATGAGATTGGTTGGGAACGATCACTTGGTTAAGAGGCTGGTTGGGATCGTGTGAAATGGCTTCAAAAGTATTACTCAGACGCGCCAGAACATGCTCCTGGCTCGTAGGGTTTGATTCATATGTGAGGCGAAGACCAAACGTAAAAGTGAACTTTGTGGTCACGCGGATCGTGTCCATCGCATAGTTATCCGTGGCGACATTCGAGATGTGGTCAATTCCGTAGGTCGGGAAGGCTTGGTAGGTTTGACACGCGGCGCCGAAAGTAAACTCATAGAGGGAGCAGGTATAGACAAAAGGAATTACTGCATACCCGACCGTCTCAAAGGAGCCGAACCTGGAGTGTCGAGTATTGCTTCCAAACCTGAACGAGTGCCGGCCATGCGCCCACGTCAAGTTATCGGAAATCTGCCACGCTCTGGTTGAATTTCCGTATTCGTTCTGCCCGGAGCCAAATAGCGAGAAGGGCGTCGCACTCATCATTATCGGGAAAGCGGTTCCGTCCGGATTGACCGTCTTATGCACCCGCGACCAGTAATTGAAGCCGGGGTTAAACTCGTTCAATAGGTTCGGGCTGAAGGTGTGCGCCCATCTGGCCACTACTGACCTTTGCGGCCACGTTGCTCCGAGATTCCAAATCGCATTTGTAGAACTCGGGAGCAGGACTTTACCGTCATCCCATTGCAGGCGATAAAACGTTGTATCCTTCGCAGTAATGTTGTAGTCAACCTTTCCCGTGTATAGCGTTTCGCTAGCCGGTGGAGTCGTTGAGAAGTGGTGCTCAGCCGCGCAACCATCTCCGGTTGTCTGTATGGTCAAAGGGCATCCAGGCACGACAATCGGCGTTCCACCGCTCGTGTCGCCCAGAGTTGTAAACAAGCTCTTGTAATCCGCCACTTCACCGGGTTGCGGCGGCAGGGTAATTCCGAGCGCCGGATCGTAGCCACCGACAGGAAGTTGAGTGAGTACATAAGCCTCGTAGGCCGGGGTCGGCAGAGTGTTGTTCTCGAGCGCCGGTAGTACGATTCGGGTTCCCTCGACGGATCCGAAGAAAAACAATCTGTTCTTGACGATCGGACCGCCTAGCGAACCAGCAAACTGGTTGACATTCGAGCGTGGCTTCTTTTCCAGCACTGCCCCAGCGGGCGCAGTTGCGTCGTAAAGCTTAGTAAAGTAATTCGTCGTATTGAGGACGGAGCCATTCCAGTTGTACGTAAGACTGCCGTGAAACGAGTTCGTGCCGGACTTTGTTATGAAATTGATTTGGGAAGCGCCATAGCTGCTCTGGTCAGCCCCATACCCCTCTGTATTGACAGATGCTTCCTGGATTGAGGCAAGGCCGAGTTGCAGTCCGGTGGCACCACTTCGATTCAGGTTTTCCCACGAGTCGTTGGCGTCCAAACCATCGACCCTGAAATCGTTCGCGACCGACGACAATCCATTGAATTCCACGTTGCCGCCGGCATAGGTGTTCGACGCGCCAACGTTCATGATCGCACCTGGCGCGATCACGGCTACGTGCGACATGTCGCTGCCCGGATTGGGGATTTCAGTAAGGTCCCTCTCGGAGTAGCTCGTGGTCGTATTCGGATTCGTCGGCTCCAACAGTGGCGCCTCGCTTGTCACCTCGATCTTGGTCGAAAAGCTGCCGACCTGCAGTTTGAAATCAAGGTGCACCGCATGTCCGATGTCGACCGTTACGTTGTCGTGCGCGAAAGTTTGGAACGAAGGGGCAGTGACCGTCACCGTGTATATTCCGGGGGGGAGTAGCGGAACCCGGTATATCCCTTCGCTGTTCGTCGCGGTGTTGCGGTGCGTCCCATTGTCCTTGTTGAGGATGTTGACGGACGCGTGACTCACGCGGGCCCCGGTAGCGTCGGTTACCAGGCCGGCGATCTCACCACTTGTGTCGGTTTGCCCGAACACGCTGGCTGTCAGCCCGAAGATCACTGCGAACAGAATGCTGACGCATTTCATAGACCCTCTCCCTAGTCCTGTCCAACATCGGCTCTTAATTGACCCCGCTCGTTCTATGTATCTCGGACGATTCTCTGTTCGTCGCTTCTCGACTTGTGTTGCGCGCTTCCCAAGATAATTTGCAGCATTGCTCGATTAAGGTTGACGCATTGATATAAAGCTTTGATCTTTCGTATCGCTTTTTTGCAACCATGCCCCTCGGACTCAACAGCGATGCGGATGCAATTTCATATAAGACATTTCAATAAGCGTTTTTTCGGATTCGGCGAAAAAAATCTTGCTCGATTCGCGGAAACGGCCCGCGATGCTGGAAACTCGTTACCAACGATCACAATTTTTGTTGTTGGTGTCGGTAACGTGTTCTTCGCGGGCTGGCCTAGGATTGCAACATCCAACTTTCATAATGTCCTTCGTTCAAGGAAGGCAGGTGGACATCATGCAACTAGAAGTGGATCGTTCTTGATTCCGCCGATTCGAGGGGTTTCAACTCCCTGATCGACACAATTCTTGTAAAGTCGAAAGTGGCCCCGGGGTCCTCTATCCTGTTTCCAGCATTCGTTATCGTTATGGCGCCAGCTTGCGAGGTGAGCGAGGGATGCGCCTTATCACCGGCTCCTGTTTGGCTTTACCTTTGAGTTGTTGCGAAGGCTGGATTGCGGCACCAGTGTTTTGGCATTTGGTATCGCAAATTTGACGTTCTCAACGATCGGCTGGATGAGCGGCGATCAGTTTCATCGCGACCACATCGGTGGTCCTCCCCGGAAGGGAATTACGGCCAGTTATCTTTGTATTTTGTTGTCACCCGATTCCTGAATACCAGCGTGGCGATCGGCAACAGTCAGAAAATTTCCACTTACCTCTTGGCAAAGAACTGGCAAACGTTTGTCCACCCTCCTGATAGCCAGCAGAAGATCGCCCACAATCGCTTGCTTATCCGTATCGTGGTTGTCGGTCCCGGAGAACAGCACTGAAATGTCGTTCTGAATTCTCTGGCTCTCGGAAAATGCTGAATCGACGCCCCAGTGCCAATCCGCTGGCTCCGAGTCACCCTTTCCCGCTTCCGTATCCATAGCTTGAACAGACGCCATTGCCGGCGATAACCGCTTAAGTAATAACCTTAAATTAGTGAGCTCTTGTTGCAGCAATCCGGCATCGTCGCGTATCAGCAACTCCACCTTCCTCCCGGTCGCTACGTCGAGCCTTGAACTGACATCGCTTGTATACCGGTCCGACAATCTTCTCAGCGTCCAGGCTCTTCCTGTCGCGTTCATCGCGGTTTCCAGAACCTGGTTGACAAATTCGGTACGAGCCTTAGGATCGGGAAATGTGGTGCGAAGTTCGGGTTCGAAAAGGGGTTCCGATTCCAGGACGACGACGGGATCATCGTCTTTTAGTACGCGTGCATCTGTCTCATCCGTTGCGGAAACTAAATTTATTCGCAGATGCGGAATCGTCTGTAGCCCTTGCAGCAGGTCTCGTTTTCTTTCCGATGTTTCGACCACTCCAGAGATCAGTACCACTTTCCCATCGCTGGAGATGTCGACAGGTTCACCCAAATCGGCGCCAAGCATGTGCAAAGCCACTCGCGCCTCGGCTTCAGCGCGCACTAAGTCACTCAGCGCAGGCGTGGCAACAGCGGGTCTCACTGGAAGCGCGGCGTGCCGTCGAAGAGATGACGGATCGAAAATTCCTCGATCAACAGAATCATAGGCAAGTACCCTGAAATCCTCTTCACTCATTTCAACGTTTTCGCCTTGGAAACGTAGCGTTTCGGCGATCGCGTGATAGTCACGATTTAACGTCAGGTCAACTTCGGCAAGCGGGCCGTTGGGAACCTTCGTGTGAACGACCATCAGCCCTTCGTTCGCACTCGTGATCTCATCAGTTGGTTCGGAAAGGCTCGCGTGCCACGCAACAAAACTCGCGATCGATAACGGGTCTTGCCAATCGAAGTTCGCCTCCTGCATCTTGGTCTGAAGTTCGGTTAGTGTTCCCGGGCTGGCGTCGCTGGTATCGGATTCTCTCCCCGAGTCCAAATCACGATAAATCGTCCGAGTAACCGTGCCTGCCTGTGAACGGATGCGCAGCTTTTGATAGACCACTGGATGTTGAATTGAAGCGCGATTTGTGCGCTCCGATATTCGCGCTCGCTCCAAGATGGTGTTCGCAGACACGGTCGGTGACACTGCCATTCTGCACAGGAAAGTTCCCAATGAAATAGCCAGGAGCACGGCGGCCCACGCGATTTTCGGGGCTGCCAGTGTGCCGCCAAGGTTGGCGAAAAGTTGCCGCAGATTCCACCAGGTTGGCTTCGGCACAAACTCGGACGCACACTGGCTTAACCGCGCGACAAAAATCGCTCGGGAACCATTCCCCCGGTTCGAAAATGGAGTTACGAGTGCCTGGCGATAATCGATCAAGTCTTCAATTGCCCGCTCGATCTTTTCCATGCGAACCCGGCAGTGCCAGCAGGCTTGCAGGTGGGCCCTGACCCTTGCCGTATCCCCATTAGCCAATTCGCCGTCCGCGGCAGAGATCAGGAGCGTGTCACTAATGTGCTCAAAAGGAAGTGAAACGTACGTGGTTTCCTTAAATTTACTCATCCTTCTTCTCTCTCTCCCACAAGCTTTGTGATCGCGCGCCGCAAAGAATCCGCCACCGTGGAAACTCCAATGCCTAGAACATCCGCAATTTCCCGATAACGCAATCCTTCGGAGCGAAGGTTTACGCACTGTCGCTCTTGCGCGGAAAGAGTTTTCAGAGCTGCACATATGTGACGCAGCCGTTCTCCGCTGAGCAGAATCGCCTCGGCATCCGGAGATGAGTCCGCAACCGACAATGTCATGTCAACCAATTCCGTCGTGCCGCTATTGAGCCGGCGTTGCCTTTTGAGTTGATTGATGGCGATGTTGTGTGCGACTCGAAAAAGCCAGCCGCGAAGATTCTGCGTCTCACGGCCGTGTCGCAGGTGCTTGTACGCGCGCAGGAACGTCTCCTGCACAATTTCGTCCGCGTCATCTGGACCGGAGCCGAGACACACCAGGTAACGAAAAACCGGCACCCGCAGTTGGTCGTACAGTTCCCGCACGTGCGATTGCACGGATGAATCGGCAGGCTGAGAAGTGGCTAGCGCTGACTCGGCTGTGCCTAAAACCAGATTTGCATCCACCGGTGTACTGCTTGCGATACCTCTTGCATTACTTGCCATTTCGGACCCAAGGTGCACTGCCGCGTGACGGGCTCAAATTCCCGTGCAATGCGACCCGTGCTGTTTTAGTTAAAGACAACGAAGCACACTTTTTTTCGGTTCTCTGCGGAAAAGAACAAAAAAATAAACGAACAACACGGCGGGACGCGCGGTCGAAACCGTAGACGTGACGAAGTTAGCCACGCCGAAACGGACTCGGGCCAGTCGTTTGCGTGGGGCCCCTCAGTCCCACCGCGCTTAAATAGCGGCCAGAATAGTCCAATATTCTCTCGCGGTCAAGAAATTATGTTTCTGAAAGTATGTTTCTGAAAGTATGTTTCTGGGTGTTGTCCGGATTTGCTTTTCCACCTCGCACTCCCGGAGGCCCCCAACGCCCGAAAACAGCCCGCCTTAATGTTTTTCATGTTCGCGGTTTTTCTATAGAACTCGGCGATTGTGGCGTGAAATAGCAAATCGGGGATCTGTCGGTCGAGCAACTGCTCGAGGAACTGGACGAGATCAAACAGTTCGCGCTGCTCTATCCGCCTCAGGGCGAGAAGGGACCGCCACGTACCGCCTACGTGCTTTCCCAGCAGACTCTGGCCCAACAAGCCTTGGTCAAGACTCTGGGGCTTGCAGCCATGGCATCGTAGTACCCTACGTGGGTAAGACAACACCACGCTCGTAACACCATCAAAAATGCTTACTTATACGCTCGTCGATTCAACCCCCAGTAAACTACCGCTATCGCGCCTTGTTTGTCCTGCGGAATTCGATCAAGGCCTGCCCCCAGAACATCCGCCGTTATTCCCGAATGGGTCTTAGCCACTCCGGGCCATTTGTGAAGAGCGATGGATCGTGTGGTATGAAGCGCGATGGCATCCCAAACAACTTGCATCTGCTGCGTCGATCAGGCGCACAGAGGTGTTCTATGAAAAGCCCACCGATTTTCGCGGCCCTGCTGCAGGGAGCCGGACGGAAACCGGGAGAAACATCCAAAGCCAAACCAATTGAAACGCAATCAGCGATCCAAGGCTCTTCCGTCCTTCCGCTCGCACTCGCTATGCCATCAGCTTTGCAAGCCCAAGGCTGAATATGTTGGGTAACGTAAAAAGCGTACTGTCCCACGCTGCTTCACTGGGATTTCTCAAATTCTATTCGCGCTTCACCGACGGCCAAGGGAGACGGGGTCTCGGAAGGAGCGAGTGACGGAACTGGCAGGCTCGGCTGCGGCTCGCCCTCCTTGGCTCGCGAAATAATCGGCACGATGCCAATCAGCGCTCGCTCTCCCACAGGAGTCGCCTGCACTGCGACTTTGGCAGCAACGTTCCAATTCGCGCCGCGCGACCTCAATTCCTCCTTGTCATCGACGGAGACCGACCCAAGTGCGGAATGGAAATAAACGTCCTCGTATTTGTATTGCGTCGAGCCGCCCGGGACGCGGAACCCATCCACAACGATGCTCCACTCGCCCCCGCCGGGATGATCGAGCAGAACTGTTTCGGTGGACGAGTTCGAGTCGCTTTTCGCGCGCAGCACCATCGTGCCTTTGGCTTTTTGGAAAACGTAGAGATCGAGATCGGCATTCGGATTGGAAGCGTCTCCGATGCGGACGGTGAGATTCTCCGCGCCCTCCGGCAGGTTGAGGTTGAAGACTTGTCGCTCCCCGGCGGCGATCGTCTTGGTAGCCCGATATGCACTGCCGAGCGGGAACGAATGTGCCTCCGCGATGACCGGAGCGAACGAGTTGGTGAAGCCGATTTGCTCCGATCGGGGCGCCGCGGAGACAACTGGCGGGACGGTCCAGACAGTCTTGGATGGCTTCAGCCCATCGATCGAAATGGTGAGATCCGTGGGAACCGGTGCCAGTGGTTTGGAGTCGATCTGTTCGGGCATGAAGACGAAATTGTTGTCCCACAGCTCGATCTCCCACACCCCGGGCGTGGGATCCAGAATAACCTTGTCGAGGTAACCCTTTTCGGTAGTCCCGATGAGATCCCACTTCAGCTTGGTGCCGCGATCGGGCGCAAAGCCGTTGACGCGCAACGTAGGTTTCTTGTTGGGAACAGCCAGGTGAACGTGCAACGCCGGAGTGCCCGGCGGAACACGGTAGAAAGTGCTGACTGTTCCGGGGCGCTCAGCCATGGTCTTGGTTTCGATGGAAAAATTGTTCGCCTCATTAAAATCGTAAGCGGCAACGACGGTGTTGAGGATCTGGTAGGCGATACCAGGGTAGCTGTCGCGCTTCAGATTAAGAATCGCACTGTAAACGCCCGCTTCCTTGGTTTGGATTTTTATGGGGAGCTCGACGGGCTGGTTCAGCGGAAGAGATATGCTGTTCGCGGATTCGAATGTACCGTTATTTCCAACCCATTCGAGTCGGAATGTGACCGGTTCGGATTTTCCGGATTTCCGCGTAAACGTCACGGTGCGAGTTCCGCTTTGCCCCGGGGCCCAGCCTTCCCGCTCGAATATCCCCGGGCCTTCGAATGGAGGATCCAGATACTGGGCGTTTTCGGTCTTCACCGCCGCTCGGCTCTTGATGATTACGGGATCCCACTTCTTGTCGAATTGCTGAAGCATTTTCCACGCCGCGTTCACTTGAATCAGACCATTGCCTTGCTGGTACGCCTGATATGCGGGGAGAAAGCGCGCACTCGAAATGATTGCGGCACGAATCCTCCCTTCGTCATAGTGGACTTTCGTCTGCTTCGCCGCGCTGATCAGCAAGGCCACCGCTGCCGACGCCGATGGGCCCGCGGTTGAAGTGCCGCCCGCGATCGCATAACCCGGCGGCAGTTCGTAAACACCTTTTAGCTTGTCGGCCGGTTTATAGCCGCAATCCGTGCTTACGAGTTCGGAAGGACTGATAAAATCCGGCTTCAACGATCCATTGCCGGAGGGGCCAAAGGAACCGACGAGATGCAAATTGTCATGATGAGCAACCTCAGCGCCGTTGTTGATCCGGTAGGCCTCGCCAGCCTGATAGGCGCCGATTGCGAGGATGCCATGGCTGGAAACTTCGTCGATGACCGTGGTCATTCCAAAGGTGTTGTTCGCGGGCGAGAGCAGCGGCTTCTTGTATTTTTCCGTCACGCGGTCGAAGATCACTCCCGCGACAAGTCTGCCGTCGTGTAATGGGTTGGTAACTTCGTCCATTATGGCCGGCTCCAGGCAAATCACGTCGACCTGAGGATTGCGGGCCGCCTCGATCACCGATTCCACCCGGCGATACAGCGAACTGGCTCCGGTGAAGTAGCTGACGAACTGCGCCCCGCCTGCGATGCCGTCATAGCTGCCGCCGTAAAAGCCCTTGCCAATGGTTGCGCCCGAAACTTCGGTGACATGCTGCCAAACACCCAGTGTCAGCCGAACATAATGCAGCTTGGGATCGGTCTGCACGGCAAAACCTACCGTATGCCGCCGCGCTTGGGGAGGACGGTTCGACCCGAAGATTCCGATGTCGCCGCGGCGGGCGTAGTCCTGAAGCGCGCGTTCATTCTTGAAGCTGTGGTCTTGATCAGTGTCGACCCAGACCGTTTCGCTTTTCTCGTCCCACAGAACCGCGAAGAGGCCGCTGCTGCCTTCGGGATTGCCGTCGAAGTTGACGTCTTTATACAGATAGGCCGGCTGCGTGAGGTCTCGCTCGTTGAAATTACCGAAGCGGTAGTCGCCATCGGCAGGGGCGGTGTAGGTGATGTTGTCGACGGTGAATTTGCCGCCCTCCGCGTGAACCTGCTTGTCCATCTTGACCCACATCGGGTCAGTGTCATCGCGAGGATCGGTGGAAGCGAGGAGTTCAGAAATTTTGCGAATTGGTTGCCCGTCGAGCGAAGTGGCCCGCTGCAACTCCGGCGCGAGGATATCCGGCGTCGCATCTAGAATTGCCATGCCCACGCCGCGGCCATCATACGTGGCGTGGCCCGCCTGAAAATCGACAATGTCCATGTCGCTCTGCGGCAAATAGGGATGGCTGAGTGGCGTGTCGGGATCGGGCGGTACGGACGATGGCTTTTCTGCCGGCGGCGCAAAATCCTGCTCGGGATTGAATCGCTCAATGTCGACGTCGATGTCGAGGCTTTCGACGTTAGGCGACATCGAAAAGTTCTCTACCGCATCGACGGGAAGCCGGCCGCGCAGATAGTCGACATCGTCGGCGCGGAAGTGCACGTCGCCGCCCAACCTCGCGAACTCCTGCGCCGCCTCCGCGATCTTGCCGGTTCGCGCGGCCACTAATACGACAACATCTTTCTCTCCACGGAGCTTCGACAGCACAATCAAGAGATGCTCGTGCTTATAGAGTTTGCCGTGTTCTGAATTGGCAGCGGCCGCGCGCGGCGCCGCAGTGCCGAATCCGTACCAGGCAAAGCCAAGCACCACAGCTCCGAGAAGCGAGAACAGCGGTCTACATCGTGCCGAAATCAAACCACGCATTAAGCCTCCTTGCATTAGCCCTCTTTGAGATATTGCTTGGCGTATCAAGCTAAAGATCTGTCCTGCCGCGGCATCGCGTGCACACGCAGCTGCCTTCGATCTGACTCCATAAGTGTGACAGTCGGCTTTCTCACTAACTGTAGCGTGCCCCGTCAACGAACCACTTGTACCGAGAAGTTACGCCAAGAGAGTCAAAGGTGCTGAACAGGCATGCGCGGGGCGCGCCCGAGGAGCGACACGGGCTGCGTCACTGACTATGATCCACGATAGACGCGCATTCTCGCTCGGATCCGCACAAACAATGTGAGGACAAAAACTATGAACAAGTATGCCCGTCGGAGACTGCGTTTGTACCACCAGCAACTGAAAACTTTGCACAAACCAGCTGGAACGATCCGAAGATTACTCCCAAGCCCTCTGGCTCGCCGTTGACACTCGCGTAAGCAGGACAACACTAAATTTAATTTCAAGTATCCGAAAATTAGATGCTGGGATCTATTTTTTCTTTTGGTAAACACAACACTTCGTTTTAATATGTCCGCTCTTCCGAGGGGGAGACAAACATGCTTCGCACGATGATCGCCGGGGCATCGGCTGAAAAGGATCTGACTTTTTCGCATCTGAAGAGGCTCTCCGATGAGGTCCTTATGGGACACATTGAAGCCGGCGACGGGGACGCTCTGACTGTCGTTTTCGATCGTTATCATCGATTGGTCTTTAATGTTGCCTACAAGATCCTGCGCGATGTAGCCGAGGCGGAGGATGTCATGCAGACGGTGTTCATGGAAATCTACTGCAACGCGGTACAATTCAACCGCGCCAAGGGCACTATAAAGATGTGGCTGTTACAATACGCGTATCATCGGAGCTTCAACCGGAAACGTTATCTCAATGTGCGAAGTTTTGAACACACAGCGGATTTTGCCCTTGCCGAAAAGAATTGTCCGGATGAGATTTTTTTAAGCGCGGGAGCGCTGAATCTCGCCGAGCGGAGACTGCTGGTTCGTCAGGCCCTCGGGACGCTGAGTGAATCCCAGCGGCGCACTCTTGAGTTGGCGTTTTTTCAGGGCCTGTCCATACTCGAAATCAGTGAACGCACCGGCGAATCGGTCGGCAATGTTCGGCACCATTATTATCGGGGCCTCGGCAAACTGAAAGGTCTGCTGCGCGACGAACCCGCTCAGCAGGCGGAGTCGCTGTTGGCGCGAAAAGCTGCGCGGGCGGAAGCATAGACATGAATAATCATGAATATTTCGAGGAACTGAGCGCTCTTGCGGCCGGTGGTCTGCTCCCGGAAGAAGAGCTACAGGAATGGCGCGAACACTCTGCGACGTGTTCGCGCTGCATGGCGGATTATCGGACGTTTGTCGAAATTAACGAGGAGGAGATGCCTCTGGCTCTAAAGGGCGTCTCCAGATTCTCGATGCTGAGCGCACTTCAAATCCCGGATGGGTTGCGGGAGAGATTCCTCGCCCGAATGCGGGACGCCGGCGCGCGTTTTTCGGACGAAGCGACAGCCCGCAGGAAAGTTTGGTGGCGAGATGTGTTGCCGGTATTCACTTTCCCGCGATTTGGGGTTATTGGAATGTCGATTGTCGTTCTTGCGGCACTGATGGTAGGTTCCGTGAGACTGGTCCACCGGCTTAGTTCCAACAGTTCTCAAGCGGCGCTCGCCAGGCAAAGGGAGAGCAACGCAACTGAGATGCGGCGGCTCGCGCAAGAAAACAGCGAACTCAAGGCCCAACTCGAGGAGATGTCGCGCGCGGACGAGAAGAAGACGTCCGATCTTACCCGCTCGCAGGCCGCTTTGACAGTACAGGCATCCTCGCTTCATAGGTTGCAGGAGGATTTGCTGGCGGCGGAACTGGAGAAGGAGACTTCTGAAGAAGCTTGGGACAAGCACCTGGCGGTATTTCAAACGGGCCTTCAACAGGCCAGTCAGCAACTCACTGCAGCGCAGAATGAATTGCAGCAAGCGCGAGTTGCGGGTGTGCAGAGCGAGGCCACGGTGGTCGCTCTCCAAACACGAGTGACGGAATTATCCGAACAACTCCGTGCCGCGCAGGCGATCGGAGAGCGCGAGCAACAACTGCTACAAGCGGACCGCGACATCCGCGATATTATGGGCGCGCGCAACCTGCATATCGTCGATGTGATTGACGCCGGCGGCTCCGGCAAGGACACCAAGGCATTCGGCCGGGTCTTCTATACCGAAGGCAAATCACTGGTTTTTTACGCCTTCGACCTCAATGAGAACCTTAAATATTCCTACCAGGTTTGGGCAGCGAATGAGTCTTCTCCCGGGCGAGCCGCAAGCTTGGGACTGTTGGACAAAGATGACCGCCGCCAACGGCGTTGGACCTTGAAGGTGGATGAGCCCTCCATGCTGCATAGCATCAACACAGTTTTTGTCACGGTTGAACCATTTGGCGGTGCCGAGAAACCCCAGGGACGGAAGCTGCTCTATGCGTTTCTGGGCACGGACGCAAACCATCCATGGCAGCTTGATCACTGACGCTATGTTTCTCGGGCGGATCGTAGCCGCCGCCCTAAAGCCCCACGTCGGCAAAATCGCTTTCAAAATTCGACAGTCGGTTGCTCATCGCTGTCGACCCTCCTCGAGACTCCTCGAAACTCCGTGAGACTCCGTTCTGCCGCGATACTCTCGCGAAACCGATAGCGTCAATCCAATTTTTAGACAGGGGCTTTGGTACACGTCTCGGCATCGCAGGGCATACTCGCTCATGGAGGTGCATCAATGCACGCTCGGAACAATCTTCTGCTCACGTTGATTCTGGTCTGCGCGATTACCGTAGTGGCCTATGCGCAAACCGAGAGAGCCACGCTGTCAGGGCGGGTAGTTGATCACAGCAATGCAGTCATTGTCGGCGCCGTGGTCAAGGTCACCAACGTTGACACGGGTTTCGTCGCCATGACGAAAACAAATGCGGACGGATTGTACTTCGTGCCCAACTTGCAGCCTGGGAAATATCGTCTGCGAGTTGAGAAGGAAGGTTTCGAGTCGTTGTTGCGGCCCAATGTCGAGATGCAGGTCCAGGATCAACTGGTGCTGAACTTCACGATGACGGTTGGCTCACGCATTGAAACCTTGGAGGTGACAGGGGAGGTCTCCCTCGTCAACACCGAATCTGCGGCTGTCAGTACGGTGGTGGACCAGAACTTGGTGGAGAACCTCCCCCTAAACGGCAGGAGCTTCCAATCGCTCATCCTTCTTGCGCCTGGTGTTGTGATGGTACCTATACAGAGCGGGAACATGGGGCAATTCAGCGTGGACGGACAGCGTGCAGATTCCAACTACATCACCGTCGATGGCGTGAGCGCGAACTTTGGCCTGAGCACCTACTATCTGATGGGCGAGTCCCTGGGCGGCGCGGTTCCCGCCACCAACGTCCTCGGCGGATATAACAGCCTGGCATCGGTGGACTCGGTGCAGGAGTTCCGCATACAGACTTCATCCTATGCGCCGGAGTTCGGACGCCAGCCGGGTGGGCAGGTTTCGATCGTAACGCGCTCGGGCACGAATGTCTTCCACGGCAGCGCGTACGACTACCTGAGAAACGACATCTTCGACGCCCGCGACGCTTTCAACCACGTATGCACCGACAACGGCTGCGTCCCCGGCGTGAAGCCGCCGCTGCGGCAGAACGACTTCGGTGGCGTGTTCGGCGGCCCTATCATTAAAGACAAGGCGTTCTTCTTCTTCTCTTATGAGGGGTTGCGGCTCCGCAAACCTGAGATCGGCGATTTTGCCGTGCCCACGCTGGCCATGCGTGCTTCGGCGATTCCGGGCGTGCAGCCGTTGTTCAATATGTTCCCGCTCCCGACGCCTGGCGGGCAAGACTACGGCAATGGTACGGCGGAAGAAAGGGCGTCGTGGTCCGATCCGGGAACGATGGACGACTATAGCGGACGCGCCGATGTAAACCTTCGCCACAACCTGACGCTATTCGGTCGCTATAACTATTCTCCCTCCGAAATATCTCTTCGCGGTGGCGGATCCAACGGACTCGCCGCCTTGAGCGAAGTCGACAGTAACCTTATGCACATTGCGACCACGACGGTGGGATTAACCTGGGTGCAAAGCCCCACCAAGGCCAATGACCTGCGCTTCAATTACAGCCGGGACAAGGGAGCTGCGACTGGCACCCTCACTCCCTTCGGCGGTGCAGTAGTACCGGAGGATTCATACTTCTTCCCTGCCGGTTCCGACTATTCGCTTAGTACCGGCCAGTTTGCGCTGTGCGTCATTAGCGGGTGCGACTACACACACCATGATTTCTTCCAAATAGGAAAGCAGAATAATAGCCTGACCCGGGCCTATAACCTGGTCGACACGCAGTCGATTACGATCGGCAAACACAACCTCAAGATTGGTGGAGATTACCGTCGAAACTCAATGTTCTTCTTTCCGTTCTCCTACCTCTCCGAACCGCTTCCAGACAATTTCACCGACCTCGCGCAAGGCCAAGTGTTGGAGTACCAAATTCTCGACTCAATTCCCAGTTCGGTTCATGACCACAATGTGAGCGCGTATGGCCAGGACACGTGGAAGGTAACACCGCGACTGGTTTTAACCTACGGCCTCCGCTGGGACTTGGAGACTCCGATGATGCGCGGCAATGGACTGCCGCAGGTTACCGCGTCCGGCCTAGGGCAATCGAATCCCGCAGACGTCAACTTCTATGTAACCTACGGCCATCCATATCCCACACGGTGGACGGATTTCGCCCCTCGCGTGGGGATAACATTCGCGGTCTCGAACACCACAGGCAAAGAGTTAGTGGTGCGGGGCGGATATGGAATCTTCTATAACCTGATCGGCCAGTCGGCGGGAGAGCTAGTCTACGGCTGGACCGGATACCCGATATCGGCCACCTCCTTCGGTTTCAACACGACGTTTCCGTTCCCAGCCAATGTAGCGGCAGCGCCTCCAATTGTATTTAATCCGAACGCTGGTTCGGTACTTTACAACCCCACCCTAAAGACGCCCTACGTCCACGAATTCAACGCGGCGATCGAGCAGTCGCTGGGGTCAGCACAGGTGTTGACGATTTCGTATGTCGGCGCTTTGGGCAAGCGCCTGGCGCTCGAGGCGGACGCCTACGATCTTGGTCCCCAGGGTGGCGCTTACGCAAACATCTATGGTGTAAACACGGGTTGGTCAAACTACAACGCGTTGCAGGTGCAGTTCAAGCGCAGGCTCACTCACGGTTTTGACGCTATGGCGTCCTATAACTGGTCGCATTCCATCGACAATGGTTCGGAGAACTCGCTGGGCTACGGCTCGGATAATGGCATTTACGGACAGAGTACCGCAAATATCAACAAGGGGCCGTCCGAGTTCGACATGCGCCAGTCGTTCTCCGCCGCCCTTACCTACAACATTCCCACTCCGAGGGAAAACCACTTCACGTCGGCAGCGTTTGGCGGGTGGGCACTGAGCGATATCGTAATGGCGCGATCCTCGCTGCCATCGGATGTCTGTGGCGAAATCTACGGTTCCGAGTTCGGGACACAGTCGACTTTCTGCGAGCGGCCAGACCTCGTTCCTGGAGTGCCATTGTATCTCTATGGCTCCGAGTTTCCGGGCGGCAAGGCGGTCAACCTAGCCGCGTTCACTTTGCCGCCGGCAGCGTCGGGATACCCCGACGGCCTCTACTTCCCCTCGCGCCAAGGTGATTTCGAGCGCTATGGCCTGCGAAACTTTTCTGCCCTGCAGTGGGACACCGGAGTGCGACGCACCTTTAAGCTAACAGAGCACTACCAGTTGCAGTTCAAGTGGGAGGTGTTTAATCTCCTGAACCATCCCAACCTGGGGTTCTTTGGCGGATCGAACAGCGGCACGCAGCAGGTCGCGCTCGACTACGCTGTCGTGAATGGCCAACCTGTAATCTCTCCCGGTTATGGCGTTTCGGCGATTAACAACGGGATAGCTGTAAGTTCGACGCTCGCCCAGGCGTTGCAGGGTGCTTATGGCGGGGTGAATCCTCTCTATGCGATTGGTGGCCCACGGTCGATGCAGGTGTCTCTGAAACTCACTTTCTAACTGAGGAGGGGGTGGTGGCGAGGGGCGCTCCGGTTCGCGTGGAGCGCCGCCATCTTGTGGTCTGTCGCAGTAAGTCGCTACTAACGGTGCTGGCGCCGTCGAGACTGCGGCGCTACTCTCTCGATCTTGGATATGCAACTCTAATGACACACTCAGCGCGATGCTAAACATGAGCGGAGTCGAGCAGTTCGCCTTGGGGTGTGCATCTCTGGTCCTACTTAGCACGAATGTGCTCGCGGCTGATCCGGCCGTTAACCAAATTTCGCAAACGCCCAGCATTGTCGTAGGCCCGAATATGCTGGCCAGCCGCGACGGCGACTTTCCCCACATGGAGTTGTCCGTCGCCGCCAATCCTCGCGACATCAACAATCTAGTAGGCGCGTCAATTACAACCGAGCGCGGTGAAGGCGGATTTGCCTGCAAGACCTATGCTTCGTCGGACAGAGGAAGTTCGTGGGTGGACTCTTCTTTCCCGGAGCAGTTGCAGTTTGGCGGCGCCGATCCGCAGGTTGCGTTTGGCCTGCATGGCACTGCTTACTTCGCTGTGCTGGGATTCGTGAAGGATGATAACAACAATACTCGCGGCGGTCTCTTCTTTTATCGCTCCGAAGATGGCGGCAAGACTTGGCAAAAGCCGTTCAACCTTGGCTATTCCTACGACCACGAAGTAATGGCGGTGGATCGCACTTTCGGAAGGTATTCCGGGCAGATATACCTGTCGGTCCTCTACGGAAAATATCCGGAGTACACCGTCGGCGTGTTCCGCTCGAATGACGACGGGCGCACCTTCACTGGGCCGGTGGATGCCGTCAGTGGCAAGAAGATTCTGGGCATCAACACTGGCGGAAACATTTTATTGCTCCGCGATGGCACCCTGGTTCTTCCCTACGCTGATTTCGAATTCGATCCGGAGAGGCGCAAGACGGCTCATTCCAGCCATATGTGGCTGACCATGTCCGCCGACGGGGGCCTCAGTTTCTCGGCACCCGTAGCGGTGAATACCCAGGAGCATAATCCCGACCGAGTGAACGACCCCGGCTTTTCGACGTTTTATGCATCCGCCGTCGACGCTTCCGACGCTTTCACCGATCGCATTTACATCGTCTGGAGCGATTACCGCACGGGCGCTTACCGGCTCCTCTTCTCTTATTCCAATGATCGGGGAAAGACTTGGGTTCCGGCGCGACAACTCGATCCCAATGTGCCGCAGTGGGCGAGCCAGTATCAGCCCGAAATCGCGGTTAATAAAGATGGCCTCGTGGGCGTGAGTTGGTTCGACACGCGTAATTCCACGGAGCACGATAACAATCAATATGACGAATACTTCGCGGCTTCGGCGGATGGAGGCGAGAGGTTTTCCGCGCCGGTCCGCGTATCCTCTGCAACCTCCTCTCC
>Ga0181522_10000410_pt1 | contig 32788 bp, 23 predicted proteins | sample PEATcosm2014_Bin_27_FD_121103 | JGI IMG/M metagenome (GOLD analysis project Ga0181522, IMG submission 121103) | Peatland microbial communities from MTU Mesocosm Facility, Houghton, MI, USA - PEATcosm2014_Bin05_10_metaG | ecosystem: Environmental > Terrestrial > Soil > Wetlands > Peat | place...
ACATCCGAACGGTTCCATTACTGTTTTTCTTTCGGATGGCACGACGGCGGATTCAAGTCTGGGCGAAGTGTCGTTGGTCACGGCGAAGTTTGCGACGGTCAACGGCGTTCGCTATCCGGTCCGAAAACTTCGAAACTCTGACATTGCCTATAACCCGTCGTCCGAAACGCGGTTTCCGAACCTGCCCGCCACCATCAAACAAACCAGACCGGCAACCCGTCCGGTGGAACTGGGTCAGGAGAACCGAGATTGACGCAACGAAGGGGCCGTCGGTGTGACGGCACTCCTCGTCCGTCGGCGCAAGCTGGACGCCTAGCTTAAAAGTACAATCAGCTCCAAAAGTGGCCGAGTTCGCGCAAACTCCGGTGTCCGGGGCGGTCGGCGGTGGCCGTACCCATGATGACGTGATCGAGCAGGTCCACTTTCAAAAGCTGGCCGGCGCGGATTAAATCCCGTGTGACTTTAATGTCCGCCTCGCTCGGCGTTGCATCCCCGGACGGATGATTGTGCATTACGACGATTGCAGCGGCATTGGCAACCAGTGCGGGGCGAAACACTTCGCGGGGATGACAAAGCAGCGTGTCCAGCGTTCCGGTGGCGACGATGAAATGCCCTAAAATGTCCCGGCGGGTGTTCAGGACCAGACAAACGAGGGTTTCCACGTCGGGATTGTGGCGCGGGTCGGTGTCAATGTTCTTGCGCCAGTAGTCGGCGGCATTGTCGGGCGTCTCGGCTTTGCCGAAAGCGCGTGTTTCCCGCAATGTCAAAACGCGGAACTCCCCAAGCTTGGCCATTTTAGATGCCACAGTTTTTGAAACCGACGATGGCCGGACCGGAGCTGGAGCTGACGCTTCAAACAATAAACTTTGTGTTTTCATAAGCTTTTTTTTGAAACCGTTGTCCGTCCGTCTGCCGTTTGCTGCTCGCTTCGTAAACTCGGCGGCGTGTTTTTCACTAACTACCGGGAAATTTCGTTGGCAGGAAACGTGACAAGGGCTGGCGGGTGGCGGGGCGACGTTGGCGCGTTGCCTGGCTGTGAAATCAAACCCGCAGCGTGAATCGCGAATAAAAGCCTTTTGAAAAACTCGCCAGAGCAGCGAGCAGCTTGGACGACGGATCGGGGAAGATGGTCGGAAAAAGGCGCCATGACCAAATACCTAAACAAACATCTTTGCCCCCGGCAGGGCCGCTAAACTTACTTCTCCTATTGTGTTCATTCGTTTGCGAGTCTCGAAACCTGGAAAACCTATCTGTCCGGGGCCGGGGGCGGTAACTGACGGACGGCGGCGGGCGCGTTATGGTGGTGGGGGTCGCGTCCTCCGCTGTCTGTCAGTTTCGTGGGGTGTGGCCCGAGGCAGTTCCGCTTTTCCGGCTTGCGAGTCTCGCGCCAAAGTTGGATTGCAGCCGCGTTCGTGAAATTTCAAATACGCTGAATTAAAAAGAAGAACCTGGTCGTGTTTGAAAATTCACGTTCGCGGCTGCTTTATCTGAAAGCAGGAGGATGATTGAGACAAGAGTCCAACTGAAGACTGGCAGAAATCGAGAAAATTTCTGACAATTTCTGACAAGAAAATTTCGTTTTAAGGGGGTAAACATTCGTGAGGCAAAAAATAGGATAGTGAAAAATCGCGAATGTTTACGCTGGAATAACGAATATTTGCGAAAACCTGCGAAAAGCGAAACTAGATTCAAGTCCTGCTATGCGCACCAGTTTTCCTCAAAGTATTGAGGAAGCTTGCAAAGCACGCACAGATTCCGCACGGTTTCAGAACGAGACTGAAGGCCGGAAAATGCGATTTCCCAAACGCATCAAACACCGCCGTTTTGAGGCGACCATTTACGACAGGACCGGAATCCATCATGGCCGTATAGGAAACTGCAACTGACACAGGCGATTGACCAATCGGGCAAAGTTACGAATGGAATGCGGCACCTGTACCTGCACATGAGATGCCCCATTGGGGGCCGCGGGCATTTGCATTATCCAGAAGCATAATAAGCGTAACCGCAATCATTTTGTTTCAGTTTGGGCTGGTGCCTTCCGGGCATGAACTGCGGGCACGGTCAGAATAAAAGTGGAACCCTCGCCCGGTTTGCTTTTCGCGGTGATATCGCCGCCATGATACAACGCAATCTTTCGAACAATGGCCAGCCCCATGCCCGTGCCTTCATATTCGTTGCGCGTGTGCAACCGCTGGAAAACGTTGAATATCCGATCCAGATACTTCTCGTCAAAGCCTATGCAATTGTCCGCGATCGTCAACCGGCACAGCTTTCTTTCTGGCGTGATGGGGTCGGGAATGATCTGCGCTTCCACTTTCACCACAGGCGGTTCCTCGGGACGGCGGAACTTGAGCGCGTTGCCGATCAGGTTTTGCAGCAATTGCCGCATCTGCAACGGTTCCGCGTCAATGACCGGAAGTGTTCCCACTTCGACGCGCCCTTTGACCAGTTCGATCCGGCCCTCCAGATCTTCCATCACACCCTTGGCTACTTCCGCGAGGTTGACCGGCGCGAAAGGCTGGGCCTTGGTCGTAACCCGTGAAAAAGACAGCAGATCGGTGATTAAAGTTTGCATCCGCCCCGCCGCCTTTTGCATGCGATCGAGATAATCCAGCGCGCCCGGTCCCAAGGCCCCACTGTTCTGTTCCTTGAGTCGCTCGCCAAAGACAACAATTTTTCGCAGCGGCTCCTGCAAATCATGCGAGGCCACGTAGGCGAAATCCTCCAATTCACGATTGCTGCGTTCCAGCTGGACAGTAAATTGGCGCAACTTTTCCTCGCTTTTATGCAGGGCCTCTTGCGCCATTTTCATCTCGTGGATGTCGCGAGTGACACCCACCGTTCCCAAAATCTTGCCTTGGCCGTCACGCCATATGACTTTGCTACTGACCGTCCAACGTTTTGGGCTGCCAAGGTCGCGGGGATTGTTCTTATATTGTTCCTGATTGATGACCGGCTGGCCGGTTTCAATGGTTTTCTGCTCATCGATATAAAATTGCGCGGCCAAATCCGGCGGGAAAAAATCAAAATCACTCTTACCCTTTATTTCCTCGGGCGAATTCGCGCCGAGAGCCTTTGCATGTGTGAGATTGTTCAATACAAATCGTCCCTGCTTGTCTTTGGCGTAAACCCGGTCCGGCAAATTATCGACAACCATGCGCAGTAAATTCCGCTCTTGCGCCAGGTCTGTGATTTCCTGCGCCTGCCTTGCTATTACCTCGGCCTGTTTTGCGATTTCCTGCGCCAATTGCGCGTTGATTTCAATGCTTTTCGAGGTTTCCAAACCATCCATCGAGTGCCCGTTCCGTGACGAAGCGGCGGTTTCAGCCAGTGGTGCAACAACATCGTGATTGGTGATATTATTCATGGGTAAAGCCTTGGTCCGACGAACAGCAGTTTAAATGCCTTAAAGTAATGTTACTGTCTGAATTCGCCAGTCATAATTAGGTTTGTTGCTATCTATCTGATTAAAGAATTATCTGGTTTCGCACAACTCTGATACCGCCCCAAAACAGGACACGCTGGCGTGGAATTGCTGGATTTGCAGAGCGGCCAAGCCCTTGTAGTGCGCGTGGATCATTATTCGTTGACCAATTCCATGTCCATGCCCTCGTTTTCAACTCGCTTGCTGGAAAACGACAGGAAAATCAGCCATGTGTTGCTGCTTTGCGGTGTGAAATCGACAAGTCCCGGAGGAGTTGACGATGATATTTCTCTTGCCCACACTCTGGTGTCAGACAATCTGTAAGAAGCGATCCGCGCCGTTGCTTGATCGGTCCTTGTCGCCGGAGAGGCTTCACCGAACCAGAAAGCAAGACAACCTTGGAGAATATTGTGCAACAAACAGCCTGTAAACCCACGGCCATCTGCATTCTGGGAATGCATCGCAGTGGAACATCCAGTGTCGCCCGCGCTATAAACATGTTAGGTGCTTATTTGGGGGAGGAGGTGAAGGTGAACAGTCGCGGGAAGGACAATCCTGAAGGGTTTTGGGAGCATTCCGAGATTTCCGCCTTGCAAGGACGATGCTTGGCGCGATTGAATCGGACTTGGGATACTGCCTCACCCTTGCCGGATCAGTGGTCCCGGTCCGAGGCCGCCCGTCCCTTCAGGGACGAGTTCAAACAATTGGTTGCGACCGAGTTTGCCGGTCGCTCGCTGTGGGCTTGGAAAGATCCAAGATCCTGTCTTCTGATGCCCATATGGCGGGACGTGTTGGAGGAATTGGGAACGAAGCTGTTGTGTGTCTTTGTGGTGAGAAACCCCATAGACGTGACAAACTCGTTGAACAAAAGAGATCCGATTGTCCGCAACAAAGCCCTGGGTATTTGGTTCAACTACTGCATCACTGCCCTCAAGGATACCGCCGGCGTGCCCACGGCTTTTCTGAACTACGATCGGTTCCTGGCGTCTGGGGAGTCGGAGTTGCGCCGGTGTGCGTCTGCCCTTGGCCTCGACTGGCCGGCGGATGAACAACGCTTGCGTAAGGAAATGAATTCTTTCATCCGGCCCGATCTCTGTAACAACCGGTCGGAGCGTAACCATTTGCAATGCGCACCGCATCCGGTTCAGGAACTCTACCACATCCTGGTCGAAGCCAGCACCCGGGCAACTGCGCGCAATGAACAATTTGAAGAGACGGTGAACAGATTATCCATGGACTTCCATGCCTACGCCTCTTTTTTTCAGAGTGACTTGGACGCAAACAAGATGAGGTGGCCCTATCTGAAGCGCACCTGGCGGCGCTGGCAGAAATCGGTTCGCAAACGCCTGCCGATCACAACCGTCAGGATTATCCAGCTGAGCAAATAACCCGCATTCGCAGGGATCTTTCCTGCTTTCTCCATTTCCCTTGTGCTCACCAAACGGGAAGTAATAATGGTTCACTGTTTATGGATGTGTCCGTCGTCATTCCTGTATTCAATCAAGCGCACTACACGAGAATGTGGCTGGATCGTTTGCATCACGCCAGCCGCCGGATCCCCGCTTTTTCGTGGTGGACGCCTCGCCCGATGGCATCGTCGGCTTTTTTCATTTGGCGATGCGTGACATGATAGGCCAATTCCAAGAATTATGAGTCGTGACTTGAGCGTGGGAATTCCAAAAATCATCTGGATCCTGTGGCTGCAGGGATTTGATGCGGCCCCGGATCTGGTCAAGAAATGCCTGCTTTCATGGCAACGCCACAACCCGGGATGGAGAATTGTTTTGTTGGATGAGAAAAACATCAAGGACCACCTCAACCTTGACGACATCATCAGGCACAACCGACACACCATTTCAATGCAGGCGTTGGCGAACATCGTCCGGATCAATTTGCTGGCAAAATTCGGCGGCGTGTGGGTGGATTCCACGTGCTTTTGTTGCCGGCCTTTGGATGAATGGATTGGGAATCACCTGACCTCCGGGTTTTTCGCCTTCGAGAAACCAGGCAAGGACAGATTAATATCCAACTGGTTTCTGGCTTCCGGCAAAAACTGCCATCTGACCAACACATTTTGTGAAGCGGTCAATGCGTATTGGAGCCGAAATCGTTTTCCCTATCAAAAGGGACGCGCCGGCCAAAAAATCATCAGGTGGATGGGTAAAATCCTCAATCGAAACGCGCGCCTGGCTGGTCTTTGGGTTCATCCGCTGACCGCCAAGCTGTTCAGGCTCCATCCCTATCATTGGCAACATTATCTTTTTTACCGGGTGGTTACCACGGATGAGCACAGCGGCAAACTTTGGCGCCAGACGCCGAAAATCAGCGCGGACATTCCCCATCGGCTTCTGATTGCGGGCCTGCTCAAACCGGCATCCGCCGGGATAAAGGCCGCCATTGATAGCCGGAAGGATCCGCTTTATAAACTGAATTGGAGGTGTGACAAGAGTTTAGTGCCTGGCTGCACTTTGGATTACTTGCTGAATTCAGCCAATACGGAAGGCCCGGTCCAACCTGTGCCGGGGATGTGCGTGAATAGAACCCGCAAAGGAGTGACACTTTGGTTTTTTGGATTGCCGTCTTCCGGCAAGTCAACATTGGCTGGCAAAGTTGTCGAACAGTCGGATGGTTACGTCCTTCTGGATGGGGATGAGGTGAGGACGACCGTCACGAACTTCAACATGGATTACAACGCGCGCCTGATGCATCTGTCGTACATGGCGTACTGCTGCCGCCAGTTGAACGCGTGCGGGATTAACGTGGCCGCCGCGTTCGTGACGCCGCTGGAATGCCACCGGCAGCGGATCAAGGAAATTTTAAACGACGTGAAGTTCATCTGGCTGCAATGTGCTCCCGCGGCTTGTGCCGCGCGCGATCCCAAGGGTTTGTGGAAAAAAGCCGCCAGCGGTGCGCTGCCCCAACTGACTGGCGCGGGCGGCGATTGGGAGGACCCGACAGACTCCGAGTTGACAATTCGAACCGACGCGATGTCGGTTGACCAATCGTTTGCCGCTTTGAAAACTCACTTTGACCTAATTGAGCAAGGTGATTGAACCCTGCAGGCGCGTTGCATCACAGGAAGGCGGCGGGTACGTCCTGGTAGCAAATGGTCGCGTCCGCCATTGTCTGCCCTTTCGGAGGAAGCTCACTTTGCGCACAGTTTTGATTCTTCCAGTCAAGGCCGTTTGCCTTCTTTTGAAACCAGCCTAATTCACCAGCCGGAGGCGGAAGAAGCGCTGGGGTGAACCACCAAAAGAGTTGGTAAGGGTCTGCGATCCGCCTGTTCCCGGCACCGGGCTGCCCACTGGGGTCCAGGCAGGCGCCGTAAGCGCGTCCTCATATTCAAGCTGGTAAGTTTGGCCCGCCACGGTCGGCCAACTCAGCAACATGTTCATGCCTGAAATTTGGATGTTCAGCGGCACGGGCAACGGAACACCGGCCGAGAAACTCAAATCATCAATGCCCAGGCCTTGGGCTTTGCCGGTCGCATCCGTCATCTGCCAAACCAACCAGAGTGCAGCCCCCGGCGGCCAGTTGGTGATGGCGTGGTTCAGTACGCTCAAGTTGGTTTGATTGAGCGGTGCGGTGCCGTCCACCGCAATGCCACCCGAGTCAGCTGTGACCGTGGGAAAGCTCACGTTCAACGCAGGGATAAACGCGGTCGCGCTGTCCGGAAACGCAGCGGTACCGGTGGGATCAACGAAATAATAGAATTGCAAGGTTTTGGGCACATTGGATTGGCGCCACACTTCGCCGGTCAATTGAAGATTCATCCGGGTCAAAATGATGGGGGTGGCGTTGATGAACCGGACGCCAAACGCGGTTGCACCCGTCGTGCTGGTGGCGAGCAGGCCCAGCGCGCGGTTGGAGCTGCCGGGCAGGCCGAAACTGATTTGACCGCCCGTGGTCTGGTCACCATCGGTCGCGCCAAATCTGGAAATCAAGGCGCTGTTGCCATACCAGCCGGCCAAGGCGGAGAGGCCCAATCCGCCGCTGCTGCCGCTGGCCACGGCGGGGTAGGCGAAGTCATAAGGGTTGGCCAGCGAATAAGTGATGCTGTCGATGACCACTGGATTTGCCGTATTAACCGAGGTGGCTCCAGGATCAGGCAGGGAATCAAAGTTTTGAGTATAGATCGCACCCGCCACCGAGTAATCCACAAAGGAAGGTGCCGGTGTGGCAGTTCCGTTGTTGGGTGCGCCGGGCGTCGCCTGGTAAAATTCCTGCCGGTTGAAGCTCTGTCCGTCGGGGAACGAGCCATAGGAATCGTTGGGGCTGATGTTTTCGTAGTCAATATAGTCGAGCACCTGTGGCTGGCTGTTATAGAGCCGGGTTAACGCCAACGAACCCGTGCCGCTGGGCAGAATGAAACTGGTGTGCAACTCATTGGGGGTCGAAAGATTGGTCTGCGCATCGGCGAAGATCACTTTGAACTGGCCGGCATTGATGACGGCATTGCTTGGGAACGCCCATTGCAGGAGGTTGGTGTAATTGTTCGCCAGATAAAGACCGTTCAAAGAAATGATGCTGGCGCCGGGATTGTAAAGTTCCAGCCAGCCGGTGTGTTGACCCGCGCTGTTGGTGATGCCCGTCAGGTTGTCAGCCTGCAATTCGTTAATCCACAACGACAGGAACGGCGGCAGCGAAGCGGCTACGCTGTTGCGCTTGCCCGGAGTGGCGACCGGCAAGGTTTTGGCGGCCATCCAGTTGCCGGCGCGCCAGTTGTCCTGATGAGGATCAATCAACTGCAACGATGCACCGGTTCCATTCGCATTCGTTGGCCAGGGCAATTGGTTTTCATATTCCACTTCGGTCACCGTCATATTACTGGCTGTGTTCAGCGCGAGGACTCCGCTTGACGGCAGAGTGGCGCCGAACGTGTCAAAGACTGGATTGGTCGCCCCGTAAACTCCCGCGAAGGCCGCGCCATTTGCCGCCAAAACCACAAAGTTGGTCGGCGCAATTATCGAACCGTTCGGGAAGGTGTAGGCCGAGCCTTGGAGCTGCCAGCCTGACAAGTCAAACGTCACGTTGGTGGAGTTGTTGTAGAGCTCGACAAACTGTGCGGCGGGCACAACCGGGTTATACATGATCTCGTTGATGACCAGCTGGCCTATCGGCGAGGCATTGGTTCCGTTATAAACGACGCTGACCGTGTTGCTATCGCCCAAGATCGGTTGACCATTCCGGTCCACCCCAAGCACGCTCAAGCGGTTTGTTCCGTTGACCAACGGCAAAGCTATGGTCCAGGTGGTCAATGTAGTCCAGGTCAGCGGATACGCCACGCCATTGATCCAGACGGTGTCCACATTCACGGGGGCCGTGCCGGTCACATACGCGACATTATTGCCGGTCGTCACGGCAGGGTTGACGGCGAATGATGTGGCATTCACGGCGGCCAGTTGCGAGGCAATGCTGGTCTGCGCCTGGGAAAGCCACGGCTTGATGTTCGTGTCCGGGTTTTCGACGCTGAGGCCATTCTCGGTGAAGGTGTTGTATTTGGCGTCGAGCAGCGGCCCGCTGTTGGCGACATTGAGCGGTCCATTCACCAATTCCTGCAAGGCGCGCCAATACATGCGCAGGAACGCGGGGTTGTTGTAGATGGCGGCCATGTTGGAATCTTGAGAATTCAAGGTGAACAGATTTTGTCCCGGGTTCCACGAACCGCTGTTGCCGATGACGATGTTGAAATCCCACATCAACAATGAATATTTCGTGCCCAGCGTGCCAATGTAGCCGTAAAGATTCTGGGCGTTTTGCGCGCCGAAGGAATCCCAGTTGCCCGCCGCGTGGTTGGCGGCAAACACCCGCATCCAGTTTTCCATGTCCGCCAGGTTTTCCATGTCCGCCACATAATTTGGCGAGCTGGACGAATTAGCCGCATCGATCAGCGAAAACACATTGGTGAAGTCATTGTCGGAATCGGGGGTGCGCCGGATCTCGAAATTATAGCGGTAACGCGCGGCCTTTTTCACGCCGCCAGTGGTCGTGTAGGGCATCAGGTTGCACCAGGCATTATTATTAAAGGCCATCGTGGCCCCCGAAGGAAAGGGAGCCATCTCGAACCAGGGCTGCATTTTGTAGAGGAACCCATCGGGATCATTGGGGAAATGCTCTTTCACGACGTCACTGCCGGGCACCTGGGTATCTTCCATCAATGTGCCGCGGCGGTTGCCGTTAACATAGACCGCCACATAGCGTTTGGAGAGCCAGGGCACCCCGAGCGCGCGCAGGAAGGTGTTGGCCAACTGCTCCCGTTGAATGCTGGTGTCATCACCCGGACCATTGCCCGGTTGATGGATCTTGTTGAAATCGGTCGCGCCCAGAAACTTGTCGTCGTCGTTGAATTCCCATTTGTAATGGCACAGATTGCCGGCGGGAGTGTCAAACTCCTGATGATACGGGCTGCCCTGAAAATGGCCCTGGATATTATAGATCACGCGGTTGTCATTGACGAAAGTGCAATCGTTCCCTTCGTTGCTCAAGTCGGACAAATTGGCCCAGCGGGTCACGTTGGTCTGCGTGATCCATAAATGGTACACGCCAAAACTGCCGCCCGGATTGCCATCGCCGAACATCACCACGCACTCGCGTACCGGTTCGTTGTCATTGGGGCGAACCGCCGGAAAACGTGTCACCGCTCCCCGGCTGTCCGTGGCGGAAAGATAAAACGCGGCGATTTGATTCGCCGCCTGTCCCGGAATGGTCGCGCTGAAAATGCCGTCGCCCGCGATGGCGTCACCGCCCGTGCCGTTGTCATTCATTGGCACGGCCGTATAAGTCGTTGCCGGATCCAGCCGATAATAAAGCGTGAGATTTTGCACGCCGTCAGAATCGTGGACATTGGCTGTCACCACCACCGGTTGACTGGCTGCCGGCACGCTCGGCGTGTGCGTCACGTTGTAAATGGCCGGTCCGGCGTTCGCCACAGATTGGCTGTTGGGGCCGCCTGGTGAGCCGAGGTTTGCTGGAACGGGCAGCGGGCCGGTGGCCTCAAGCCAGTTGCCATTCAGACGCAGCAGCGCTTCCGGCCAGCCGCGCAGCCAGCGCGCCTTGAATCGCAGCGTCGCTGTCTGGCCGGATGCCAGCGAGTTGACGTTCAAGGCGACTTGACAGGAATTGTCCCCGGTCCAGAGACGATCGCTGCTACGGATGTGCAACGAATGGCTGCTGACATAACCCGTGTTTTCCAAACTGGAACGCGTCATGCAGCCTTGGAACGACCAGCCGTTCGTGCCGCTTTCAAACGTGCCATTGGAAACGTAATTGCTTCCGTTGTAATCCACTTCGATGTTGTCCACCAAACATTCGCCGGCGTCCAACAGGCCGATCTGAGCGTAATCAATGGAAGGATCGTAATTCTGTCCATTGTCCAGCAACCCGGTGTTTTCAATGTCCACCCAGGAGGATTTCTGGGTTTCGTCGCTGTCCGCCCAGTTGGCGGCCAGGCGATGATTGGCATGGGGATCAATCAGCTCCAGGCTGCTGCCACCGCCGGAGGACCATTCCCCCCAGCGTCCGCCCGTGCCGTAAGCCACCTGATCTTCGGCCACTAAAATGGGCGTGTTGGTGTAAAGCGTCTGCGGCATGGACAACATCACCAGTTCGCCGTTGTGCGACAGCTTGCCGCCATAATTGCCCACCGTGTTCCCCGTGTTCAGGTTGGGATATTTGGCGAACAAATTGGTGAGATTACGCGCGACGACCAGATAGCCGTTGGGCGCAAGCGTAACGTTGGGAAAAGTGAAGGTGACGCCGGAGGTGAACTGCCAGCCCGCAAGATTAATCGTGTTGGTTCCCTTGTTGTAGAGTTCGATGTATTGGTCGTCGTCATTGCCGCTGATCGGGTCATACATCAATTCGTTGATGGCGATGTCGCCGATTAAAATCGGGCTGTTGTTTGTGCCTGGCGTGTTGGTGGTGAAGGCGTAAAAATCATTGGCGCCGTCCGGCCAGCGGCCGTAGGAAACGCCGTTGGCCTGCGCCCCAAATTGCACGGCGTCCAAAACGCGGCTGCCGTCCGGCTTGATGAAGTAAAGCGTCTCGCCCGCGCCGTTGAGGGTAAAGCCGAACTGCGATCGCGTGAACGAAACAAAGCCCGCCGGGCCGATGACGGTGCCCGTGGAAATGACAAATTTGTTGGTCGTCGGGTCATCCGTCAAAATGCAGCCCGAAACGTCCACGCTGTTGGTGCTGTGATTGTAGAGTTCGATGAACTGCGGCACGGCGGGACTTTCCGAATGCGGCAGGATTTCGTTGATGACCACGTTGCGCAGCGGACTGGGACGAAAGGCTTCCATTTGTCCCGGCGAGCCGCCCACGATGTCACTGATGTCCCACGCCCTTGGGTCGCCTTCGCCATAGGTCGGATTGGCCAGAACAAGGGAATGTCCCGTGCCATCAGTGGCGACCGGCCACGGATAAACATCCGAATACGGCACCGTGAGCAACACATTGGTTTTTTCATCCAACAATTCCAGCGCTTCGGACTTTTTCAAGCTGCCGGTGTAAGGGCCCAGCACATTGGTGACGCCGTAAACGCTTTCGATGTCCGCCGGGGCGGCGGCTACGACGAGATAACCGCCACCGGGAAGCGTGGTCCCCGCCGGGAACGTGTAGTTCATGTCCGCACAGGTGATTTGATAACCGCTGATATCCTGAAACCACGGGTTCGAATTGTAGAGTTCGAGATACTCCAGATTTTTCCCATCGGTACGCGGCGCGGGCTTCCACATGATCTCCGAAAAAACGACCGGTGATTTGCGGCTGGAAGGCCCGAGGACGTCGTGCGGATTGAATTGCGTGCCGAGGACGGCATTCGTCACATTGATCATGTCGCGAAATTGGGCCGTGGTGACCTGGTTTGTATTGTGGCTGCTGACCGAGAAGCCAAGATAGACCAGGTTCGACATGGAAATGGTATCGCTGCCCAGTGCCGTCCACGTTTGTCCGTCATACCCCGCGTAGCCGGTAAATGTATTGCCCACGCGCTGAAGCCGCAGCCAGGTATTTGGATAATTCGCGGGGAAACTGCCGGTTTGGTTGGCCGTACTGCCCGCCGGATCGCGCCACTCGAAAAAGGCGCCGTTCATCGCCGGCGTCGCCAGCGCCGCAGCAAAACGGCCATTGAGGGTCAGATCCTCGCGCGCCATCAAACCGGCCTTCGCAAATATGTCTGACAACCCCAAACCCGCCACCCGGACGCACACGTCAAAATTGCCGGAACAAACCTGGTAGGAAAAATTGCCTTGATCCGAATAGCCGCCGAAGTCGTTGCCAGCCGCCGTCACGTTGATGCCGTTGCCCGCAACTGTGACGGTTGAATGCAAAGATGGATTTCCGATGTCCTGCGGCACATAAGGCAGCGCCAGGAAATCAACCGTGGTGTTGGGGGCAATCGTATTGGGAATGCTTGCCAGGTCGCTCACGCCGTTGATGACAATGGAATAATTGCTCCCATAAACCAGCGGACTGGTCGTCAAAATCACCGTCTCGTCGTCCGGGCCCAATGATGCGCCTGTCACCGCCAGACCGTTGGTGAAGGCGTAATTGGCAATGTTGGTCGCGCCCGCCAACGCCACCGGTTTGGAATAAGCCACTTGGAGGCTCGTCGTGCCAAGGTTGGCAGCTTGAATCACCGTGGGCGGGTTGGTATCCCGGGAAACCGATAAAATCGCCGGCGCACTCGTTACCGAACCTGACGGATTGGAAACGACACAACTGAGAGTTTGTCCATTTAAACTGAAACTCAGGTTGGTCAAAGTGAGGACGGGGGCGATGGCGCCGGGCAGATGGGTTGCGTTCAAAAGCCATTGGTAGCTGACGTTCGATTGGTTCGTCACCAGCAAGGAAAAAGTGACGCTATTGTCTTCAACTCCAGTCGAATTGGTCGGCTGCAAATAAATTCCCGGCGCATTGGTCAAGCCAGTGAAGGGAATCAACAGCGTGCCGGCGGCACTGGAGGTCGTCAACGGCAGCTCGATGGTTCCGTTCGGCAGCTCCCATTGCACCGTCAAATTGTCGCCGCCCGAGCCTTGCGCCATGAGGGCTTCCAGATAATAACGCTGGCCGCCCTGCAAATAGATCGGCGCGGATTGCTGGTTGGTTAGCGTGGAGAAATTGCGCCAGGGCGTCCAGGAAGGGACCGAAGCAATCGGGGTTTCATTCGTCGGATTTTCATTGCTGCTCAACAACAAAAGCGAATTGTCGTCGCTGGCAATCCAAAACGTGTAATAACCATTCAGGGGCGGAACCACGAAGGTCCGCAACCGCTGGCCGTAATAATTCAACCCGGTATTGAGTTCGGTCTCAAAGGCGGTGAAGACGTGCGTGTAGGACGCAGCCGGATTATTGGGCCAATTGGGATTGTTGGCCGTGTTGGTCAGCGCGGTCAGGCTGCCGCCGAGATTTGAGTTCAGATTCGTCCAGAGCTGGCGATAAACGCCGAAGCTCTGCGCGGAGAGACTGACATTGGTAAACGTGGCCGTGTTAAGGGCGGAGTTGTTGTGGGCCGTAACATCCAGTCCCGCCAGCACCGAACCGTTCAGGAAAATCTGCTGCGTGCCGACCTGCACCCAGTTGCTCCCGTCATAACTGTAATAGCCGCTAAAATTGTCACCCGACCGGACCAGCTGCAGCCAGACCGGGGCTGTGATGCCGCCCACGTCAACATTGAAGGATTGGGCGCCGCTGGTGGCGCGCCATTGAAAGCTGACCCCCTGGGTGGCGGCAATCACCAAGCTGACATTGACCGCGCCGGCGGTGCTGTCATTGCGAAACATCACGCCAGCCTTGGACCAGCCCGAGCCCGGATCACTGTTTTGCAGACTCGTAACTTTGGCAATGATACATCCGTCGCTGCCGAAGCTGGTCGCGGCCAAATTAAATTGATCGGCGGCGTTCCAAATATCCGATCCGCCGCCGGTTACTGTCCAGGTGCCATTGAGGTATGAGGCCGAGCCGGCCAGCCCCGGCGATCCAATGTCGGCATCGCTCCAGCCGGCTGGCAGGCTGGCTTTGGCAGGCGGCAGGCAAGCGAGGAAGAACACCGAGGCCAGCAGGAGCATCGGAACGCCTGGCCGCAACCGGGCAACCCGCCTGGTTCGATTACATTCTGAAGTGCGCCCGGGCCAATGCGGTGTATCGTTGTCAAATTCCACGGTAAGCGTCAATAATACACGTTCTTTGCGTGTTATTCAAATTTAATTCAGAAAATTGGAGGCGGAGCTTATCACGCTCGCGTGCGAAAAAACGTCGGAGATCCGTCGCACACGCCAGTCGGCCGTTCGTCACGAAGTCTGCCGGACGTCAACGGCCCAGCTGAACCACTTTGATTTGTGGGAAACGAGCTGAGGCATCAACGTCGGTCGCGCGCGGCAATGAACTTTTCCGCGTATTTGCCCAGCAGGTCAGCCTCCAGGTTCACCGCGTCGCCGACCTGGCGGTCGCGCAAGGCCGTGATTTCGTACGTGTGCGGAATGATCCAGATGCGGAAGCTTTTTTTCTGCACGCCCGCCACCGTGAGACTGATGCCGTCCACCGCCACCGAACCTTTGAAGACCAGGTAACGCATCACCTCCGCCGGCGCCGCGATGTCGAGCACGTGGTCCTGCCCGGCGCGCTCCCAGCGGACGATTTTCCCGACGCCGTCAATGTGGCCGGTCACAAAATGTCCGCCGAACTCGCCATCCGCACGCAGCGGCCGTTCCAGATTCACCTGCGAGCCGGGCCGGGCGAACTGGAGATTGGTGCGCCGCCACGTTTCCTGGAGCAAATCAAATCGGGCGAGCTTGAATTTCCCGCGCGGAGCGACCTTCACCGCCGTCAGACAACAGCCGTTCACCGCCAGGCTGCCGCCCGGCTTCAGGCCGTGGCCGGTCGCGTGCGTGCGCACAGTCAGTTCGATGGATTTCGCCGCCGGCCTGATGCGCTCGACGGTTCCGGTCTCTTCAACAATGCCCGTGAACATGGGGGAAGTGTCAAGCGTTGGGGCTCAAGTTTCAAGCAAGGAAACCCGGCTGCGAAGTGATGCGGGCGGTCAGCAGCAAGTCCGGCCCAAGCCGATGCCACTCCATGTCGTGCAGTTGAATCGCCCCCGCCAGATTCCGGGCGCCTTCACCGGCGACACCCTTGCGCGAATCCCGTCCGCCCAGAATCTTCGGGGCGTAAAAAAACGCCACGCGCTGTGCCAGGCCACCGAGTAAAAACGAGGCGTTCACCTCGCCGCCGCCTTCCACCAGCAGGCTGGTGACATTCTCCGCCCCCAGCTTCTTCAGCAGCCAGCGCAGCTCAATTGCCGACTGCCGATTGCCGATCGCCGATTTGGCCAGCGGCGCAACCAAAACCTCGGCTCTTTTGGCGAGGGCCGCCACGCGACGTTTCGAAGCGGATTTGCTCACGACGATGGTTGTCAACGCGGCCAAGGTGTCAGTCACAATTCTCGCATCCAGTGGTGTTCGCGCCTGCGAATCAAGAACGATACGGCGAACCGGCTTAGTCATCTTCCCGCTTTCTTCCGCCGCCTTCATCCGCGCCGTCAGGCTCGGATCGTCCGCCAGAATGGTATGGATGCCAACCAGGATCGCATCCGTTCCGCGCCGCATTTTCATCCCTTCGGCGCGGGCTTTTTCGCCGGTAATCCATTTTGATTCGCCGGTCGCTGTGGCGATTTTGCCGTCCAGCGTCATCGCCGCTTTTACGGTCACCAGCGGTGTGCGATGGACGATCCAGTGATTGAACGCCTCGTTGAGCCGCGTGCATTCATCAGTCAGGACACCGTGCATGACGCCAATGCCCGCCCGGCGCAAAATTCTGAACGCCCGCCCCAAATGCCTCGGGTTTGGGTCCATTGCACCCACCACCACGCGCTTGATTCCCGCCCCAATCATGGCGTCCGTGCACGGTGGCGTGCGCCCGTGCGTGCAACAGGGTTCAAGTGTCACATAAAGCGTTGCCCCTTTGGGGTTGTGGCCGTGCTTTTGCGCATCACGGAGCGCCTCCATCTCGGCATGCGGCCCGCCCGCCCGCCGGTGCCAGCCACGGCCGATGATTTTGCCGCCTTTCACCAACACTGCGCCGACCGTCGGATTCGGCGAAGTCGCGCCGAAACCCTTTCCCGCCAGCCGCAAGGCTTCGCGCATGAGCGGACTATCCCGGTTGTTTTTAAAACGGTTCAAGCAATATTCGGTCAGCGTTGCGGCAGGGTATCAGTTGCCGGGATTTCATTCCGCAACATTTTTCCAATTTGTCCCGTGAGCCACAAATAATGGTCGCTGGGCAGCCCTTCAAATGTCACGAAGGGACTTTTCCCGACCGGCGGATCATCTGTGCACTTGAAGATGGCCGTGCCTTCGTCAATCTCATCGAACATCGCCACATAAAGCATGGATGCGCCCGCGTTCCGGTCAGCCACGGCCTGCGTCCAGAGAAAATCACCTTTGCAGCGCGGAATTTCATTCACCGGCCGTTCCCGACCCCGGGTCTGCATGAGATTGTGCCAGCTGAAACCGGGAAAAATCACCGGCAAATAATCTTTGCCATTCGCCCGGCACCAGGCGATGTCCGGTTGAATCCGGTTGGTCGCCTGGTATCTGGCCGAGGCCGGGTCGCGGTAACGCCCGACGTTCCACGGGCTGACAATGTCCGCCAAGCGGATGATTTCCAGCAATTGCCGGTCATGCAGGGCGTCATGATCCAGCGTGCGCCATCCCGCCGGCACGCCGACCATGACCAGATTGCCGCCGTATTTTGGATCGGACTTCAGAAACCGGATGAGCGCTTCACATTCTTCAAGGGAATATTTCCGCCCGTCGTTGAAACCGATGCCCCAGATGGCCACGACCGGTTTGCCCAGGTGATGCAGATACGCCCGGTCACTCGTGAGATGCATCCGGTCCACCAGCAGCTTCCAGTCGTCGGCTACGAACTTCTGGATTTCACCCGGCTGCAGTCCCGACAGGTCATACATCATCGCCCAGGTGCGCCCGCATTGATTCGCACCCGCCTGCACGTTGGCCGCGACGACGTTGTTGTGCCTTAGCCCGGCGACAGATTTAAGATCCGCGCCGAAACGCTGCAGGAAAACGCCGTCAATGCCGTAATCCCGCATCCACTGGAAATGCCGCAGAACGGTTCTCGGACGGCAAGGACTGAAAACATACGCCACACTGCCATCCTGATGCTTGAATGCCGTGGGAAATTTTTCGTCTGCCCCCAGATCACTCACATCCGGCCAGAGGTCAAACGTGCAATGTCCCGGCGCGAACCGGCGGTGATTTTCTCCGTAATGGACCCAATTGCCGCCCGAGCCGTCGCCCGGGGCTGCAAACCAGCCTTGATAACCGCACATCACCTTTCCCACTAGCGTCGAAGCGTCCACGCCCACCACATGGTTGCCCGTGTAGGGTTGCAATTGTTCGATGACCTGTTCGCGGGTGGCATTAATTTCCTGCGCCGAAAGGTTGCCGGCCAGCGCCAGACCAACGAGTAATCCCAGCTGCCATCGATGCCGGACGAAAGGCAGTGAATAAACGTCGGACATCGACGCACAGAGTAGCCACTGACGCGCGCAGGCTCAAATTCAAAGAAAAACGGCTTGTTTCCTTGGCAGCATGGAGCGCCGGTCTTTATAGTCGCCAGAATGCTTCGTCGCCTTGCCCTCATCGCCGCTTTTGCCGTCCCGCTGCATGCGTCTCCCACGCAGCGCGGTGCAGACATTCCTTGGCTCACTTACGAAGCGGAGGACATGAAGACCACCGGCACAGTCTTGGGGCCTAAATATGCTCCCGGCCTCGTCGAAACCGAATCGTCCGGGCAGAAATGCGTGAAACTGGCTGCCGCCGGACAATATGTGGAATTTACAGCCAAGGCAGCCGCCAATGCCATTGTGGTGCGTTACAGTTTGCCGGATTCACCGGATGGGTCGGGCTGCGACTCGACCCTCGGTCTCTATCTGAACGGACGGCTCGTGCAAAAACTTCCGGTCACCTCTAGATATTCTTGGCTCTACGGTAAATACCCATTCACCAACAGCCCCAAGGCCGGCCAGCCGCGGAATTTCTACGACGAGGTCCGATGGAAGGGATTGACCATCGGCCCGGGTGACGCTGTGCGCCTGCAAAAGGACGACGAGGATTCCGCGAAATACTGCATCGTTGATCTGGTTGATCTGGAGAACGTCGCTCCGCCGCTCGCCGCTCCGCCGGAAGCGTTGTCCATCACCGACGCCCGCTGCGGCGCGGGCGGCACGGGTGAAACGGACGACACCGCTGCGTTGAGAAAGTGCATCGCGGCGGCGAAGCGCGAGGGGAAAACCGTCTGGCTGCCCGCCGGAGTTTTCAAGATTGCCGGCGACATTGATGTGCCTTCCGATGTGACGATTCAAGGCGCGGGCATGTGGCATACCACGCTGGTCGGTGACGAAACCCAATACACCAATGCGAACCGGCGGATCAGGTTCAGAGGCCGGGGCAGCAACATCCACATCTCGGACTTCGCGATCATCGGGAAGCTCAACTACCGCAACGACAGCGAGCCAAACGACAGCTTTGGCGAATCGTTCGGGATGAACTCGACCATCTCGCGGGTCTGGGTGGAACACACGAAGACCGGCATGTGGGTCAACAACTCCAGCAATCTGGTCGTGGAAGGCTGCCGCTTCCGCAACACCCTCGCCGACGGTGTGAACTTCTGCGTGGGCATGCGCAGTTCAATGATTACCAATTGCACCGCCCGGGGCACCGGCGACGACTGCTTTGCCTTCTGGCCGGCAACGCACGCGCCGCAGAAATATGCGCCCGGGCTCAACGTCATCAGCCATTGCACCGGCCAGCTCCCCTTTCTGGCGAACGGCGCGGCCATCTACGGCGGCGAGAGCAACCGTATCGAGGACAGCGTGTTTGTGGACATCACCTCCGGCTGCGCCATCCTCCTCAGCACCACCTTCCCGACGTCGGACGCAAAGCAAAACATTGATAACAACTTCAGCGGAACAACCGTCGTTCAGAACTGCGACCTCATCCGCAGCGGCGGCTACGATCCCTGGCGGGCGTGGCGGGCCGCGTTCCAGCTCTGCCTGGACCGCCGCAGCATTTCTGGCGTGGACATCCGGAACGTGAACCTCGAGGACAGCATCTCGGATGGGCTGAGTATCGTCGCGCCGGGAAGCAAAATGGGTCAGGGCACGCTGGCCAATGCCAGCCTGACCGGCGTGGACATCCCCAATTACGGCATCGGCGTCAAACACCGCCATGGTTTGTGGATCAAGAGCGACGCCTGCGGAAGCATGACCATCAGCAACTCAACCATCGTCGAATACAAAAACAGCTCGTCCCGCTTCACCATCCACTGAAAGCTTGGGGCCTTCGCGTCATTCCGTCGGGCGAATTGGATTTACTCCTCAAACAAGGCCTGCGCGAATTGTTTGGCGTCGAAGGGTTGAAGATCGTCCGGCTGCTCGCCGAGGCCGACAAATTTGATTGGGAGGCCGAGTTCCTTCTGGATCGCCACCACCATGCCGCCCTTGCTCGTGCCGTCGAGCTTGGTCACCACCAGGCCCGTAAGCGGGACGGCCTTGTTGAACTCGCGCGCCTGGTTCAACGCGTTCATGCCGGTGGTCGCATCGAGCACCAGCAGCACCTCGTGCGGCGCGCCGGGCAGTTGTTTGCCGATGACGCGGTGCAGCTTCTGCAATTCCTGCATCAAATTGTGCTTCGTGTGCAGCCGGCCTGCGGTGTCGATGAACAGGTAATCAGCCTGGCGCGCCTGTGCGGCGGTGACCGCGTCGTGCGCCACGGATGCCGCGTCCGCGCCGTAAGCACCGGCCACGACGTCAATTTTTAGCCGCTGACCCCACAGTTTGATCTGCTCGATGGCGGCGGCGCGGAAGGTGTCGCAGGCGGCCAGCAGCGCGGTTTTCTTCTGCGATTGAATCAGGTGTGCCAGCTTGGCTGCCGTGGTCGTCTTCCCGGTTCCGTTGACACCGACGATGGAAACCACCGTAGGGCCGTTCGCGGCTTTGATCAAGTCCGCCCGGTTGGCCAGCAGATTGTTTTCCACCTCACCCCGGGCGATGGTGAAAACATCCGGGCCCGCGCCGCCCTGGGTTTCGTAGTTGTGTTTCACGGCGGCGGCTATTTGTGCGGTCACGGCCGGGCCGAGATCGGCGGCGATGAGCGCGGCTTCGAGCTCTTCGAGCGCTGCCGCGTCCAGTTTGGGCGAGCGCGTGACGATGCGTTTGATTTCATGGACCAGCTTGCTGTGGGTCTTCTGCAGGCCGGCCGTAAATTTGGCGAAGAGTCCCATGAACTATTGCGGATTGCGGATTGCCGATGGGGGATTGGCCGCTGGTTTTCGGCTCTCGACCTTCGCCTTGAGCCGTTCGACATGTTCGTAGGGCAGTTTGACGTTGCCGATGAGCGGTTTGCCCTTGCTGAAACCGTGGCAATCGGAGCCGCCGGTGACAAGCAGATTGAATTTACCCGCCATTTCGAGGTAGCGCCCGGACTGCGCGGCGGAGTGCTTTGTATGAAAGCATTCAATGCCGTCCAGCCCGGCGTCCACGAGCGCCGGAATGATTTCGTCCGTGCGGTTCAAGCCGGGATGCGCCATCACAGCGAGACCGCCGGCCTGATGGATCAACCCGATGCCTTCCAGGGCGGACATCTTGGCCTTGGGCACCCAGGCGGGACGGTTCTTCTTGAGATACCGCTCAAACGCCTCGTCCAGGCTTTTGACCAGGCCGGCCTTCACCATCGCGCGGGCGACGTGCGGCCGGCCGGGAGATTCGCAGTTGGCCAGCGCAAAAACGGTTTCCGCCTCCAGCGGGATGTTCAACCCATTGAGACGGGCGACCATTTCCCGGATGCGGTCCTGGCGGACGGACTGGAACCTGGCAAGCTCCACGAGCAGCCTTGGATTCTGCGCGTCGAGAAAATAACCGAGGATATGAAGTTCGGTGTCGTTGTATTCGGCAGTGAGTTCCGTGCCGATGATGAACTCGATGCCCGCTGCGCTGCAGGCCGCGGCCATGCGCGCGCAGCCTTCGACTGAATCGTGGTCCGTCAGCGCCAGCGCCGCAAAGCCCAGCCGCTGGGCGTGCCCGGTCAATTCCTCCGGCGAAAATGTGCCGTCAGAAAAATGCGTGTGCAGATGTAAGTCCGCGAATTTCATCGGTTGGCTTTTGGACTACTTGACGATTCTGGCCGGCCGCATCAATTCACCTTTGATCTTGTCCAGGATGCCATTGACGAATTTGCCGCTGTCCTGGGTGGAAAACTTTTTGGCGATGTCCACCGCCTCGTTGATGCTGACGATGGGCGGGATGTCCTCGCGGTGCAGCATTTCGTAAATCGCCAGCCGCATGATGTTGCGGTCCACGGCGGCGATGCGATGGAATTCCCAGTTTTTCGCGTGCCCCTTGATGAGTTCGTCGATGGTGTCGCGATGCTCCAGCGTGCCGCGGATGAGCGGGTCGGCGAACAGCCGCATTTCGGCCTCCTCGGCGGTTGGCGGCGGCAGATCCACCGGCTGGCCCCAGGTCGCCGGGCCTTTTTCCCCGGCAATGGCCGCCGCGCGCTGCGTGTCCCAGAATTCATTGAGCGCCCGATCCAGGTTTTCCGGCGGGTTCAAATCGTGCTGGAACAAAAACTGCACCGCGCGTTCGCGCGCTTCGCGTCGCTTGCCCATGAAGCAAAGTCTAAAGTCTTAAGGCCAAAGTCTAAAGCCCAAAGTCTAACAATGCGACGCAACTTTGGACATTGGACAATGGACATCCAACTGATAAATTTTGCGCATGAGCAAGGTCGCCAAACTGCTGCATACGCGCTATCGCGTGAACGATCTCGAACGCACGGTGAAATTTTACCGCGAGGTGCTGGGCTTGAAGGAAATCAAGCGGCACAAATCGCCCCGCGGCTCCGAACTCGTCTTTCTCCAGACGCCCGGGAGCGAGGAGGAGATCGAAATCACATGTTTCCCCGGCAGCGGCCCGGTGCAGGTGCAGCCCGACCTCACCCACCTGGCTTTTGAAGTGGACAGCCTTGAGGAATTCGGCAGGCACCTGGCCAGCCTCGGGCTGAAATATTCCGATGGCCCGACAACCAGTTCCAGCGGCTCGACCTTTGCCTTCATCGACGCACCCGAAGGCTACGAAATCGAACTCATCCAGAAGGGCAAGGGCGGTTGCTGAAAATCGGCTTGCGCAACCCGTTAATTTTGTCTATAGTGATTCACTATGAAGCGAGCGAATTCACCAATTTTGCCGGTGCCGGTGGATGGCGATCTCAAATCTTTGATTGAGGCCGCGGCGAAAAGGACCCGGCTGTGTCAGGCCGATGTGATTCGTTCGGCTTTGCGGGTGGGAGTGCCGGAAGTTGTTCGGCGACTCGAAGTGCTCCGGACTCCCCGCCGCTCGCTGGCGGAATATTTGGACGCGTTCGCTGGCTTGGTTAAGCCAGATCGCGAGCTGGTGCCGCCTTCCCGTTTCAAATGAGATACGTGCTGGACACCAACTTGCTCTGCAAGGAGCAGATGCATCCGTGGGTGAGAAACTGGATTGTTCAGCACCAGCTACAAATCGCGATCGCGTCCATGACGGTGGCCGAGATTGCCCAAGGCATCCAGGCATTGCCGCGCGGCCGGCGGCGAACGCAATTGGAGAAGCTCCTGAACGAAATGCTGGAAGATTATCAAGTGCTGCCTTTTGACACCCCGGCAGCTCTGGCGTGGGGGCGGTATGTGGTGGAGGCTGGCAGACCTTTGCCCGTCCGCGACAGTATCATCGCCGCGACCGCCTTGGCCAATAACCTCGAAGTTGTCAGTGAAAACACCCGCGATTTTGCCGGTGTGGACACAGTCAATCCATTGAAAGATTAACATGAGCGTTTTAATTGTCGGTTCCACCGCGCTGGATTCTATCAAGACTCCCAATGCGGAAAATCCGCGGCTGCTGGGCGGTTCAGCCAGCCATGCCGCCGTCGCGGCGAGTTTCTTTTCGCCGGTCAAACTCATCGGCGTCGTTGGGCAGGATTTTCCGAAGAAATACATCGAACTTTACCGGCGACATAAAATTGACCTTGCCGGTTTGCAGGTTCTGCCCGGCAAAACGTTTCACTGGTCGGGCGAATACGAAGCGAACATGAACAATCGCCGCACACTTCTGACCGAGCTCGGCGTGTTCGAGGCCTTCACCCCCGTGCTGCCGAAGGCGCACCGGAATACGCCGTTTGTGCTGCTGGCCAACATCGCGCCGGCGCTCCAGCATCATGTGCTCGACCAGATGCACCGCCCAAAATTTGTCGTGGCTGACACGATGGATCTGTGGCTGAACATTGCGCTGCCAGACTTGCTGAAGCTGCTCCCGCGCCTGGACGGTTTTGTTCTCAACGACAGCGAAGCGCATCAATTGACCAAGGAGGACAACGTCTTCACCGCGCTGAAGAAAATCCACAAGCTGGGCCCGAAATACGTCATCGTCAAAAAGGGTTCGCATGGCTCAATCCTGTCCGGGCCGCGCGGGTATTTCATCTGTCCGGCGTATCCGCTGCTTGAGGTTGTGGACCCGACCGGCGCCGGCGACTCCTTCGTCGGGGGTATGATGGGTTATCTCGCCGCTGCGAAAGGTTTGATTGATTCGAACATCCGGCGGGCGATGATTTACGGCAGCGTCACGGCATCCTTCTGCTGCGAAGGCTTCGGCCTGACGCGCACCACGAAAATCAAACGCGGCGACATTGACCGCCGCGTGAAGGAATTGGAAAAGTTGACGCGGTTCTAACTGCTCGTGGCACATTTTATATTCAAGCGTCCGACGTGAAAAATCCGTGTCCATCCGTGCCCGTCCGTGGTTAAATAATTTCCGTGCTGCCGCACAAACAAATCGAACTAAAGCTGCAAGCTGCCGTCCGCGCCGTCCTCCCGGAGGCGGATACGTCCGCGGTTCTCGTCCGGCCTTGCCCGGACCCGAAGTTCGGCGATTATCAGAGCAATGCGCTGATGGCGCTGGCCAAGGCGCGAAAATTGAACCCGCGCCAGCTCGCCTCGGATGTTCTGGCCATCCTTGACGTTTCCGAATGGTGTGAGAAGGTTGAAATCGCCGGCGCGGGTTTCTTGAATTTCCAACTGAAAATTTCCGCTCTCGCCGCCGTGCTCCAGTCCGCCGGCCGGGGCGAACTTTTGTTCTATGATAAAACCGCGAGTCCGCGAACCACGGTGATTGATTTCAGTTCGCCGAACGTGGCCAAGCCGATGCACGTGGGCCACATTCGCTCCACGATCCTCGGAGACTGCCTGGCGCGAACGCTGCGCCTGCTCGGCCACCGCGTCATTACCGACAACCACATCGGCGACTGGGGCACGCAGTTCGGGATGCTGCTGCTGGGGTGGAAATTACATCTCAAGCCCGACGCGCTTCTGGCTGACCCCATCGGCGAAATGGAGCGGCTTTATAAAATGGTCAGTGCTGCTTGCGAGGCCGACGAAGCCGTCCGGGACGCCGCCCGCCAGGAACTGGTCAAACTCCAAGGTGGTGACGCGGAAAATCTGAGAATCTGGCACGAGATGATTGCGCTGTCCCAGAAGCAGTTCGACACGATTTATGGCCGGCTGGGCGTGAAATTCGACCAGGCGCTTGGCGAAAGCTTTTACAATCCACGGCTTAAACCGCTGGTGGACGAATTGCTGGGGCAGGGTATCGCGCGGCAAAGCGAGGGGGCCCTTGCGATTTTTTTTGAGGGCGTGGCCCAGCTCAAGGAGCATCCGGCGCTCATTCGCAAAAGCGACGGCGGTTTCAATTACACGACCACGGACCTGGCCACGCTGGCCTATCGGCTCGAGACCTGGCATCCGGACGAAATCATTTACGTGACCGATGGGCGGCAGCAATTGCATTTCCAGCAGGTTTTCACCGCTTTTCAGAAATGGCAGTCGGCAATCGGCAATCGGCAATCGGCAATGATATTGGCCCATGTCTGGTTTGGCTCGATCCTGGGCGAGGACGGCAAGCCGTTCAAAACCCGCAGCGGCGAGACGGTCAAGCTGGCCGATTTGCTCGACGAGGCGGAGGAACGTGCGTTCAAGATTGTTTCCGAGAAAAATCCGGTTCTGCCGGAAGCGCAACGCCGCGAGATTGCGCGGGTAATCGGGCTGGGTGCGGTGAAATACGCCGACCTGCTGCCGAACCGGCAGAGTGATTACGTGTTCAGTTGGGACAAGATGCTGGCGCTGCAAGGCAATACGGCGCCGTATTTGCAATACGCCTATGCGCGAATTCGGAGCATCTTTCGGAAAGCGGAGGAGACTTTGAATGCTGAACTTCGAACGCCGAACATCGAACTGGTGGCTCCGGAGGAGATCGCGTTGGCGAAGCATCTGTTGAATTTCGGGCTGACGCTGGAGGCGGTGGCGGAGGAATATCGGCCGAACTTCCTTTGCAATTTCCTTTTCGATCTGGCCAGCAGGTTCACGTCTTTCTACGAGAATTGTCCGGTGCTCAAGGCGGACGACGCTACGCGCGCTTCTCGCCTGGTGCTGTGTGATTTGACTGCTCGGGTTTTGAAACAGGGCTTGGCCGTTCTCGGCATTGAAACCGTCGAGCAGATGTAGCCGACGACGTAAGGAGGCGGGTTCTCGTCTGGCCACACTTCTTTCCGCCTCTTTTCGGCGGCGGCGGCTTTTTTTTCTCAACTTAACCGCATCGGCATGACGACATACAGGAACGGACCGTTGATCTTGAGCACGCCGGGGCTGAGTTCGTCGATCAACTCGAAGAACACCTCGTCCTCGGTCAATGAATTGAGCGGGTCGATGAGATAGCGCGGATTGAAGGCGATGGCGATTTCCTTGCCCTTGTAATTCACGGCCAGCGTTTCGCGGGCCTCGCCTACTTCCGGCGAATTGGCGGTAATGGCGAGGTTGTTCTTTCCGAAGGTGAGCTTGACCGAGTTGGCCTTTTCGCTGGTCATGATTTCCGCGCGACGCAGGGCCTGGAGGAATTCCTCGCGCCCGAGCGGCACGCGTTCTTTCACCTCGGCCGGGATGACCTGGCGGTAATTCGGGTAATTGCCCTCGATCAATTTCGTGACGACAAGCACGGAAAATCCCTTGTCATCCTTGAGTGCGAACGACGCCTGGTTTTCACCGAATTTGATTTCCACGTCGCCTTTTTCCTGGAGCAACCGGTTCAATTCATTCACCGCCTTGGCCGGAACGATAAATTCGCCGCTGCTTTTTTCGGCAATGTCCACTTCCTCGTCCACGAGCGCGAGCCGCCGGCCGTCGGTAGCCACCATGGTCATTTTGTGATCCTTGAGGCTGATGAAAATGCCATTGAGCACATAGCGCGATTCGTCGGTGGACACGGCAAAAGACGTCTTGCGCATCATCGCTTTCACGGTTTCCTGTGTCAGGTTGACCTTCTTGTCATCCTTGAACTTGGGCAGAGGGGGAAACTCATCCGCCCCTAGCCCGTGGATTTTATAGAACGAGGAGTTGCACCGGATGCTGGTGATGTTCTTGTCATCCGTCTCGATGTCGATTTCGTTGCCGCCCAATTCGCGCACGATGCCGAACAGTTTTTTCACCGGGACCGTGGTGCTGCCGCCCTTTTTGACCTTGGCCTCAACCTTGCAGGCGACCGTCACGTCAAGGTCTGTGGCCGTGAATTCCACGCGATCGCTTTCAGCGCGCAGCAATACGTTGGAAAGAATGGGCAGCGTGGTGCGCGTGCTGACGACATTCTGGACAGCCTGCAGGCCGATGAGAATCTGATCCTTGGTGATTGTGAGGTTCATGCGCGGTTAATAGTATTCTTTTCTTAAATAAAACTCTTATTATTAAGGGCTGTGAATAGGGCAAACAACTTCAAATGTCAAGGCGGGCAGAGGGTTTTGTAAAGGAAAGAAAAATGAAATTTTCAAAACTCCCAACGACAAAGACCGCCAAGTTGGAGTTCTTCACAAAGTTCCCAACTCATTCACAGGCATTCCCCGGTTTATTTCCGAGTTGTGCGCGGCGAACGACATCCGGCAGTTTTTGGCACACACGATCAACCTCTTCCGCGGAAGAATCGCGGCCCAGGGAAAAACGGACGAGCGAATTCGCCAGCGTCCGCTTGCCCAACGCCAAAATCACATGCGACGGTTCCAGTGAACCTGAAGAGCAGGCCGAACCGCTCGAAGCACAAATGCCTTCCAAGTCCAGCCCGGCCAGGAGCGCGATGCTGTCCGTGCCGTCCGCCACGAAGGACACAGTGTTGGCCAACCGGAGGTTGCGCGAACCAACCAACTCCACCCCATCAATTCCTTCAATCGCGCCCGATAATCTAGCAGACAGTGGTTCCAGCGAGGACCGTACAAAAACCGGCGCTTTTACAAATCGTTCCAGGGCTTCGACCAGACCCATGATGCCTGCCAGATTTTCGGTGCCCGCACGGCGCTCGTTTTCATGTCCGCCGCCAAAGGCGATTGGATCAGGATGCAACGGCGACTTGAGGAAAAGAAGTCCGACGCCTTTAGGTCCGTGGAATTTATGAGCGCAGACGGAAATCAGGTCCGCGTTGAACTGATTGACGGCAGCAAACGGTTCCTTGCCAAACCATTGGACCGCGTCCGTGTGAAAAACAATTCCCCGCTCGCGACAGACCGCGCCGAGTTCGGCGACCGGCTGGAGGGTGCCGATCTCATTGTTGGCGGCCATGATCGACACCAAGATCGTATCAGGGCGGAGGGCTCGCTTCAAATCTTCCGGCGAAATCACGCCTGCGGAGTCCACTGGCAGCCGGGTGACCTCAAATCCCTCTTTCCTTTCAAGGTAGTCGAAGCAATGCAGCACCGCGTGATGCTCGATGCCGGAAGTGATCAAATGCCGTCCCTTGGGCTTAAGCAGCCGCGCAGTGCCAAAGATCGCCAGATTGTTGCTTTCAGTGCCGCCGCTGGTGAAAATGATTTCGCTGGGCTTGGCGCCCAGGACGAAAGCCGCGCGATCGCGGGCGTCATCCAGCGACGCGCGGGCGCGCTGGCCGACGTGATGCACGCTGGAAGGATTGCCCCAGATCTCGCCGAGAAAGGGCAGCATGGCGTCGCGCACCGCCGGGTCGAGCGGGGTCGTGGCGTTGTAATCGAAGTAAATCGTCCGCGGCATCGGGTTCATTCTGTGGACAACAACCACGTCACGACGAGAAAAAAGAAGCGGGGCAACAAGCCTCGGGTTGCAATCCACGATTTACAATTTACGATTTACGAAGAAACGGGCAAAAATCGCGACAATCGTATATTGTAAATCTAAAATGAGCACGCGGGTCAAAATATGCGGCATTACGAGCCGAGCCGACGCGCTAGCCGCCATCGAGGCGGGAGCGGACGCGCTGGGCTTAAATTTTTTCGAAAAGAGCCCGCGCCGTCTGACCATACCCGCCGCCGCCGAGATTTCCAGGCAGTTGCCGCCTTTGGTAATGCGCGTCGGGGTTTTCGTGAATGCACCGGAGGAACTGGTGACGCGTGCCATCGGCGAATGCGGCCTGAGCTTCCTGCAGTTTCACGGCGAAGAGCCGCCGGAATTTTGCACGCAGTTCGGCCTGATGAGCATGAAGGCCTTTCGCATCAAGGATGCGGGAACCCTGCTGGAGCTGCCGAAATACCAAACGGATGCGTATCTGCTGGACGCTTTTTTGCCGGAGGCCCGCGGAGGCACGGGCGAAAAATTCAACTGGGACCTGGCGATACAGGCGCAAAAGCTCGGCAAGCCCGTGTTTCTAGCCGGCGGCTTGACGCCGGAAAACGTCGCCGATGCGGTTCGCCAAGTCCACCCGTTTGGGGTGGACGTGGCGAGCGGCGTGGAAAGCGCGCCCGGGAAAAAGGACCGCCAAAAGGTGAGGGACTTTATCGCTGCCGTCCGGTCTGTAACATGAAAAAGTCGCCAACCAGGCAACGGTGTCCGTGGCCGACCGACGACCTCTACATCCGCTATCACGACACAGAATGGGGGGTGCCCGTGCATGACGACCGCGAACTCTTCGAGTTTCTGATCCTGGAAGGAGCGCAGGCTGGGCTGAGCTGGCACACGGTCCTGAAAAAGCGCGCAAACTACCGGGCGGCCTTTGACCGGTTCGATCCGCAAAAAGTTGCGAGCTACAATGCAGCCAAAATCGCGAAGCTGCTGGGCAACGCCGGCATCATCCGAAACCGGTTGAAAATCCACGCCGCAGTCCAAAATGCGAAGGCCTTTCTCCGGGTGCGGGAGGAATTTGGCAGCTTTGACACCTACATCTGGCGATTTGTGGACGGCCACCCGAAAATCAACCGTTGGCGGTCGATGAAGGAAGTCCCGGCAAGGACGGCGGTTTCCGATGCCTTGAGCAGGGATTTACTGCAGCGGGGATTCAAGTTTGTCGGCTCGACGATTTGCTACGCGCACATGCAGGCAACCGGCATGGTCAACGATCACCTCATATCCTGTTTCCGGCACAAACAACTTTCCTGATATGAAACGCATCGCGGTTTATTGTGGCTCAAACAAAGGCGCCCGCCCGGCCTATGCCGCAGCGGCGGAGAATCTGGGGACGCAGTTGGCGCAGCGTGGCATCGAACTGGTTTATGGCGGCGGGTGTGTCGGCCTGATGGGCATTCTGGCGGACGCGGCGTTAAAAAACGGCGGCCACGTCATCGGCGTGATCCCGGAAAAACTCGTCCTCAAGGAGGTCGTGCATGAAAAACTGCCGGACCTGCGCGTGGTCAAGACGATGCACGAACGCAAGGCCTTGATGGCCGAACTGGCCGATGGGTTCATTGCGCTGCCCGGCGGCTACGGGACCTACGAGGAATTTTGCGAGGTGCTCGCCTGGAGCCAGCTTGGCTGGCATCAAAAGCCGTTCGGACTGCTCGAAGTGGCGGGATTCTACCGGAGCTTCCTGGAATTTTTCGACCACGCCACGCGCGAAGGTTTCATCCGCCCCCAACACCGCGCGCTGGTCATCGTCGAGGAGGACGCCGAAAAACTGCTGCGCCGCCTGGAGACATTTCAGCCGCCCAAAGAATTGAAGTGGATCAAGTAGTTGGTGGGGCGAGCGTCCCCGAGCCGTCGTCGAAGCGTTTGCCGCGCCAAGACAGGCGCGTCCGTAGTCACGTCCTACCAGGAAGGAGCTCCGAACCGAATTTCCTTTGCGTGTTCCGCCGCTTTGCGCGAGATTAACAGCCGATTTATGAGCAAAAATTCCAAGGCCGCAGTCCCGGACGCACAAGGCCACTTCGGTCCCTACGGCGGGCGGTTTGTGCCCGAAACGTTGGTGCACCCGTTGCAGGAGCTGGAGAATGAATACCTGCGGGCGCAGAAAGACCCGGCGTTCAAGCTCGAGTTTGAATATTATCTCCGGGAGTTTTGCGGCCGGCCCACGCCGCTCTACTTTGCAGAACGCCTCACCAAGGAACTCGGCGGCGCGAAAATTTATCTCAAGCGCGAGGATTTGAATCACACCGGCGCGCACAAAATCAACAACGCCATCGGCCAGATCCTGCTCGCCAAACGCATGGGCAAGACGCGCGTCATCGCCGAGACCGGCGCCGGCCAGCACGGCGTCGCTACCGCCACGGTCGCCGCCATGTTCGGATTGAAATGCGTGATTTATATGGGCGCGGTGGACTGCAAACGGCAGGAGCTGAATGTTTACCGGATGAAAATGCTCGGCGCGGACGTCGTGCCCGTCCATGCCGGCCAGCAGACGCTCAAGGAAGCGGTGAACGAGGCGATGCGCGACTGGGTCACGAACGTGCGCACCACGCATTACATCCTCGGCACGGCCTACGGCGCGCATCCGTATCCGGTGATGGTCCGGAATTTCCAGCGCGTCATCGGCGACGAGGCGCGCCGGCAGATGCTGGAGCAGGAGGAACGCCTGCCCGACCTGCTCATTGCCTGTGTCGGCGGCGGGTCCAACGCCATCGGACTGTTTTATCCATTCCTCAACGACAAATCGGTGAAAATGGTGGGCGTGGAGGCGGGCGGACGCGGTATCAAACCAGAACAGCACGCGGCGCGGTTTCACGGCGGCTCGCTCGGTGTGTTGCAGGGCACGCGCAGTTATATTTTGCAGGACAAGGACGGGCAGATCCAGCTCACGCACAGCGTCAGCGCCGGACTGGATTACGCCGCCGTGGGGCCGGAACACGCCTGGCTGCACGACGAGAAACGCGTGGAATACACTTACGCGACCGACGACCAGGCGATCGAAGCCTTCATGAAGCTGGCGCGGCTGGAGGGCATCATTCCCGCGCTCGAAAGCGCCCACGCCGTCGCCGAAGTCATGAAACGCGCGCCGAAGATGAGCAAGAACAAGCTCATCATCGTGAACCTGAGCGGCCGCGGCGACAAGGATGTGGCCCAGGTGGCGGCGAAGGTGAAATTGCAGACGCCGAATTGATTGCGAAGGAACTCATCAAAACGAGAGAAAACAAAGCCGGTTAAAACTTTTGTTTACATGATCAGGCCAGCGCTTCCAGTTTTCCTTCAAGCGAGGTATGCGCGGGAAGCTCCAGATTTTGGTGGACGAAAGAGCCGGAAGAACCGCGACGCTCGCCCCCGCCAAAGGTTGGAGGCATCGTAAAACCTTGCGTTTACAAACCGGCCGGCTTACCTGATGCCGACGTGGATGCGACTGCCAACAACGAAGGATCGAGCCCGCGCCGAAACAAATATTGGCGGCTGTGGCTTTTTGATGCCGCGCTGGTGAGCGCCGGCGTGCTTTTTTTCTTAACCACCAGAAACGGCACAAGCGAATTCTTTGGAAAAGCCTTTGCCATGGCCTTGTTGCCGTTCATTCCTGTCATGGTGCTGGTCGGGGGAGCTGGCAGCACGGTCTTCGCTTTGACCAAGGTTATGATCGAGAAGCGCTCGTTGAACTTTCCAACGGCGCTGGTTTTGCTGGTTGGCCCTGCGCTGATGGTGACGCTGCTGCTCGTGTGGTTGGGCGCAGGCAAATCGCCCGGCCACCGGCTGGCTTACATTTGTCTGGGGAAAGCTCCCGCGTCGGCCAGCCACGTCCAAGTCACGGGTTACTCAACCTTCCTTCGCGAAGAATGGCTGGCCGTGTTCAATGCCGGGCAAAAGGATTTTCAAACGATGGTCACCAGGGCGGATCTGGTGCCGGTGGACGACTTTGAATTCAGAAAAATGGTCGAAGCCTCGGCCCTCAAAAACACCGGGGTGTATCAAACCCTGCCGCGGCTGGACAACGCGCTTTATTTCAAGCGCGTGTTCAAGGAAGGCGAGGAGCACGAGCGCGGCAGCGTTTACGCGGCGTTTGATCCGGCCACCTCCACGGCGGTTGTTTTCCGGGAATATCAGGACTGAGCAGCGTTAACCGGGATCGCCCCCCGC
>Ga0181522_10000411_pt1 | contig 32743 bp, 24 predicted proteins | sample PEATcosm2014_Bin_27_FD_121103 | JGI IMG/M metagenome (GOLD analysis project Ga0181522, IMG submission 121103) | Peatland microbial communities from MTU Mesocosm Facility, Houghton, MI, USA - PEATcosm2014_Bin05_10_metaG | ecosystem: Environmental > Terrestrial > Soil > Wetlands > Peat | place...
CGAGCTGGCGACCCTGGAGCGACTGAAGCCCCAATCACTGACACGGCTGTTGGCGGGCATGGAGCGCGCGGGCCTGATCGAGCGTCACCCCAGCGCGCTCGATGGCCGCGCGCGTTCCATCGCGCTCACCGCCCGGGGACGAGCCATTCTGCGGCGCGATCTCGAGGCGCGCCGCGAATGGCTCGCGGGCGCCATCGCGCGCACGCTCTCGATCGCCGAACGAGAGCTGCTGGCGAGCGCCGCACCGCTTATGCTGAAGGTGTCAGAGGACGCGGTTTCACCGGACTTGCGCATGGGGAACAGTTGAGCACCGTTCTGGTCACGGGGGGTTCGGGCTTCATCGCGGGACAGACCATTCTGCAGCTGCTGGCTGCGGGGCATCACGTCCGCACCACGGTGCGCAGTGCGCAGCGTGCAGATCCTCTGCGCCAGACTCTCAGGTCGGCCGGCGCGGGCGCCGCCGCCGATGATTCATTGACGATCCACCTCGCCGATCTGCTGGACGATGCGGGCTGGGCGCAGGCGATCAACGGCTGCGAGTACGTATTGCATATGGCCTCGCCCTTTCCGCTCGGCATCCCCGCTCACGAAAACGATCTCATCGTTCCGGCGCGCGAAGGCGCGCTGCGGGTGCTGCGCGCAGCCCGGGATGCCGGTGTCCGGCGCGTGGTGCTGACTTCTTCATTTGCCGCCATCGGCTACGGGCATGCGCCGCAGGCCGCACCGTTCACCGAGGCAGACTGGACTGACCCCACCGCCCCAGGGCTCACCGCGTATGTGAAATCCAAGACCCTGGCCGAGCGCGCGGCCTGGGACTTCATCGCCCGCGAGGGCGCGGCCCTCGAGCTGTCGGTCGTCAATCCGGTGGTTGTGCTGGGTCCGGTGCTGGGCCCGGACTTTGCGACGTCGATCCAGCTCGTCAAACGTATGCTGGATGGCGGCATGCCCGGCTGCCCTTCCTTAAGCTTCGGCATGGTCGACGTGCGCGACGTGGCCGATCTGCACCTGCGTGCCATGAGCGATCCCTTGGCGCGAGGCGAGCGCTTCCTGGCCGTCGCGGGCGATTTCATGTCCCTGCTCGATATCGCAAAGCTGCTGCGGGATCGCCTGGGCGCCGTGGCCCGAAAGGTGCCGCGGCGCGAACTCCCCGACTGGGTAGTCCGGTTCGGTGCGCTGTTGAATCCGGCCGCCCGGCAGATACTGCCCGAGCTCGGCAAATTCAAAAATGCCACGAACGAGAAGGCGCGACGCGTGCTGCACTGGGCGCCAAGGTCGAATGCCGAGTCGCTGATCGCAACCGCTGATAGTCTGGTGCGCCTGGATCTGATCAAGAGCCACGGGGGCAGGACAAAATGACCGAGAGATACCGACCGCTGCTGGGCCTGCTGCTGGCGTTCGCTTTCGCACGCGCGATGCCATTGAGCGCGGCCGCGAAGGCCACCGACTATCCGGCGCCGAAGCCTGCCTTCGCGGGTCAGACGGGCGCGCCGGCGCCGAAAGCGCCATCGAAAGTCCACGTCGAAGTATTGGTCGCGGGCGCGCTGAACAACCCCTGGTCGCTCGCCTTCCTGCCGGACAGCAAGCTGCTCGTCACGGAGGTCTTCGGCGCCATGCGGACCATCGACGGGAACGGCGTGGTCTCGGCGCCCATCGCGGGCGTGCCCGGCGTCAAGGCCATCGGCGGCCTGGGTCTGCAGGATGTCGCGCTCGATCCGGATTTCGTCCACAACCGCACGCTCTACTTCACTTACTTCGCGCCGCCGCCCGGCGAGGATCCGGCCATCTGGCCCAACGAGACGTCCGGCAGCACATTGAGCGAGCGGCGCCGCAAACCCTTCGGCATCGAAATCGTCGCGCGCGCGCGCCTGCGCGATGATGACAAGGGACTCGAAGGCGTACGCACGCTGCTCGAGGGGGTCGAACGACGTATCGCGGTCGCCGCGGACGGGACCCTGTTCATCGCCGGCTCGGATCGTTACCGGCTCTATGACTCCACGGGCGGCGGACCGGACCACGAGATCAATGATCCGGATGTACTGCGAAATCTCACGGGCCGCGTCGCGCACATCAACACCGATGGCACCCTGCCCGCGGACAATCCGTTCCTGGGCCAAGCCACGGTGTCACCCGACACCTGGTCGTATGGCCACCGCGACCCGGAGAGCTTGGGAATCAACCCGGCGACGGGCGAGCTCTGGCTTGCCGAGCACGGCCCCATGGGCGGCGATGAAATCAACATCGTGCACGCGGGCCGCAACTACGGCTGGCCCAATGTCTCCTACGGCCGCCAGTACACGGGGGCGCCGGTGGCCCGAAGCGCTGCGGCCAAAGAGGGCAGCACCGCCAAGGCCGGCACCGAGCAGCCGATCTACTACTGGTATCCCGATGTCGCGCCCTCAGGCCTGATGTTCTACACCGGCGAGCTGTTTCCCGCCTGGAAAGGCAATGCGTTCCTGGGATCGCTTGGCGAGAATTGCCTCATCCGCCTGGTACTCGACGGCAACAGGGTGGTCGCGGAGGAACACCTGCTGCTGGATCGCAAGCAGCGCGTGCGGGATGTGCGTCAGGGGCCGGACGGCGCCGTGTATCTGCTCACGGACGACGGCAGCCTGCTGCGCCTGACGCCTGCCTGACCGCGCCCGCCCTTACGAGAAACTCGCGCGCTGCGCCGGCGCAGCGTTCGGTTCCAGTTCGGCAAACCGCTGCACCAGCCGTGCGATCAGGCTCGCGCGCGTGGATTCCCGGCCCGCGGCATCCGGCGCCTGGAATCGCAGCTCCAGTTCGGCCGTGGAGGCTTCCACCTTGGTCAGGAAGCAGCCCCTGACGGCCTTCTCGCCCACGACTTCCGTCGCCGCGGCGATCGCCAGTTTGCGCACGGCGTCCAGGTCCGCATCGCGACTCACGCGCAGCAGGATCGAGCTCATCAACGGCGCATAGGTGGAACTTAAATTCAGCATCACCTGGCTGGCGGCGACGCTGTTGGGCAGCACCACCAGCCGCCCATCCGGAGCACGCAAGGTGGTATAGCCCAGAGAGATCAGCTCGACGACGCCGATTTCGGTACCGGTCGGCGTGGCAACCTGCACCGTATCGCCCAGCCGGAAGGGTTTGTATATGGTGATGGAGATACCCGCCACGAGATTGCCGAGCGTACTTTGCGCGGCCAACCCGATCACCACCGAGGCCACGCTGGCTCCCGCCAGTAACGCGGTGCCCATCGAGCGCAGCATGGGGATCAGGTGCGCATAGAGAATGAGCATGATCACCCAGATGAGCGCCGAGCCAAACTGCTGGATGAAGCTCATCGTGGTGCGGTCGATCTGACCCTGTCGCGTCATCGCCGCGTGCACGGCCGCGCGCAGGATGCGCGAGAACAGCATCGCCAGCACGATGAATACCACCAGGTATACCAACGCCCCGATCAGGGTATCGGGCTTGAACACCGACAGCATGTCGTGCTCGCCGACATGGATGTCGCGAATGGCGGAATCTTCAGCGGTCATGGTCAGCTCCGGTCCTGCTGGGGCAATGATCCCATATGCCATACGGCACCGGAGCAGTTAACTCCTGTCAGCGCAGCCCTACTGCCCAGCCCCGCGCGCGTGCACGAATGCGACCGCCTCGGCCACGGTGGCCGTGAACTGGGCACGTGGCGAGCCGACCCCCTGCGCGCTGAGGGCTTCACGGATCGCTGCGGACGCGCCCGTTATATAGAGTGTCGCGTGCTGGCGATGCGCCTTGCGCATGAAGCCCTCGATGGTTGCGGCCGCGGTCGAATCGATCAGCGGCACGGCCGAGAAGTCGATGACATAGGCCTTGGGATGCTCGCCGATGCGATCCAGCGCCGCGGCCACGGTGGCGGCGGCGCCGAAAAAGAACGCGCCGGAGATGCGATAGATGATCACATCCGGGTCGGTTGCCAGCGCGGCATCGTAAGGGCGGCGCTGACCATTGGCGGCATCGGCAACATCGGCTTCCACCGTGAAGCCCGGCCGCTCGACTTCCACGGCTTGGGCCATGCGATGCAGGAACAGCAGCACGCCCAGGCCGAAGCCCACGAGAATCCCCTGCGTCAGATCGCGGAACACCACCAGCAGGAAGGTCACCATCAACACCAGCGCATCGCCGAAGGAAGCGCGCAGCAGCGTGACGAACTGATGCTTCTCGGCCATGTTCCAGGCCACGGTGCACAGCACGGCGGCCAGCGCCGCCAACGGAATGAAACTCGCCAGCGGCGCCGCCACCAGCAGGAACAGCAGCAGGAAGACCGCGTGCAGCATGCCGGAAATCGGCCCGCGGGCGCCTGCGCGCACATTGGTTGCGGTCCGCGCGATGGTGCCAGTGACGCAGAAGCCGCCGAACAGCGCCGACGCAATATTGGCCGCACCCTGACCCACCAGCTCGGCATTGGAGCGATGGCGGCGCCCCGTCATGCTGTCGGCGACCACGGCGCACAGCAGGCTCTCGATGCCGCCGAGCAGCGCAAAGGACAACGCGGCTGGCAACACTGCGGCCAGCATGGCAAATGTCCATACTGGCAGGCGCGGTGACGGCAGGAATCGCGGGATGCCGCCGAAGCGGGTGCCAATTGTCTCCACCGGCAATTGCAGCCGCCACGTGAGCAACGCTGCCACGATGACGGCGATCAGGAACGCCGGCCAGTGCGGCCGGAACCGGCGCACGACCACCACGCAGGCCACCGTCAGCGCAGCGAGCGCCACGGCTGAGGCGTTGAGGGTCGCATGCGCAGACCACAAGGCTTCGAGCTTTGGCACCAGGGCACCGGGCTCGGGCGCGGAGAGGCGTAAGCCGAGCAGATCCCTGAGTTGGCTGGCAAAGATGATCAGAGCGATGGCCGCAGTGAAGCCCACGGTCACCGGGTACGGAATGTATTTGATGAAGGTGCCCAGGCGCAGGAAGCCTGCGGCCAGCAGGATGATTCCCGACAGCAGGGTGGCGAGTATCAGGCCATCAACACCGTGTTGGGCCGCGGTCGCGGCAACCAGCACGATGAAGGCACCCGCGGGTCCGCCGATCTGAAACCGGCTGCCGGCCAGTGCCGAAACAACGAATCCGCCCACGACGGCCGTGTAGAGACCTCGGTCGGGCGTCACACCCGAGGCAATCGCTATGGCCATCGACAAGGGCAGCGCGACCACCGCCACGGTCATGCCCGCAGTCAGATCGGCCTTCAGGTCCGGGAGGTGGTAGCCCTCCCGCAGAACGGTGATGAGTTTGGGTGTGTAAAGTTCGGCGAAGGTCGGCGGCCGGCTGGCGGAAGACATGTCGCGCGGTCCAGGGGATTGTCGTCAGACCCCGGCGATGAGTCGCAGATCCCGCACGGCTCCCCCGGCCAGTGCCGCCAGTGCCGCCTGGTAGGCCGCACTCTCGTGAACGGCAACCGCCTTGGCGACGGATTCGAATTCGATCACCACCGTGCGCTCGGCCACGCCCGCCTCGTAAGCGTGAGCGGCCACGCCGCGCGCCAGAAACCGACCGCCGCCCTGCTCGATGGCCGGTCCCGCCAGCTTGGCGTAGGCCGCGAGCTTGGCAGGGACGGAGACCTCGCGATAGCAGGCAATCCAGTATCCCTTGGCCATGTACCAACTCCTGCATCGTGCTGGTGAAAGATGAATTCTACCGTGCGCCAGGGGTCGGCGGCTTCGAAATGTGGTGGTTCGGACGCCGTCAACGACAGCCATGGTTTGCGGTAGGATCCGGCCATGCCCTCATCGACCAGCCCCAACTGGCCCGCGATCCCGCTGGCGGCGTGGAGGGACACCTGCTCGACGCTGCAACTGTGGACGCAGATCGCCGGCAAGATTCGCCTGGCGCAGACGCCCTGGTTGAATCACAGCTGGCATGTACCGTTCTATCTGACCGCGCGCGGATTGACGACCTCTCCGATCCCGCACGGTGTGCGCCTGTTCGAGATGCAATTCGATTTTCTCGACCACGTGCTGCAGATCGATACTGCGGAAGGCTCCCGGCGCAGCATCGCGCTCAAACCACAGACTGTCGCCGATTTCCACGCGGCCGTGATGGGCGCGTTGGCCGAGCTGGACCTTGCCGTGACGATTACTGATTACCCCTGCGAAATCGCCGATGCGCTCGCCTTCAGTGCCGATCGCACGCACGCCGCCTACGATGCGGTCTACGCGCAGCGCTTCTGGCAAGTGCTGCTGCAGGCCGATCGGATCATGAAGCGGTTTCGAACAGGATTCATCGGCAAGGCCAGCCCGGTGCATTTCTTCTGGGGCAGCTTCGATCTGGCAGTCACCCGATTTTCCGGCCGGCGTGCGCCGCTGTTCAAAGGCAAGGCCCCCGGTGTTTCCGAGGCGGTCATGCGCGAGGCGTATTCACACGAGGTCAGTAGCGCGGGTTTCTGGCCGGGAAACGCGGCGCTCGACTATCCGGCCTTCTATTCCTACGCCTACCCCGCGGCATCGGGTTTCCGGGCAGCGAAAGTGCAGCCTGCCGAGGCCTTCTACAGCGACGCACTCGGAGAGTTTCTGCTGCCCTACGAAGCGGTGCGGAAGGCTGCAGATCCTGATGCGATGTTACTGGCGTTCTTCCAGACTACCTACGAAGCGGCAGCGAATTCGGGCAATTGGGATCGCAGCGCGCTCGAGTGCGCACTCGGAGCCCCGGGCATTCCGCGCTCAAATGACGGTTAGAAATGACACTCCGTGAGCGCCGATGAACTCGTCCGCTCGGCCGTTACTGCCCCTGCCGTCGGCATCAGGGCCGCCATAGTCGGCGGCGAATACCCGACGCACTCGATTGCGATGCCAGGTCAACAGCAGCTCCGCCATGGGTAGTTCGCAGGCGCCCGTGACACCATAGAGCTCCCGATGGTAGGCCGGCAGCCGGTACCACGGCACCGATGCGCGCTGATGGTGCGCGTTGTGATAGCCGAAATTCAGGACCATCAGATTGAGCCAGGGCCATCGCCGCGAAATCAGATTGGAATAGGTATTGGCTTGCTCATACGCTGCAGTGCGATCACTGCTCGGCAGGGCCTGATCGGGCTCAAGAAAGTATTGGTCGAAGGTATGATGAAATGCGTCGAAGAAATTCAGCGCGTGCAGCAACAGCAAGTAGGCCAGCCCATACAGCAGCAGCGCCTTCACCGACCAAAGGCCCAGCAGTGTCAATAGCCCGAGCCTCGCGACCAGCATGGCGGCGGCACGGGGCCGGTACCGGTGCTGAGAGCGCTCGAGGAAGGGTCGCCACACGACCTGCAGGTGCATGAGCAACTCGGTGGCCGGCACGTAGGCCCATTCCAGTGCCTCCAGCGCCCGCCGCACTCCCGGAAGTCGCTGCATGAGGCGTTTGAAATCGAAGCACGCCAGATCCGCGCGGTCGAGATGGTGGCGAATGTGCATGTGGCGAATGCGTTCGAATGACGCGTACGAGGCGCCGGCGATGAAACCCATCGTCTCACCGATCCGATGATTGGCTTTGTGACTCGCAAACAGGGTTTGGTGGGCGGCCTCGTGGATGAGGTAGGCGGCGAGCAGCATGGTGTGAACGCAGAGCAGCAGTCCGATCAGATTGAGCGCGATGACGGGCTGCGCCATCAGGACAAACGATGCCAGCCAGCCGACGCAGGTCCATGCCAACACGAGCGAATTATTGAGTGCTGCTTCGCGATCGCGAAACAGCCTGCGGGGCGCGGCTTCGATGGCGGCGTTCATCGGGTTTTCCCGGTTAATTGTCTCCCTGCGTGTATAGCATGAAAAATGTGCACAAACCTGTCCGTAATCAGCGACATGAACTGCGTCAAGTCGGCGGCGCGGTACAGTATGCTAGTCTATTGATTGTTAATTGATTGAGTCGCGGCACCGGCTTCGCCGGGAGATCGATGATCGTGCCGCGGACGCGTGCCCCAATGCCCGCGCGTGCGCTGATTCAGTGCAAATCTGCCAGGTCGATGAGGTTCTGCCATTCGCCATGATTTCGCGATATCGCTCTTTCTTTCTTACTACGGTGCTGATCGCGGCGATGGCGCAGGCGGAGCCGGCACCCTTCGACCTGGCCGGCCCGGATCTCGAGGTCACCGTGACCCGCGGCGGCGCCACCCTGCCCATATCCCAGGTACCCAATCTGGCGGCTGGCGACAGCCTTTGGATCAAAGCGGCATTGCCGCCCACGCAATCCGCGCACTACGTGCTGATCACAGCCTTCCTCCGTGGCGCCACCAACCCGCCGCCACCGGAGTGGTTCTTCAAGTGCGAAACCTGGAATCGTCCCTGCTCGGAGCAGGGCCTGACGATGATCGTGCCCAAGGATGCGCAGCAGGTACTGGTGTTCCTGGCGCCCGAGACGCGGGGTGATTACCGCACCCTCGTGGATGCCGTGCGAGGCCGTCCGGGCGCCTTCGTGCGCAGTTCGCAGGATCTGAACCAGGCCGCGCTCGACCGCTCACGCCTCGAGCGGTACCTGACCGCCATCCACGCGCTGGATGAGACCGATCCCACGCGCATCAAGGACGCAGCGCCGCTGTTGGCGCGCAGCCTCGCGATCAAGGTCGATGAGAAATGCCTGGACCGACTGCCTGAACTGCAGGCGCCCTGCCTCACCAAGGGCCAGGAGTCGCTGATTCTCAATGACGGCCACAGCACCTCCATCGTCGAGGCACTGACTACGGGACCTGCCAGCGACCTGGCGATGGAAGCGAGTTTTTCCCCGCAATTGAGCTACGGCTACTACAGTCCTTACATCGCCTCGATACTCGACATCGCGCGCATTCTCGATTCCTTTCATACGGCGCAGTACCAGTACATCCCGGCACTGGCCCGGCCGCAGCAGGACCGGATCGCGCTGACACTGAATACACCGCCCTCGTTTCACAATCCTAAATCGGTGCTGGTGACGGCACTGCCGGCCGTGGAGCAGGCGCAGCAGCCGCCCTTGCACGCCGTGGACCCGAAGGAGATTTTCTGCGCGCGCGACACCTCGCTGGTACTGCCGGTGGAAGGCGCGCCGCTGGTATTTTCCACGCGCTACGCGCACGCCGTCAGCCTGACCCTGACCGCCCTGGACGGTCACAGCATTGACTTGCCCGCCACGGCCGATGCCGGACAGGGCGGTTTCGTGGTCGATACGGCCGCGCTGGGCCAGGTCAATCTCGGCGACAGCATTCGCGGCTCACTGCATGGCTATTGGGGCTTCGACGCCTATACCGGTCCAAGCTTTCGCCTGACCAATGCAAAAACTCAATCGCTGGCTTTGAGTACGCGGGACCAGGCTGCGCTGATCGTTGGCCGAGAGGAGACCGTGCACCTGCAGGCGGATAGCGTGAGCTGCATCGACGGCATCATGCTCAAGGATCCGGCTGGCAAGCAATTGAAGGCCGAATGGAAAACCGTCTCGCCCAACGAGGTGGAGCTGAAGCTGCCGCTGCAGGATGCCAGGCCCGGTGCCATGACTTTGCTGGTCAGCCAGTACGGCGCGGCCCAACCGCAACCCATTGCGCTGCGCGCCTTCTCCGATGCGGGCCGTCTCGATGGCTTCACGATTCACGCCGGCGACGCTCAGGGCATGCTGCGCGGCAGCCGGCTGGATGAGGTGGCGAGCCTGACGTTCAAGGGCGTGGTGTTTGCACCGGCAAAACTCTCCAGCGGCAAGAGCGGCGATCAATTGCTGATGGTGGCAAAGGATGCCGCGACTGCCGCCGCGCTGACCACGCAGGATGCCGGCAAGGCACAGGTCGCGCTCAGTGACGGCCGGGTATTCGACCTCGCCGTACTCATCGATGCGGCGCGTCCGAGCGTCAAGCTGATTGCCAAGAGCATACAGCCCTCGAGCTCGAGCACCCAAAGCAATATCGCGCTCACGGATACCAACGAATTGCCGCAGGATGCGCGGCTCATCTTCTCGCTGCGAGCCCAATCGCCGGCGTCGTTCACGCGCGATGAGACGCTCGAAGTCGCCACCGCCGATGAATCGTTCTCGACGACCCTGAGTCTGGGCAACGGCATCACGCTGCAGAATGCGACCGTGGCCGTGGCCACACTCGAACCTGCGCGGGCCTTCGGCTTTTCCGCCGCCGGTCCGCTGCAGTTTCGTGTGCTTTCGGGCGGCGTCGCCGGCGACTGGCAACCGCTTGCAACGCTGGTGCGGCTGCCGCAGCTGCAGGACCTCAAATGCCCCGCGACCGCCGAAGTGGCCTGCAAACTCTCCGGATCGAATCTGTTCCTGATCGACTCGGTGGCCATTGATCGGGAATTCAGCCACCCGGTCCAGGTGCCCGATGGCTTCCCCGGCTCATCGTTGCCCGTCCCGCATCCGGCCGCCGGGCCGCTGTATGTCAAGCTGCGTGATGATCCTGCCGTGATTCACGCCGCGGCCATCGGTGCGCAACAGCTGCCGGTATCAACGGAGGAAGCTGCGCGCGCACCGGCGCGGCATGCCGCGGCGCAGCCGGATGATGCCGCGGGCGGCGCATCCGCGGTAGCCCCGCCACCGCCGGCGCCATCGCAACAGTTACCCACCAGCTAGCTCAGGTGCCGCAGAAAGTCTGCAGTACGCGCTCCTCTGGCTGCGGCGGTTCGAGAAGTCTCGCGAAGCGCGGCTGATCATCGAACGGGCGCGACAGCGCCGCCAGCAGATCGAAGAACGGCTGGAAATCCTCCGACTCGACCGCCGCCACGATGGCCTGCTCGATCCGATGATTGCGCGGGATAAAAGCCGGGTTGGCGCGGCGCATGCTTTCGGCCCGCGCTCGCGGGGCCTGCGGCTCACGCTCCAGGCGCGATTGCCAGGCCGGCACCCAGGCGTCGAAGGCACCCGGATTCTCGAACAATCCGCGCACCCGCGCAGCGCCGGATTCGCCCGGCAGCAGATCGGCCAGATGACGAAACGTCAGCGTGAAATCCGCCTGGTTGCCGTGCATGAGGTCGAGCAGCGTCTGCGCCAGGTCGCGGTCGCCCGGCTCAGGCGTGGACAGGCCGAGTTTCAGTCGCATGCCATCGAGCCACTGCCGGTCGTATAGCTCGGTGAACTGCCGGACTGCCTCGGTTCCCAGTTCAACGGCGCGCTCCGGATCCGCATCGATCAATGGCAGCAAGGTCTCGGCAAAGCGCGCGAGATTCCACTGCGCCACGCGCGGTTGATTGCCGTAGGCGTAGCGGCCAAAGCTATCGATGGAGCTGAACACTGCCGCCGGATCGAAGCTATCCATGAAAGCGCAGGGGCCAAAGTCGATGGTTTCGCCCGACAGCGCCATGTTGTCCGTGTTCATGACGCCATGGATGAAGCCCACCTGCATCCAGCGCGCGATGAGTTGCGCCTGCCGTCCCACGATGGCGCGCAAAAGCGATAGGTAGGGCTGCCCGACCGATCGGGCATCGGGATAGTGCCGGTCGATCACATAATCGGCCAGCACGCGGATCGCTTCGGCCGCTCCGCGCGCGGCAAAGAATTCGAACGTCCCCACGCGCACGTGGCTCGCCGCGACTCGGGTCAGGATCGCGCCGGGCAGGCGTTGTTCTCGCAGCACGAATTCGCCGCTCGACACCGCGGCAAGCGAGCGCGTCGTCGGCACACCCAGCGCGTGCATGGCTTCGCTGACCAGGTACTCGCGCAACACCGGGCCGATCGCCGCGCGGCCGTCCCCATTGCGCGAGAACGGCGTGCGCCCGGAGCCCTTGAGCTGCACGTCGCGTCGCGCGCCGCTGCGATCCACGGCATCGGCGATCAGAATCGCGCGCCCATCGCCGAGTTGCGGCACAAAGTGACCGAATTGGTGTCCGGCATAGGCCATCGCGATGGGCACAAGCTCCGGCGGCAGCTGGTTGCCCCCGAAGATCGCGGCCAGGCCCTCGCTGTCAGTGCCATGCGTGTCCAGGCCGAGTTCGCTCGCCAGGGCCGCATTGAATTGAATCAGGCGCGGTTGGGCGACCGGTGTTGGCGCCAGCCGCGCATAGAAGTATTCGGGCAGGTGTGAGTAAGCGCTCGGCACCAATCCGGTGATCACGAGTTTTCCACGGGCTTGCGCGCCATCCACGCAAGCCACAGCGCGCTTAAGCTTCCGGCAATGGCGATTGGCAGCAGATCCATGAGCAGGCGCGAAGAGCTATGCCCCATCCCCTTCAACGCGCCGGCCAGCAGCGGCCCGACGATGGATCCGATGCGTCCGATCGCCACCGCCGCGCCTACGCCGATGCCGCGGATCGCGGTGGGATACAGCGACGGCGCGGTCGCGTAAAAGAAGGCCTGAGCTGCCAGCACTGCGCAACCGAGCGCCAGCACGAGCAGCAGCACCGGCAGGAGTTGCGGCGGCGACTGCCCCAGGGCCAGCAGGAAGATCGGCAATCCCAGGAAAGTGACCACGATGCTCAGGGTGCGCCAGCGGCCCTCGAGCAGTGAGCCGATCCATAGCGCCGTGATCCCGCCGCCGACATTGAAGCCGATCTGCGCGACGGCGGCCTGGGCATGGGTCAGCCCATTGCCGGCAAGCAGGGTCGGCAGCCAGCCCAGCATCAGATACAGCATCAACAGGCCGAGGAAGAAGCTCAGCCACAGCAGCAGCGTGCGCGCTGCGCGGCCTCGGCCCAGGATCTCGGCGATCCGGCCGACCTCACCGGTCGGCGCGGCCTGCGCGCGCTGGAAGGCCAGTGATTCGGGCAGTGCCCAGGCCATGATGGGAGCGAGCAGTAGCGGCACGACGCCACCGACAATGAAAATCCAGCGCCAGTGCGAAGCACCCATGATCAGGCTCACCCCACTGATCATCGCGCCGCCAAAGGGCATGCCGCTGTACATCAGCGCGACGTTGGCGCTGCGACGATGATCCGGGCTGCTCTCGGAAGTCAGCGCGATCAGGTTCGGCAATGTCCCACCCAATCCGAGACCGGTCAGCAGGCGCGCGGCGCTCAGTGAACCGACGCCGGTGGCAATCGGCGTCAGCAGCGAGAACAGGCCGAACATCGCGAGCGATGCAACCAGCACACGCTTGCGCCCGATGCGATCCCCGCCCCGGCCCCCGATCAGGGCGCCGAGGAACAGGCCGACGGTGCTGGCGCTGAGGAAATTGCCGAGCTGTGGCGGACTGATTCCGAACTCGCGAGCGATCCCCGGGGCTGCGACACCAGCGCCCTGCAGATCGATACCTTCGCACAAGGCGGCAAGCACGCAGAAAATCACCGTCGTGCGGGCCAACGCGTAGCTTTCGGCGGCACTCTTCAGCATCAGCATCGGCGCAGGATCGGCATCGACGCAATTCTAGTGCAATTTACTCCCAGCCGACGCGCGGCCCCGGCGCGTGGGATAATTGCCGCGTCTCAAAGGGGCGACGATGATAAAAAAACTGGGAAATTACCTGATCCAGACGCTCGAGGCGCGCGGCGTGCGCCACGTGTTCGGCATCCCGGGCGTGCATAACCTGGAACTCTACCGGGGCCTGGCGGCATCCAGCATCCGGCATATCACCGGCCGGCACGAACAGGGCCTGGGGTTCATGGCCGACGGCTACGCGCGTGTCAGCGGCAGTCCCGGGGTCTGCTTTACGATCACCGGGCCGGGGCTGACCAACATCGCCACCGCGATGGCGCAGGCTTACGCGGATTCGATTCCCCTGATCGTCATCTCGAGCGAAAACAACCGCGGTGAAATCGGCACGGGGCGCGGCTTTCTGCACGAGCTGCCCGATCAGCTCGGGCTGGCCGCCAAGGTGGCCGTGAGTGCCCAACGGGTCGATTCGGCCGCGGCGCTGCCCGATGCGGTCGCACGCGCGTTTGCCGCGGCCACCGAGGCACGTCCGCGGCCGGCGTATCTGGAAATTCCTCGCGATGTACTGGCCTCGGACGCCACCGGACTGCCCGTGCCGGTGTCCGCACCCACGCGGGCGGCACACGCTGCCGCTGCCTCGCAGATCGCCGATGCGGCGCGGCGTCTGTGCGCCGCGCGCGCGCCGGTGATCCTCGCGGGCGGCGGTGCAATCAGGGCGGCGAGCGAAGTGCGCCAGCTTGCGGACGCGCTCGGCGCGCCCGTCGTCATGACCATCAACGCACGCGGCTTGCTGCCGCCGCAGCACCCGCTGGCGATTTCACTGAGCCCATCGCTGGCGCCGATACGCGCGCTGCTGGCAGCCAGTGATGCCGTGCTGGCTATCGGTACGGAACTGGGCATGACCGACTACGACATGTATTCGATCGGCAGTATTCCGCCGCTCGCCCAATTGATCCGGATCGATATCGAGGCCTCGCAGCTCGAGCGCAATATGCGTCCCGCGCTCGCACTGCAGGGCGATGCGCGCGAGACGCTGCGCGCGCTGCTGGCCACCTCGATGGGCCCCGCGCCGAAAGATCGCGGCACCGCCGCCGCGCGCCAGGCCAGCGCGGCCGCCCTGCAGACATTGAGTGCGCCGATGCGGCGTGAGATTGCGTTCCTGGATGTGATACGCGACACGGTGCCAGGCGCGATCCTGGTCGGGGACTCGACGCAACCGGTGTACGCCGGGAATCTCGGCTTTGCGGCGGCATCGCCGGGCTCCTGGTTCAACAGCGCGACCGGCTACGGCACGCTCGGTTACGCACTACCCGCCTCCACGGGTGCTGGACTTGGCGCGCCTGATCGGCCCATCGTCTGCCTGGTCGGGGATGGCGGGCTGCAATTTTCCCTGAGCGAGCTCGCCGTGCCGCGCGACGTCGATGCCTGGCTGGCGACCATCGTCTGGAACAACCGCGGCTATGGTGAAATCAAAACCTCGATGCTGGCCGTGGGCATCGAGCCCGAGGGAGTCGATGTGCAGCCGCCGGACTTCGCCCTGCTGGCGCGTGCCTACGGCTACGCGCATACAAAAATCGACAGCCTGGAGTCGCTGCAGGCGGCGCTGCGCGACTTTGCCCTGCGCCGCCAGGTGGTCATGCTCGAAGTCGAGGCGGCGCGATTCGAATGAAGCCTCAGGCGGCGGCGGCCGCGCTCCCGCTACTCTTCCAGCGCAACGGCGCCACGCGCGGCAGGATCCAGATCCAGCCGACGACGCCGAGAATGTTGATGAGTGCCGCCAGCACGAAGGCGCTGGTGAAGCTGCCGGTGACATCACGCAGGATGCCCGTCAGCATGGGCGCGAAGATCCCCGCAAGATTGCCGCAGGCGTTCTGGACGCCCACCCAGCGACCGGTGGCTTCTGGGCCCGCCATGATCTGTGGGATTGCATAGATGCCCGGCGAGGACAATCCCAATACGACTTCATAGGCAAACAGGCAGGCGATCGAGCCCTGCAATGGCAGTAATGCCATGCCGATCATGGCCGCTATCGAAACGATGTGATTGAGCGCCATCGTACCCTTGTAGATCACGTTGGCCGAGCGGCCGCGGCGAATCCACACATCGCAGTACCAGCCGCCGGCGAGTCCCGCCAGCGCATTGATCAGGTAGGCCGATCCCAGCAGACCGGCCATCGAGCTCATGGAGAAATCGCGCGACTTCACCAGGTAGTACGGCAGCCAGGAGAGGCAGAAATAGAAATTGTAGTTGGCCGCGAAATGGCCGAGCGAGGCGCCCCAGAGGCCGCGTTGCCTCAGGATTTCCTGGAACGTCGGTCCATCACGGGCAGCGGCCGCGTCCCCTGCCGCTGCCCGCGGCAAGGGCTCGGCGACTCGCACGCGACTCCAGGGCCAAAGCCAGAGCAACGATAGAGTCCCGAAAATGATGAAGACGGGACGCCAGCCCACCGAGTTCATGAGCAGGCCGCCCAGCGTCGTGCCGAACGCCGGACCAGCCTGGTAGGCAAAGGCGATCACGCCATTGGCCATGCCGAGGCGATGCGTGGGCACGGCCACCGCGACCAGCTTGGAAACACAGGGGAAGCCGGCGCTCTCGCCCAACCCGAGCATGAGCCGCAACAGCAGCAGCGAGATGAAGGCACCGACGAACCCCGTCAGTAAAGTCGCCAGCGACCAGATCGCGACGCCGGCGGCCAGCAGCCGATGCGCGCCGTAACGCTCGCCGAGCCATCCGACCAGCGGCTGCGCGGGCACGTACGCGTAGTAGAAGGCCGATCCGAGAATGCCCAGCTGCGTGGCCGAAAGGTGCAGCTGATCCTGGATCAGTGGCGCGGCAGTGGCAAGATTGCCGCGATCGACATAGTTGATAAAGAGTGCCGTCGATGCCAGGGCCACCAGCTTGCCCGGCGGCGTCGCCGTCCGTGGCAACTGGATCGGCGGCACCTACAGCGCCTTCTTTCGACACACCAGCAGCACCTCGTCGACACCCTCGGTGGCGATCATTCCAGGCGACCAATGCAAAGCTTTCTGAAAGTGCAGGCCCAGCGGCATGAAGGCATGGTTATACCACCACATTGCCCGCTCGCGGTGATGCGTCAGCCACCACATGCCCAGGTCGAGCAGTCTTGAAGAACGCGGCGCCATGCCGTAGACCGCGCTGCGCTCGAGTTGCAGCTGATGGTCCGAGAGAATTATGGATAGCTGCTCAGGTTCGTAGCGGCGCTTGTGACCCACGAAGTCATCGAACGCAGTCCACATCGACTGGTGCAGCGGCGTCGACAGCAACAACGTCGCCCCGGGGGCTGCCACGCGCGACAACTCGGACAGCGCGCCATCTCCGTCCTCCACGTGCTCGATGATATCGAGCGCACACACGAGGTCAAACGCGCCGCTCGGGAAAGGCAGCGAGGTCACCTCCGCAAGCGCCACCTGCGCCCCGCGCGCGCTGAGCCTGCTGAGCGCTGCCACACTGATATCGACGAACTGCGTGCCCTCGATAGGCAGGCGCGGCCGCAGCCCGGGTGCAATCTCGAGTCTGCGCGCGCCGCTGGGCAACAGCGACTGCACCAGCGGCCAGGTGTTGAAGCGCTGCGGCTCCACCAGCCGGGCCGCGGACCACAGTCCATCGTAGAAGCGGCGGTTCTCTTCGACGAGTGCGCGCTCACTGCCCGACGGCGATGGCATTGTTGGCATCCTGGTATGACGGTAGACCCGACTGGCAGCCGGGCACAAGCCTGTACGCTTCCGATGCGTTCGGGCTATACTGAAAAACGACAGATACGCAGCGCTTTAGGCCGAATAATCAGCGCGCAACGATCCGCGTTTCAAGAAACGTATGAGTAATCTCTCGACGGTGCGTGTGGACCACAGCACGCTCGATGATGACGCATGGGACGATCTGCTGAGCTTCATCGAGGAGCGGCGGGTCATCCCCATCGTAGGACCGGAGCTGCTGCAGATCGCCACCGACAATGGCCCCCGCCTGCTGTATGACTGGCTGGCGCAGAAACTCGCCACCCGCCTGAGCGTCGATACCTCGCAACTGCCCACCGGCTACACATTAAATGATGTGATCTGCCTGTTCCTCGCGGCGCGTGGACGGCGCGAAGAGATCTATGTTCGCGTCCGCAGCATACTCAGGGAAGCGCAGTTCGAGCCGCCAACGGCATTGCGGCAACTGGCCGCCATCACGGATTTCGATCTGTTCGTCTCGACCACCTTTGACCCGCTGCTCGAGAACGCCATCAACCTCGAGCGCTTTGGCGGAACCCCCTCGACCGATGTGATCTCGTACGCTCCCAACCGGGTCGCCGACCTGCCGTCGGAGCGGGAGCGGCTGCAGCGGCCGCTGGTCTACCAGCTCTTTGGCCGCGTGTCGGCATCGCCCACTTATGTCATCTCGGATGAGGATCTGCTCGAATTCATCTGCGCGTTGCAGAACGAACACCTGGTGCCCGAGAAACTCTTTCACGAACTCGAGCACAGTCACCTGCTGTTCATCGGCAGCAATTTCACCAACTGGCTGGCGCGACTGTTCCTGCGCATGGCCAAACGGCAGCGCCTGTCCGATCCGCGCGATGTGGGCGAGGTGATGGCCGACGATCACACCAGCCAGGATGAACGACTGATGGCCTTCCTGCAGCAGGTCAGTGTGCGGACGCGCATTTTCACCGGCGCCGAGCGCTTCGTGGCGGAACTGCACGCCCGCTGGCGTGCGCGTAACAGGTCGAGTTCCAGCACCACCGTGATCCGCGAGGCCGCACGATTCCTGCCGCCGGCACGCGAGATGCCGGACAACGCGGTCTTCATCAGCTATGCGCGCGAGGACCTTCCGGCCGTGCAGCAGATCAAGGCGGGTCTCGAGGCCGCCGGCGTCACCACCTGGTTCGACATGGACCGGCTCGAGGTCGGCGACGACTACGATCGCAAGATCCAGCGCAATATCGCGCGCTGCTCGTATTTCATACCGATCGTTTCGGCTACCACCCAGCGGCGGCTGGAGGGCTACTTCCGCCGCGAATGGAGCTATGCCATCGACCGGGTGCGCAACATGGCCGACGGCGCGCTCTTCATCCTGCCCGTGACCATCGATGGCACACCGGCCGCGAGCGCGCTGGTGCCGGACAAATTCAAGGCGCTGCACTTCACCCAGCTGGATGGCGGCCTGGTCACACCCGAGTTCGCGCAGCGCCTCACCGACTTCATGCGGGCTCGCGGCGCATGAACGCGCAGCCGCAGCTATCCGCGGTCGATGACCGCAACCCCTGGCTGGGATTGGCCTCGTTCACCGAGGATACGCGCCAGTACTTCTACGGTCGCGAAGACGAAGTCGCCGAGCTCTCGCGCCGCGTGCAGCGCAAGCTGCTCACCGTGCTGTTTGGTCAATCCGGTCTTGGCAAGACGTCCATTCTTCGCGCCGGACTGGTACCGCGCCTGCGCGCCCAGGGCTACTGCCCGGTCTATGTGCGCATCGACTATGCGCGCACCGCGCCGGAACCTGCCGAGCAGATCAAACAGGCCATCGCCGACACCGCGCGCGGTTCGGGCCAATGGACCCAGATCGGGGTCGCGGCCCCGGGGGAATCGCTGTGGGAATTCCTGCACCATCGCGACGATGTACTGCGCGACAGCTCAGGTGCCACATTGGTGCCGCTGCTGATATTCGATCAGTTCGAGGAGATCTTCACGCTGGCCCAGAGCGATGACTTCGGGCGCGAGCGCGCCGCACGCTTCGTCGCCGACCTCGCCGATCTGGTTGAGAATCGCCCGCCGAAGCAGCTCGAGGCGCAACTCGAAGAAGACGACACGGCCGCCGACCGTTTCGACTTCGGCCGCAGCGATTACCGTGTCGTGATCGCACTGCGCGAGGACTACCTCGCGCCGCTGGAAGGTCTCAAGACCGCCATGCCTAGCATCACGCAGAATCGGCTGCGACTGGCGCCCATGACCGGCCAGCAGGCGCTCGCCGCCGTGCTGCAGCCGGGCAAGGGGCTGGTGACCGAGGAGGTCGCCGCAGCCATCGTGCGCTTCGTCGCCGGCGGCGGCGAGCTTGCCAATGCCGAAGTCGAGCCGTCGCTGCTGAGCCTGATCTGCCGCGAACTCAACGACGCGCGCATCGCGCAGGGCCGCGGCGATATCTCGCTGGATCTGCTGGCCGGATCGCATGCCACCATCCTGAGCAATTTCTACGAGCGCTCGCTGGCCGATCAGCCGACCGCCGTTCGACAGATCATTGAGGAGCAGCTGCTGACCGCCTCGGGCTATCGCGAGAACATCGCCGAAGAGCGCGTGCTGAACGCCTTTGCCGCCGCGGGTGCGGCACCGGATACCCTCGCCGTGCTGGTCAATCGGCGACTGTTGCGCATCGAGGAACGCCTCGACGTGCGGCGGGTGGAACTCACGCACGATGTGCTCTGCGGCGTCGTCAAGGCCAGCCGCGATGCGCGCCACGAGCGCGAAGGGCGCGAGGCCACCGAGAAGCTGCTCGCCGATCAGCGCGAGCGCGAACTCGCGGCGCGGCGCGCACTGGTGCGCGCGCGCCAGGTCGCGAGCATCTGCGGCGTGCTGGCGCTGGGCGCCATCATTGCCGCCGTGCTGGCCATCGTCAGCACACAGCGCGCGCGGCGCGCCGAACGCCAGGCGCAGCAGACGCGCACCATTGCGGAGCAGGGGCGCGAGCAGGCCGAGAACCTCCTGGGCTACCTGACCAACGACTTTGCCAGCAAGCTCGAGACCTTCGGCCGGCTGGATGTGGCCGGGGAGTTCGCCAAACGCCAGATCGACTATTTCCACGCCCTTCCGGCGGACCTCAAGGATGCCCAGACCATCCGCAACGGCGCGATCGCCATGGTCTATTACGCCCGCTCCGCACGACAGCTCGGCAATATCAAGGCTGCGGGTGCCTCCGCCGACGAAGCCGTGCAGCTCCTGCAACAACTGCGCGGTAGTGGTGACACGGCCGAGAGCACCACCATCGGGTTGGCACAAGCGCTGAGCGTAAAGGCCGCCATTCTCGATAACCAGAACGATCCTGAAGGCACTGCCGTCGGCAAGCGCAGCATGGAGCTGCTGCAGCCGCTGGCCGAAGCAGCCGGCGCATCCGCGGCGGTCCGGCGCGCCTATGTGGAGGCGCTGATTCGCGTCGGCTGGGAAGACGCCAACGCAAACGATCACGAGTCCTCCATCAAGCATATGCGCCAGGCCAGGCAGATCGCGATGGAACTCGGCGCCGGCGATCCGAAGAACCTGGAAATGCAGGCCCTCTATGCAGAGGGCGGCGCGTGGCTGGCGGAATCGCTGCTGCTTACCGGGCATATGGAAGAGGGTCGCCAGGTGGGCGAGGAGTCCCTGGCCATGACCGATCGGGTGCTCGCGTTGCGCCCGGGGTATCGGCTGGCGCTGCATTCGCAACAGGTGCTCGAGTCCGATTTGTCCGATATCGGCAACAGCAGCCTCGACCCGATCGCTACGTTCAAGATGGGACTGCGCGGCGAGACCACGGCCGAGAACATGTTGCGCCTGGATCCCGGCAGTGTCGTCACGCTCAACAATCTTGGCGTCACCGAAATGGGCATCGGCAACGCACTCTGGGCGCAAGGTCGCGGGCGGGAATCGATTCCCTATTTCGTCAAGGCGGCCGATAACGTCGAACTTGCCATCCCGGGCGGCACTGGCTTCGCGATGGTCGCCAATTACTTCCGTGCCGTAGCGGTCGTCCAGCAGGCAGAAGTGGGAGATTTTACCGGCGCGGACGCCCAGCTGGCCAAGGCGGCCAAGATCTGGACCGGACTCTACAAATCGGAAGCGGCCGGCAGCGTCGAGCCCATCCTGGCGGAGACCATTTCTCGCGTCGCCGAAGCCGTACTGGCGCTTGAACGCGGGGATCCTGTCGCTGCGCGACGCATCGGGAAGGAACAGATCGATCGCCTGAAGGCACTGAAGCCCGAACCCGGCAACCAGGAATTCCAGAAATTCGTGACGCTGAACTGGGCCTACAATTTTGCCAGTCAGGCGGAATATGAACTCGGTGACTTTGCGGCTGCGGAGAGCTCGATTCGACTCGGCATAGACGCCCGGAAAAAATGGCCCGCGCAATCAACCTCGGATCAACGCGACCTCGCCAACCTGCAGATCTGGCTGGCACTGACGCTGGCACGACAGGGACAGTCGGCCGAGGCCGTCAAGGTCATTCAGCCGGTCATCAAATTCCAGCGCGAACTCGCCGCCCGAAATCACGGCGACCGCTGGCAGTCCGTGGAGCTCGCGAGTGCGCTGTACGTGCAGGCGCTGGCGGACAAAACCCACAGCGATGGGAATCTGCGCGAAGCCGCCGCGCTGCTCGATGCGGTGCCGGCCGAGATGCGCAGCATGCGCATGGTGCGGCAATGGCGTGATGGCATCCGCAAGGCAATGGATCGGAGCCTGGGGTGAGCCCCGCGGCGCCGCGCCTGTATCGCTCCAGCGGCCTTCCCGGGTATTTGAACGAGCTCAGCGGCGATCCGCGGCACGTCATCGCACGCAAACTCGAGCGCGAAGTGCAGGTGCAGTTTGCCGACCGGCCCTGCACGGTGCAGACGCCGGAAGGCGCGGTTCACGCGCAGCCGGGTGATGCAGTCCTGACCGGCATCGCCGGTGAGCGCTGGCGCGTCTCGCGCAAACATTTCAGTAACAAATACCGGCCGGCCGCCAACACGCGCGACGGCGAACCGGGCGCTTACCTGAGCCTGCGCAACCGCATCCTGGCGCTGCGAATGAGTGCGCCATTCGAAGTGCTGCTGGCCGATGGCGTCTCGCGGCTCAACGGCCGCCCCGGCGACTGGCTGGTCGACTACGGCGATGGCAGCCTGGGAGTGATCTCGGACGCCATCTTCCAGGTCACTTATGAAATTCCTGGCTGACCCGCGGTGATTGACCCATGATGGCGTTTCACCAGGCGATGCAGAAGGTGCTGCTGCTCGGCACGCACCTGAAGATCCCGCCGTCGCCTCCTGAACCGCGGCCGCCGCCGCGCCTGCTGCCGCTGATCGAATCACTGGCCGGTGCGCATCAACGCTTCGATGCGCGCGCAATCCATTACGGGCACCGCTATCGCAGCGGTTTCTGGGCGATCTACATCCTGAGCGCCTTTGCGGTGTTGTTTGCCGTGATGCCGCTGGCGCTGGGCTGGGACAGTCCGAACCATGCCTTGCACCCCTTCGTTGGGATGTGGGCAGTGGGTGAGGTGGCCATTATCCTGGGCGTCAGCGCGATCTATTGGAATGGAGTCAGGCGAGACTGGCAGGGCCAGTGGCTGCGTGCCAGAACCACTGCGGAGCTGACCTGGTATCTGCCCTTGCTCGCGCCGCTGCTCGACTTCGACAAGCCGCAGGCCGAACCCAACTGGTATCTTCAGGTGCTCGATCCCGGCCAGCACCTGCGCGGTGCCGACGAGGTCGCGGCGCTCTGCACCAGCCACGCGGCGCTGGCGCGCTCGCTGCTTTCCGATGCCTGGAACGATCCGCAATTCGGAATGCAGTATGCGCGCTGGACCATCGATGTCCTCGAGGGGCAGCGGCACTACCACCTGCGTGTCGCACTGCGCCAGCATGCCCTGCTGCATCGGGTCCACAGCCTCAATAGCTGCCTGTTTGGGCTCACGGCGCTGGGCGCGCTGGTCCACCTGCTGCTGCACACGCTGTGGCTGTCGCTGCTGACGACTTTCTTTCCGTCCCTGGGCGCGTCCCTGCATGGCGCACTGGCCCAATCCGAGGCCTATAGGCTCGGGGCAACTTCCGAACGACTGGTGGTGGATCTGCAGGGGGCCATCGATCGGATCCGATCGGCGGGCAGCGCCGACCGCACGGCTCTGAAAGCCTCGATCGAGGCCGCGATCGCCCTGATCCTCGAGGAGCACCAGGACTGGCACATGCTGGTGCGCCCGCACCAGCTGCCGCTGGCCTGACCGGCTGCGGCTGCCTAGCGATGGTAGGCGAAGGTGAGGCCGAAGGTTCGGGGCCGGAACGTGTAGTAGTTGTACTGCGGTGCGGGCGGGTTTGGATTGCTGGCATCCGCGAAGGTGCGTTCGTAGTTCGTAATCACGTGCGAGTTCAGCAGATTGTCGATGAAGAACGAAGCCTCGAGGCCGCCGAAGTTCGAACCGGTGCGGAACTGCAGGAAGCTGGTCGACGGCAACCCGAAGGTGAACGGCGAGTACTGGGCTGAGCGCGGATCCTGCAGAGTTGAATCCCAATTGTTGGCGCTGGCGAACTCGAAGTCGAAACGCGCGAAGCTCTTGTGATCCGCCAGCACGAAGTTGTACTGCGCGCCCAGGGTCACATTCCAGGGCGGGTTGGTACCGGGCGAGCCATTGATGGAAGACTGGCCCGATATGGCATCGCCGTCGATCGCCAGATCATGCGGAGAAGTCTTGATGTAGCGCGCGTCGGTGTAGCCGATGGCTGCCTCGAACGCCATCGGACCGAGCACCGCATCGGCCTGCAGGTCAAAGCCCTTGGCCACCGCGGTGCCGAGATTGTCGGTGAATTGCAGCCCGCAGCCGCCGGAGACATAGACACTCTGCTGGATGTTGTTCCAGCGAATGTAGTAAACGCTGGAGGCGACCCGGAACACGTTGTTGAAGTTGTCCTTGGCGCCGATCTCGAAGCTCTGCGTCGAGTCGGATTTGTAAGTCTCCGGCGCCTGGCCGCTGGCATAACCCTCGGCGACCAATCCATCGAAGCAATAGGAGGGCAGCGGCGCATTCGCACCACCGACGCGATATCCCTTGGCGTAAGTGAAATAGAACAGGTGGTCGTTAGTGGGCGAATAGCTGGTGCTGACCTTCGGCGTAAAGGGGGTCTCACTCTCGAATGCGCCGCCGGGACCGTTAACTCCGTAGTTCAATGGACCAGCGGTGTAGTGCACGATGTCGAAGGAGGTGCGTGCCACTCGTCCGCCAGCGGTGAGCTTCCACTTGTCCGTTATGGCGTAAGTAACTTCGCCGAAGCCAGCCAGCTGATGATCATGCGTGGTGTTGGGGTTGTAATAGTTATCGCCATTGGGCAGCAGCGGCACGCCATTGCCGTTGATATCGGTGAATATGTCAGTGAATCCGGCACCGTACAGCGACTCGAGCAGTGCATTGCCCATGGGATCGTAGATCTGCTCAATACTCACCTCCTTCTCAGCCTGGAAGAAGGCGCCGACCGTCCAGACGAACGGGCTCGCCGGATCATTCGATTCCAGGCGAAATTCCTGCGTCTCGCTGATCTGCCGGTTCTGAATCGTCGCCGGGGAACGGTAGTTGGTAAGGCCCGGCGGCAGATGGATACCGGCGCTGTCGATTAACGGATACTCGGCGGGGTTGAGGAAATTGAAACCCAGCACGCCCTGCTGCTGATAGAAGCTCAGGTCATACAGGGTGCCCTCGTAGCCGGTCAGCTCATTGCGGTTGTAGTAAGAGCTGTTCGAGAACAGCCGCACCAGGCCCAGATCGGCCTCCGCCTTCAGCGCTATCAGGTAGAAGCGATCGGGCACGGGCGTGCGGTCGGGATTCGCATCGTTGAACACCCCGGCGGAGGGGTTCGAAAAGATCGGCCAGTAGGTCGAAACGTCGTGCTTCTGATCGTTCTGATAGAAGATGCTCGGCGTGATGGTCAGCGACTCGCTGAGCCGCCAGGACATCGCCAGCCTCGCGACCAGGTCGCCTTCGCGATTGGCATTCGAGTCGACCAGCGCACCGCTGGTCGGATCGACGCGGTCGATCCAGCCGCCGTCGTGGCGATACCAGACACTGGCACGGAAGCCGAGCACATCGTCGATGAGCGGACCGCCATGCGCGACGCCGATTTCATAACTCGGCGCACCGTCCTGCGTATAGGAGATTTCGCCGCGCGCATAGGTGCTGTCCTTGGTCAGGCTCGGCGCGGTCAGGATGTAACGCACCGTGCCACCCTCGGATCCGGCGCCGAATAATGTGCCCTGCGGACCGCGCAGCACCTCGACGCGATCCAGATCGAAGGTCTTTGGCAGCGCATCGTCCGGGTTAAAGCCCACCGAGCGCATCTGGATTGGCGTGTCGTCGATGTAGATGCCGGTGGTGCCGGCGCCGCCCGAAGAGGAAATACCGCGAATCGAAATGGCGTTGGTGCCGGTCTGATCGATCGAGACGCCCGGGATGTAGCGCACGAGTTCGCTCATATCCTTGACGCCCTTTTCGTCGAGCGACTCCTGAGTGTAGGCGCTCACGCTGATCGGGACCTTGCTGAGCGATTCCTCGCGGCGCGTAGCCGTGACGACGATTTCCTGCAGGCTCGGGCCGCTGTCGTCAGCGGCGGCCGCGGTAGCCGCAGCGTTCTGGGCGATCGCGACACCCGAACTGGCCGCCAGGGCGGCTGTTGCGAGCAGAATGCCGATGAGCTCGGCGATGTTCCGGCGGTTACGCCCGGCGCCTGTGAGTGTGCTCGCGTTCATGTCGCCCCTCCCCGGATTGACTGGCTGCGCGACGCGGCGGATCAGGCCGCGCTATATGCCTATATAGCGCCACAGTGCACGGCTGGTCCCGACAGGTCAAGCACCTTTCCGTATGCGCCCGAGCCACAGAGGCCGGCTTATACGCTCATATAATTTTACTGGAACAGCTTCAGCGCGTTCTGCACCGTCTTGGTCAGCCCCCACGCCAACGGCACGCCGACGATGACCCATAGCACGAAGAATCGCACCTTCATGGCACACTCCTTTGCGCGCCCGCAGGGGCCGCGTCAGCCTTGAAGTGGTACCGCGAATCCACCGGCCGCATGAACAGGTTGCACAGGAACCCGATGAACAGCAGCGCGCACATGATGTACATGGTCACGGAATATGCCTGCGCCTTCGGCACGCCGTGTTCGATCTGCGATTGGCGGATGTAATTGACCAGCATCGGGCCGAGTACCCCGGCGGCTGACCAGGCCGTCAGCAGCCGTCCGTGGATCGCGCCCACGTGCATGGTGCCGAACATGTCCCGCAGGTAGGCCGGAATCGTGGCGAATCCGCCGCCGTACATCGACAGAATGATGCCGAAGGCGATCACGAAGGCCGGGATCGATCCAAGCCGGCCGATCGTCGGCACTGAAAAGTACAGCACGATGCCCAGCAGGAAGAACACCATGTAGGTGTTGCGGCGGCCGATGTAGTCGGAGGTCGAAGCCCAGAAAATACGCCCCGCCATGTTGAACAGACTCAGCAGCCCGACAAAGCTCGCACCGGCCGCGGCCGACACACGTCCGGTAAACATCTCCTGGATCATGGGGGAGGCCTGGCTCAGCACGCCGATGCCGGCCGTGACATTCATGCACAGCACGCCCCAGAGCAGCCAGAACTGCCGCGTGCCGAACGCCGTATTGACGTCCACATTGGCCGTGGTCACCAGTTTCACCGGCTTCACGGGCGCCACCCAACCGACAGGCTTCCAGCCATCAGCCGGCACGCGCACGGCAATGGCGCCGATCGACATGTAAATGAAATAGACGATGCCCATGACGATGAAGGCCTGCAGCACGCCATTCGAGGTCGCGGTCTTGAAATGATCCATGAGAGCGACTGACATTGGTGCCGCGATCAGGGCACCGCCGCCAAAGCCCATGATGGCCAGGCCCGTGGCCATGCCGGGCCGGTCGGGAAACCACTTGATGAGGGTCGAGACCGGCGAGATGTAGCCGATCCCCAGACCGCAGCCCCCGAGTGCCCCATAACCCAGATACAGCAGCCAGAGCTGGTGCTGCGCGATGCCGACGGCCGAGATCATGAAGCCGCCGCCGAAACACAATGCCGCGACCAACATGGCCTTGCGGGGTCCGGCGCTTTCCACCCAGCGACCAAACAGCGCCGCGGACAGGCCCAGGACCAGAATGGCAATTGAAAACACCCAGCCGAGCTGCACCAGCGTCCAATCATCCGGCGCCGATTTGGTGAGGCCAATGAGCTTGCTCAAGGGCAAGTTGTAGGTGGAAAAGGCGTAGGCCTGCCCGATGGAAAGATGTACCGCCAGCGCCGCGGGGGGCACCAGGAATCGGTTGTAGCCAGGCGGCGCTACAGTGCTCTGTCGATCCAGGAAGCTCATCTAACCCCCCGACGTTTGCGACGTCTTATGTATATATATCTGCGACCGCGGGGCGCAGCCAGAGCCATTGTAGAGGCATCGGGGCAGCCGTCAAACAGCGCCGCCGGCGGCATTATACTTGCCGGACATGAACTTCGATTTACAACCTACTCTCGAGACTCGCTGGATCAGGCTGCGGCCCTTGCGCGAAGGGGACTTCGAGGCGCTCTACGCCGTGGCAGCGGACCCTTTGATATGGGAACAGCACCCGAGCCGCACCCGCTACCAGCGCGATGTGTTCGAAAACTACTTCAAGGGCGCGATGGAATCACGCGGGGCGTTGCTGATCCTCGATAACCAGACCGGGCAGATACTCGGCAGCTCGCGCTACTACGACTGGAGCGAGTCCGAAGCTCAGGTGGCCATCGGCTATACATTTGTGGCCCGCAGTCATTGGGGGCGCAATCCGGCCGGCATCAACTACAACCGCCAACTCAAGACTCTGATGCTCGACCATGCCTTCCAGTACGCCAGCGCGGTACTGTTCCACGTCGGCGCCGGCAACATGCGGTCGCGCAGGGCGATGCAGAAGCTCGGCGCCACGCTGATCGGCGAGGCGGCCGTCGCCTATTACGGCGAAGCCAGCCATCAGAACGTGATCTTCAGGATCGATCGCGCGGATTGGCCGCGGCTGCGACCCAACGCCTGATGTCCGTGGTCGTGCCCCATACCGAACTTGCCGGCGAGACGCTGCGCGCGGTGATCGAGGCGTTCGTGTTGCGCGAGGGCACTGAGTATGGCGCGCGCGAATTCGACCTCGAGGAAAAAGTCGCCCACGTGCGCCAGCAGCTCGAGCGCGGCATGGCGCAGATCGTTTACGATCCCGACTCGGAAAGCATCGACATAGTCCCCGCAAAGCCGTCGTTGCGCAGGACCTGACGCGCTCCGGCGCCAGCCGTTACCCGTCACCGGACAGCGGTCACCAGATGCTCACGCGCTTTTCAGGCGCCAGGTACATCTTGTCGCCTTCCTTGAGGCCAAAGGCGGTATAGAAGGGCTCCTGGTTCATGACGGTGACCGTGCCGCGGAAACGATCCGGCGAATGCGGATCCGCCTTGATCCGCATGATGGCCTCGCTGTCGCGGGTCTTGCCGCGCCACACCTGGGAGAAGCCCAGGTAGAAACGCTGATCCCCGCTCAGACCGTCGAGCACGGGTGCTGCCTTGCCGCCCAGCGCTATCTGGTAGGCCTTGTAGGCAATGGCGAGCCCGGAATTGTCGGCGATGTTTTCCCCGAGCGTGAGCTCGCCATTGATGGGATAACCCGGCACCGGCGAGTAGGCCGAGTACTCGCTCACGAGCGATTGCGTCTTGGCCTTGAAGTGGTCCAGATCGGCCTGCGTGAACCAGCCTGGCGGCGTCAACAGGTTGCCATTGCCATCGTACTGACTGCCCTGATCATCGAAGCCGTGACTGATCTCGTGGCCGATGACGGCGCCGATGCCGCCGTAATTGACCGCATCGTCGGCCTTGGCGTTGAAGAACGGCGGCTGCAGGATGGCGGCCGGAAATACGATCTCATTGAGCTCCGGGTTGTAATAGGCATTGACCGTCGGCGCCGTCATGCCCCATTCGGCCCGATCGATCGGGCCACCGAGCTTGTTTACATTACGCTGGTACTCGAACTCGTTGGCACGCGTGACGTTGCCGACCAGGTCACCCTTGGCGAAACTGAGCTTCGAGTAGTCGCGCGGCTTGTCCGGATAGCCGATCTTGGTGGTGAAGTGCGCCAGCTTGTCCTGGGCCTTCTGCTTGGTCTCGGGACTCATCCAATCGAGCTTGTCGATGTCGGCCTTGTAGGCCGCGAGCATGTTCTTCACCAGCGCGTCCATCCGCGCCTTGGATTCGGGCGGAAAGTATTTCGCCACGTAGATCTTTCCCAGCCCCTCGCCGATGGCGCCATCGACGAGTTCGACCCCGCGCTTCCAGCGCTCCTCGTTCTGCTTGACGCCGCGCAGGGCAGCGCCAGTGAACCTGAAATCTTCATCCACGAAATTCTTGCTGAGATAGCGCGCATAGGAGCTCAGCACATGCCAATGGAAATAGGACTTCCAGATGGGCAGCGGGGTCTGTGCCAGCAGGCGGTTGAATGCCGTGATATAGGTCGGCTGGCTGATCACCAGGTAGTCGATTTTCCCCTGCACGCCTGAATCGACCAGATAGGCCTTCCAGTTATAGCCGGGCGCCAGCGCCGCGAGCTTGGTGAATTCGACTTTGTTGTAAGTCTTGACCGGGTCGCGATTCTCGACCTTGGTCCACTGCACTTTCGCCAGCGCCGTCTCCAGCGCCAGGATGTCATGCGCCTGCTGCGCGGCATTCTTCTCACCGGCCAGCGTCAGCATCTTTTGTATGTGCTCGCCGTAAGCGGTGCGAGTCTGCTTGAGCTGCGCATCATCGAGCAGGTAGTAGTCGCGATCGGGCATCCCAAGACCGTCCTGGCCCAGGTCGAACACATAGCGGGTCGCATCCTTCGCGTCCTGATGCACCTGCGGCGTGTACGGCGCCGTGACGCCGATGGCGTTCAGATGCGCGATCAGCGAAGGGATCTCGCTGCGATCCTTGAGCGCAGCGATGCGCGCGAATTCCGGCGCCAGCGGTGTAAGTCCCAGCGGTTCGAGTGCGGCTTCGTCCATGAAGCTCGCGTACAGATCGGCGATTTTCTGCTGATCCGGATCCGAGCTGTCGACCGATTTCTGCACGCCCTCGACCACGTCGCGCAGCTGCTTCTGAACATCATCGTAGATCTTGCTGAACTGATCGTAGCTGCCCTTGTCCGCCGGGATCTCGAAGCTCGCCAGCCATTTGCCGTTGATGTGCTGATAGATATCGTCCTGCACGCGCACGCTGTCATCGACGTACTGCAGGTCCAGGCCGGACACCAAGGGCTGCGCGGTGGTGGTTGCCTGCGGCGCGCCCGACTGGCTGCAGCCGCCGATGAAACAGAATCCTGCGATACTCCATAGCCATCGGTTCATGGGCGCTCTCCGGTGCTTATTGTTGGCCGCTGACGGCGCCGCGATGATAACTGCTGGCCGGTGGCGCGGCCATTCCAGCGGGCGTTTAGGCGACATACAGCGCCGCGTAGCGCTCCCGCAGCAGCTTCTTTTCGACCTTCCCCATGCTGTTGCGAGGCAGATCGTCGACAAAGATCACCCGTTTTGGCAGTTTGTAGCCGGCCAGCCGCACTCGCAGCGCGGCGAGCGCTTCGCCCTCCGAGAGCGGCGGCGCACCGGCCGCGCGCACCACCGCAGCCGTGACGCCCTCGCCGAAGTCAGGGTGCGGTACCCCGAAAACCGCCGACTCGGTGACCCCGGGCAACGCATCGATCTCGGTTTCGATCTCCTTCGGATAAATGTTGTAGCCGCCGCTGATCACCAGGTCCTTGGCGCGGCCGACAATCGTCACGTAGCCGCGCGCATCGATGCGACCAAGATCCCCGGTGATGAAAAAGCCGTCATCGCGGAATTCAGCCCTGGTCTTCTCGGGCTGGCGCCAGTAGCCGGCGAACACGTTGGGGCCTCTGACCTCGATCATGCCGATCTCGCCGGCGGCAAGCACGGCACCGCCGCGTGTATCGGTAATGCGCAGCTCCACCGCCGGCAGCGGCAGTCCCACCGATCCGGGGATGCGCTCGCCATCATAGGGATTGGAGCTGTTCATGCCGGTCTCCGACATGCCGTAGCGCTCGAGAATCATCTGGCCCGTACGGCGGTGCCATTCCTGATGCGTTTCGACCAGCAGCGGCGCGGATCCCGAGATGAAGACGCGGCAGGCGGAGGTGAGCTCCCGATTCAGCCGCGCGTCCTTCAGCAGGCGTACATAGAAAGTGGGCACACCCATCATGACGCTGGCGCTGGGCAAATGGCGCAGCAGCAGATCGACGTCGAAGCGCGGCAGGAACAGCAACTGGCTGCCGGCGGCCAGCGTCACGTTGATGGCGACGAACAGCCCGTGAATATGAAAGATCGGCAGCGCGTGCAGCAGCACATCCTCGGGGGTGAACTGCCAGACCGCAGCCAGGGTCTGCGCGTTGGAGACCAGGTTCTGCTGCGTGAGCATCGCACCCTTGGAGCGGCCGGTGGTTCCCGAGGTGTAGAGAATCGCCGCCAGATCGCCCGGCGCGCGCGACACCGTCGCGAACTCCGCAGGCAAGGTGCGCGCACGCTCGCACAGAGTCCCCTCGCCGGCGGCCCCCAGCGTCAGTACGGAACGAACACCGAGGCGTTGCGCCAGCGGCTCGAGCACGGCTGCGCGTTCAGGCGCGCACACAAAACACGAGGGCTCCGCATCGGCCAGGAAATATTCGAGTTCGGCGGCCGTATAGGCACTGTTGAGCGGCAGGTACACTGCCCCGGCGCGCAGCGTGGCCAGGTACAGCAGCACCGCTTCCGGACTCTTCTCCACCTGCACGGCGACGCGATCACCGGCACGCACACCGACTGAAATCAGAAGGTGGGCGATGGCCGCGGAGCGCTCGAGCGCCTCCTGGTAGCGCAGTTCACGCCCGGTGTCGGTGCGCAGCAGACACCGTTGCAGTGCGGCGCCGGTTGGGAACAGCGCGGCAAATACGCCGCCTGGCTTCTGGCCGCTCACGAAAGTGCCACCAGTGGATTTGCCGGTCGATGACGCTCGAAACACTCCACGGCCGCGCGCGCTGCAGGACCGATGGGCTCCGGACGCACGACCACCAGGTGCAATGATAGTTTACGGGTACCCCCCGCACCGAGGGGCAGCGCCCGCACTTTTCCGAGACGGCGCGGCTCAGCAATCAGGTGCTCGGGAATCCAGCCATATCCCAGGCCCGCCTCGATCATGGCCAGGGAGGCTTCCAGGCTGCTGACCGTGCAGCGACGCTCGGCACCCAGCCAGCCTTCATCGCGCGGTGCCCGCGTGCCCGAATCCCGCACCACTATCTGGACGTGCCGCGCCAGATCGTCCACGGTCAGCGAACGCTCGAGCTGAAAGAGTGCATGGTCGGGGCGCGCGACGCCGATGAAACGCACGTCCATCAGAAACTCCCCCAGGTACAGCGGCGGGACGCGGCTCGTCACCACGACATCGGCGCTGCCTTCGCTGATCACCTCCTCTGCGCCGGAAAGTACGGCATCGGACAGGTTGATTTCGGTGTTCGGACACAACTGCCGCAACTCCGCCACGATCTTGAGCAGCAACTCGCGCGGGAACGCGGCATCCACGACCAGCCGCAGCGCACTTTCCCACCCCTGCTTCATGCTGCGCGCCAGGCGCTCCAGCGTTGCCAGGTCGCGCAGCAACGGCCGTGCCCGCTTGAGCAGCGCCTCACCCTCCGCCGTGAGCACCGCGCGGCGCCCTTCCAGGCGGAAGAGCGGCACATCCAGCGCGCTCTGGAGCCGAGCGATGGCATAACTGACCGC